>Ga0116175_1000994_pt1 | contig 18658 bp, 9 predicted proteins | sample AD_UKC125_MetaG_FD_89802 | JGI IMG/M metagenome (GOLD analysis project Ga0116175, IMG submission 89802) | Active sludge microbial communities of municipal wastewater-treating anaerobic digesters from USA - AD_UKC125_MetaG | ecosystem: Engineered > Bioreactor > Anaerobic > Digestate | place: USA... | reverse complement strand
TATCGTTCTTTGAAATAGTAACAGTTAATGTATTGTTCTCATTTATTGTGACACTTCTTGTTTTTACACAACCCAAAGCATCCGTAACCGTAACCGTGTAAGTTCCTTGTGACAATCCTGATGCAATAGAATCTTTCACCACCAGAGTGCTATCGCTTCTCCTCCATTCAAACGTATATGGATAAACTCCACCCGTTACCGAAACTTTTGCCTGTCCATCATTTTGTCCAAAACAACTAATATCTGTTTTCGTTGTAGATAAAACAATTTCTGTAGAATTAAGTAAAGTAAATGATTTCTTTACTTCACAATAATTCGAATCAGCAACTGTTACAGAATAAGTTTGTCCCCCCTGTAATCCGGTTTGATTTTGTGCAAAAGAAACAACTCCAATTCCTGTCCAATAATAAGAATAAGGCAATGTTCCTCCTTGTGGCAAAATCGTAATAGAGCCGTCTGTTTCGTTATAACAAATATTGTTAGCTACAGAATCCGTAAGTGTCAATAGTGTAGGTTGAGTAATCTCATCTGACAACCTCGCTTCACAGTAATTTGCGTCCGTTACTTTTACTTGATATACGCCTGCTCCCAAATTAGGAACACTATATGGATTAGCCACGACAGTTGGTATATCCGATCCTGTCCACTGAACTACATAAGGAGATGTTCCACCTTCTACTTCAATATCTATATTTCCAGTTTTGTCTCCATAACAAGGTACATGGGTTATTTTAGAAAGCAATGTTCGTACCAGCAAAGTATCAGGTTGGGTTACCCTGTACATATTAGAGTATGCATTTCCTTCATTATCTGTTATGGTTATGGTATAATCATTCGGAGCTAAATTTTGGATATCTTCATCTGATGAGGAAAAGCCATTGGTTGTTGACCATACATACGTATAAGGCTTCACACCTCCGGTTACATCCAATTGTATATATCCATCGTCATAGTTAAAACAAGAAATATTTTTCACGTGAGCTGTTACACTGATGGCTGCAGGTTCTGTTATTACAATCAACGTATCCTTTTTACAACCCAAGCTATCCGTTACCGTTAAATAATAATTTCCTGCCAACAAATCAGTTTGATTCAACACAGTAGCCTTTGTCGGATCAATACCAATCCCTGTCCAGAAATAGTAGTAAGGAGAAGTACCGCCTTCTACATGCATTGTGATAGAACCCGTTGCGTGACCGGTAAGCAATACATCCTGCTTACTTACCAAACTCACTTTTAATGGATCGGGCGAAGATATAGTTGTCGTTGCTTTAGCAGTACATAAACTCTTATCCGAAACTTGTACTTGGTAATCACCATTTCCCAACCCACTGACAGTAGCAGTTGTACCAACGATTGTACTTGGTAATTTTGTCCATACGTATTCATAAGGTGTTCTACCTCCTTCGGTATGGGCAGATACAGTTGCCTTATTCTCCCCAGAACATTTAATAGGAATGGTCGTTATGGATACCAATAAGGAATCCGGTTCTGTAATTTCAATGGTAGATGTACGTTCGCAACCAATGGTATCTTGCACGGTAAACATATAAAAGCCCGCAGACAAACCGGTAGCTGTACGATCATTGATAGGTGTCATTGTTCCATCTGTTCTTTCAAACGTATAAGAATACGGAGCTCCTCCACCTGTCACAGTAGAGACCATAGTTCCATCATTTGCCCCGTGACAAGTAATGTCGGTTTTTGTGGTTGATAACTTCAATGTACTGACAGAAAACTCTTTTGACACCTTGATGACACAATTTCCCTCACGAGCATACACTTTTACATACGCATTCTGCACCTGCATTTTAGAAAAATCAAGATTTCCACCTGTACCCGCTTTCGTTTCAAACGTTACACCATTTACCTGTAATTCGTAAGTTACACCAATTTCGGTATCATGTAGGCGAACTGCATTATATCCGTCTTCACAAAATAAACTGATATTGTCAATGTCCGCTATCTTAGCAATGCTAAAAGCTTTTGTCTTTTCTGTTGAACAGATAATATTCCCATGACTATCTTTATAATCGTAATGCATGGTTACAGAATAAAGACCCTCAGAAAGTAATTTTGGATAAATAACAGCCGTTCCATTTCCTCTGTCTTTGAAGGCAGATAAAGGGCCACTAAACACAAAAGAACCATTAGGAAGTTTGTTCCCTGTGAGTACAACAGAATCTCGCGTTCCGCAAATAACATCCAAATTATCATAACCGCTAAAATCGGAAGACTGGTTTAATACTCTAAAGGATTGTGTTAATTTGGTGGTACAAGTTTCTGTTACACCTAATGAATTTTGATACGTTTCTACATAATTGTAAGTTACATTATACGTAGCATTATAATTTGCCTTACTCAAATCCAAATCCGCATAGCCATCCGCCTTATTTGTTAAAAATGAAGGTCCTGTAAAAGATACGGTTCCCGGTTGATTGGGAAAACCGTGGATAGTAACAACTCCAGCAGGCTCACAATACTGACTCGCTAAATCGGCAATCGTCAGTACGCTCGCTCCATGAATCTGAATCGAAGTATCCGCTGAAGATACACAACCATGATTGTTCGTCACCGTGTAATAGATGCGATGAATACCGATGCCGGCCTTTCCCGTATAAAATTGATTATTTACCAAAGAACCGGAAACAGCATCGGTCGTATAACTTCCTCCGGCTGGTGTAGCAGCCAAATTAATAATATCGCCTATACAATAATCAGATTTTAAATTCATGCTGACTGGTGTAGGAGCATAAACCGTAACTGTGTCCCTGAAAACATAATCACAATACTTGTCATTATACGTATACTCTATCTCATACACACCCGCACCCCAACTTGGTCGGAAATAAACATTAGTTCCCTTAGGAATATGATTTAAAATGGGATTTGCTCTATCAAAATCTTTATAAATAGAGATAGTTCCTGTTGTAGGATCTGCAGAAGTAATATTTATTTGCACATCGGAGGCATAGTCACAATAAGAATCTGCCAAGCCTATTGGATAAATACGAGTAGGAGACTTAACATAGAATGACTTCGTATATCGAGTCGGGCATCCCTGATTATCAGTCATTTCATAAATGACACTTTGAGTTCCAAGCCCACCAGATAGTGACGGATTTATAATCAATTCCGCCCTTAAGGTATCTTGGCTAACAACCATGTTGGGTTTACTTATGGTAAAAACACCACCAAGGTCTGTAGCATAAATACGTGCCCATGTAGATACAGAACACAAAGTATCATTAGGTTCTATAACAATACCATCATTAGGGATAATTATCTGCTCCTCGTTGGTAATGTCAATAGTCTTTATCATTTCACCGGTACAACCTTTATTGTCTTCAACAGAATACATTATATCGTAATCACCTGCCGAAACATTTATTAATTTTGCCGTTGATTGGTTTACATCTACCACTACTATTGATGCCGGACTACTGGCTTTCTTGTATAATTTCCATTTACCATTTATATCTTTAGGATAACCTTGCAAATACAACACTCCACCGGCTGGAGGTTTACAATACTGGTATGAGGGACTATAGGGAGGTCCAAAATCGGGAGTAACAGCCCAATCCACTTCCGGAGTCAAGTTTACATAAACCGGTATGACCGTATCCTTGGCACAACCGTTCATATCAGTATATTTATATGTAATTGACCCTGTTGTATTAGTCGTTAGAGTACTGGGAGTAAATGTATTACCAACCATAGCAGTTCCGGTAAACGAACCTCCGGAAGGAACCCCTGTTAACAAGACAGGACTATCTGACGTACAATAGGTAGCCGGGTCCTTTAATCCGATAACATCCAGCGTGTAATTAGGAGCAACATTGACTGTTATTGAATCTATAATGGTACAACCTTTGTCCGTAGTAATTCTCAAAAAATAGGTAGTGGTTAAACTTGGTTGAACGGATATTTGTTTTGTAGTTTCTGTCGTACTCCACAAAAAATGAGACGTGGAGCCTGAATAATCAACATATAAATTCACTACATCTCCAGGGCAAAGCATACTTTTTTCCGGGGTCATTTTTATCTTATACACGTCCAAAGAATCGACATTCAAATCCAATTCGGGAGCATCCGTAGTATAAGTTGTGGTACAAAAAGCATCCTCAATTCTATTTATTTTAAAAACCGTTGCTGACAATGGAGTATAAGCAAAGGTGTAGCTGTTCGTGTTACTTACTAAATTCTGTGTCGTTCCATTTGTTTCAAGTACAAAATCAAAAGGAGGAGTTCCTGTAAAATTTATATCAACATTAGTTGACTGTCCTGCACAAGACAATGATGTACTTGAAGTAATAGTAGCAGCAGGTTTTGGGTTCCTCGTTATAGTGACCGTTCCATTCATTGCAATTTCACATTGAGCTGCAATATTACGACCTACTACAGTATAACTTCCTGCACTATTATCATACCATTCAAGAGCCGACCCTGTCCCTGTAACCCAACTTCCTTGCATAACACCATCCTTATACAAAGCATATTGCGTATCAGTATCCGAATCAACAAGACGCACAGTCATACCGGCCGTTGATTCTCCACAATAAGAATTGGATCCTTCTATATCGTAAACTACCGGATTATGGGCAACTGAAACAAGTACCTGATCTGTTGATGAACAGTAAGGTGATACTGATAGAGTTGCAGTTAATGTATAAGAGATGTCAGAAGTAATTGCTTTCGTTGTAGGATTTGAAATAGTAGTGCTTGTTAACCAATCCGGTGTCCAAGAATAATTAACTCCCGAAACACTAGTAGTTCCTAATTTGGTTGTTTTTCCCTCACATACTATCTTATCAGCTCCAGCATTGGCTGTTGGATAATTAACAACGGTAACGACCACTTTACCTGTGGAAGTACAAGTTGATAAACTGCTAAGAGCTGCAGTAAGCGTAAATGTTGAGGTACTATTCAATGCCTTCGTGGTAACATAGGGTATTAACGCATTTTCCAAGGAATTTATGGGTGTCCAACTATAATTAACCCCTAATTCAGTAGTTGTAGAACCAAATGTTGTAGTTGTAGTTGTACCCTTACAAATGGTTTCTGCTGTTTTATCCAATGTAATAACCGGTTTTTTCAAAACCGTCACAATTACTTGAGCCGTAGAAAAACAAGTTGGCATAGAAGAATTAGAAGCTTTTACCTGAAAAGTGGTTGTAGAATTCAGGGCAAGAGTAGTAGGGTTTGCAATTGCGGCATTGCTCAATAAAACCGCAGGAGTCCAAGTGTAACTAACTCCCGACACGGCTGTAGCACCAAGTGAAACAGTAGAGCCCTCACATACTGTAACATTGGATCCGGCATTTGCAACAGGAGTTCCCCCAACAGTTACATTTACTTCTATTCTATCACTTTCACAACTATTACCTGATACCACTTGTGAGACCCAATAAGACTTATTCTGAATTACATTTTGGTTAAAATCGGATGGTGTACTTATAGCTGGAGTTGAAGTAGCGGAAGTATACCAATACAGTGTTCCGGGGGCTGTTACTAAACTCGTCCAAGATTGAGTACCTACTTGTTGACAAGCAGAATAGTTGGTAACTTGCGGTGTAGCAGATTTACCGGCATACGTTTGACTATAATTAGCAATAGCAGATTGACACACGTCTTTCGTAGCTGTAACTTCTACGGAATAGGCGGTTCCATCAACAGGTGATAATATCGTGTAATTATCTCCCGTAACAGATGTAATCGTTCCATTAACTTTCCATTCATACGCCGCACTTGCATCATAATTACTAATGGTGAAAACAAGCGTACCACATCCTCCATTATCTACAATTGTCGGAGTAATAGGTATTGCCTTGTATGTCTGTGATGAAGTCCCTATTGATGATGAACAACCATCTTTTGTAGAAGTCACCTCTATAGAGTAAGTATTTCCATCAACAGGTGATGGTATCGTATAATTATCTCCCGTAACAGATGTAATCGTTCCATTAACTTTCCATGCATACGTCTCACTTGCATCATAATTAGTAACAGTAAAAATCACATCGTTACCACAACCTGCATTATTTGACAAAACGGGAGTAACAGGTATTGCCTTGTACGTTTGAGAAGAAGTTCCTCCAGAAGAAGCACATCCGTTTTTCGTAGAAATTACCTCTATGGAGTAAGTCGTTCCATCAATAGGTGATGGTATCGTATAATTATCTCCCGTAACGGATGTAATCGTCCCATTAACTTTCCATTCATACGTTGCACTTGCATCATAATTACTGATAGTAAAAACAGGATTTCCACACCCTCCACTATTTAACAAAACAGGAACAGCAGGAGCAAGCATATACGTTTGTGAAGAAGTTCCTGCTAATGAGGTATCACCGCCCTTTGTTGCCTTAACACTTGCAGAATAAACCGTACCGTCTAAAGGAGAAGAAACCGTATAAGTACTTCCAACGACAGCAGTAACCGTTCCGTTAATAGTCCATTCATAAGTTGCACTCGCATCATAGTTAGTAATCGTAAAAATCACATCATTACCACAACCCGTATTATTTGAGAGAATAGGTGTTGTTATAAACGTGGCCGAAAGCGTGTAGGTAGAGCCTGACTTGGTAAGGGTTAAAACAACTTTATCTCCGGAAACCAAACCCGGCAAATTCAATGAAACATCTCCGGCTCCATTATCTGCAATAGACACCCCCGACCCTGCAATTAATGTAGTATTTGAACTAACATACCCCAATTGACCTGCATTCCATGCCCAAGTAGTGCCATCAGTCGATTTAAGTATTTTAGCCGTTCCGGACAGGGCATTCACGGTAAAAAAACACTTCCAAGTATCCGTTCCGGTTGAAGTAAAAAGATGGTTAGCTGCAGAACCGGTTGTTCCTGCACAATCAGAAATAAGGGAATTAAAACAGGTAAGTCCATAGTACGGGTACACACTTGTGTCCATGCACTTTGCATCATGCGGAGAATAATTGTCTGCAGTATTAGTAGTATAAATAGAAATGAAAAATTCCCCCGAAGAACAAGAAGAAAAATAATCGGAAAGAGCTTTTTCTACTGCTTTCGGATCAGGAGTCAGTGCATCATTTTGCACCTCAAAAGTATAGTCTGAAGTATTTCCGGAATAACCGGGAATACTAAACAAGGCATTCATTTCTTCAGCGACGTTAGAATCTGGATCATCCACAAAAGTAGCAGAAGCGACTTCAGATCCTGAATCATACACGTGAAGTATGTATGCAGCATAAGAACTATGCAAAGAGAAAAAACAAAATAACAAAGCAAGAAGATGCTTTCGAAAGCAACAATTAGAATATCTATTGTATAATTTTATCATCGTATTCTACTCAAATAAGTTTTTTTTACGTTCTCGACTTAACAGAAAACATAGCAAGCAAATATACATATAAAAAACGTTTTATTTTGATTTTTTAGTATAAAATCTTCTCATTTTTTACAAATGCTCATTCATAGAAAGCCTTATGAACGAAAAATCTCTCACCATTAACTATTTTTTCCGCCAAAAGATTTCTATCAAAAAATAAATGCCCTTAATAGAGAGTTATCATCGATTAAGAGCATTTTGCTTTTTGCAAGAGAAAACATACTATTTTCCCCTTAAATATTTAAGAACGTTTCTATATGACGTTGCTTTTTTTCATCGTGCATTTCTTCTATCGGAACCAAAATGCAACACTCTATTAACTCACCAAAATCGTGGTACACACCAAACCCGAAAGATCGCATACAAGGAGATAAACTCATATATGCATTTACCAAAGGAGGAATATTTGTACCTAGATTACGAACTTCTTTTTTCAAAATTTTGTAATTTTCGTCGTAATCAGGAGACGTAAAAATATCATCAATTTGCTGTTTCGTAATAGATATTTTAAATGGATCTATAGGGTACACCAAATTATCTTTGTCCGGAAAATGTTTATTAATAAAACCAAACAACAAATCACGTGCTTGGGAGTTATAATGAGGGTAAACCGTTACTTTTCCAAAAAAATACTGTGTATCAGGTATTTTAACAATAAGAGCACCAAGTCCATCCCACAAATTATCAAGAGCAAATAGACTCTTTGAACCCATCTTACTGGATTGATAATCAGGTTGTACAAAAGACCTACCCAATTCCATCGTATGAGGCAAATACTCCTTTACGAACTTAGGGGTGAAATGGTACATTTCTGCCGTTACCAAATGAGGCTGCCCATCTTCTCGCAATTTAACATGAGAACCGTGGATAAAACGATATCCTCCTAAAATTTGCTCTGCATCAGGATCCCAAACAAAAAGCTGTTGATAAGGCTCATCCATTGCATCAAATTCGTCCAAATCATAAGATTTTCCGCTACCCCCACCAGATGTACGAAAAGACAACTCTCTAAGGCGACCTATTTCCATCATTAAATTAGGAGAATTTTTGGCTGTTATCAAATAAACCTGATTATTCCCTTTGTTGGTATCTCTTAAGAATTTATCAGGAGTCAACTCAGACTTCAAAATCTCCCGATCAATGGGAGCTATAATTTCTTCCACTTTATAAATTTATAAATTGTAAACAATATTTCTAACCTCTCCTGCCCATTCTTTCGGAGTTTTAGTATTATCAAAAGTTTTCCATGAAATTGGTTTCCCTATTTTTATGGTAAAAGTTCCTTTTTCCTGTTTGAATAATTCACGAGGCAATAAAAGCATTTCTATGTTAAATTTTATTTTCAAACGCTTACGCATACCTGCTACCCAATAAAATAAATTTGAATTTTTTGCATCAACAAAAATCGGCACAACATTCCTTTTACTGGCAATAGCCTTTGTAATAAAACTTTTATTCCATTGTAAATCTTTTATTTTGCCTTTATTTTTGCGAGAAACAACACCTGAAGGAAACATAAAAACCTGTTTAACAGAACAATAGGCTTCATTCATTGCATCAACAAGCCCCCTCTCTTGTCCTCCCATTTTATTCACAGGAACAAACAAATCTTGTATATTTTTCAAGTACATCAATACATCATTTGCAGGAATGATAATTCCCTCCGGATAGTTTTTGCCAATTTCATAAGAAATAGCTACGGCATCCAAAGCACCGAGGGGATGATTAGAAGCAAAAACAGACCTTTCACCTGAAGAAGGTAAATTTTCTATTCCTTGAATTTCAACCTTGACTTTTAGATTCTCCAAGAGGGACTTGAAAAAATCCAAATTCTTCTTATCTGCAGCCTCTCTCAAAAAAAGATTTACTCGATCTATACAAAGTAATTTTTTAAGCACCTTGACCAAAACGCGTGAAGGTTCTCTGTTCCCACTTTTTGCCCTTAAAATTGATTCTATGCTTACTTGCACAGCGTCTTCCGAAACTCCCATTTACTCATTAAAATAATCGTGCAAATATAACATTTTTTTATTTATCCTACGGATTCCCAACCAAAAAGAAAAAAAGTAAAAAAACCGTTAAAAAAGGCGAAAAATAAATTTGTTAATAACTTGGTGGAGAATTGTGTCTAAAAAAGTTGCAAAATGTCGTAAAATGTTCTATTTTTACAATCGTAGAAATAATCATTATGACATCCCTAATAGGAAACATAGAAGCAAAGGTTGACAACAAAGGACGAGCATTCGTCCCGGCTCAATTGAGAAGGCAACTGCAAGATGAAAACAAATTCATCTTGAGAAAAGGGTTGTTCAATGATTGTCTTGTTTTGTATACCGAAGAAGTTTGGGAAAACATTATAAGTGTGTTACGCAGCAACTTAAGCAGATGGAATAGACGAGAAGAACAAATTTTCAGACAATTTGTTGCTGAAGCCGATCGCATCGAACTGGAAGAAAATGGACGTATGTTAATACCGAAGCGTTACATGGAATCTTTGGGTATTAAAAAAGATGTACGTTTTTTAGGATGTGATACGGTCATTGAGATTTGGCCAGTTGATAAAGTGGAAAAAACTTTCATTGAGTCCGATAATTTTGCTTCCGAAATCGAAAATCTGATGAAATTTTCGAAAGAAAAAGGAGAATGAACAATTGCGAACAAATAAAAAAAACAAAAGATAAAAAAAATTTCGCAATTGCAAAAAAAGATAAAAATCAGTAATCACAACATGGATAATTACCATACACCTGTACTTCTAAAAGAAAGCGTAGATGGATTAGATATCAATCCATCAGGTATTTACGCAGACTTAACATTTGGTGGCGGTGGACATTCCCGAGAAATACTGGCTAGACTAAACAATAAAGGAAAATTATTTGGATTTGACCAAGATGCAGATGCTGCAAAAAATGCGATCGAAGACAAACGTTTCATATTTGTAAGAAGCAACTTCTGTTTTATACAAAACTTCCTACGTTATTATGGCATTGACAAACTGGACGGAATATTAGCTGATTTAGGTGTTTCTTCTCATCATTTTGACGAGCCGGAGCGTGGTTTTTCTTTTCGATTTGGAGGAATACTTGACATGAGAATGAACCAAAATTCCGAATTAACAGCTAAAGACATCTTAAACTCCTATGATGAAGAAAAATTGTCGGATGTGTTTTTTTATTATGGAGAATTACCTAATGCTCGTCGTATAGCACGTACAATAGTTGAACAAAGAAAAGTCAAAGAATTTGGTGACATTCAATCGTTTATAGAAGTTTTACAACCGTTGATAGGCAATGAGCATGAGAAAAAGGCTCTTGCCAAAATATTTCAAGCTCTTCGAATAGAAGTCAATGATGAAATGAGTTCTCTTAAGAAAATGTTATTGAGTACCTCAAAAGTATTAAAAGAAAATGGAAGAATTTCCATCATTACCTATCACTCGTTGGAAGACCGATTGGTTAAAAACTATATGAAAACCGGAAATTTTGAAGGAAAAGTGGAAAAAGATTTTTTTGGCAATACATGCCCTCCTTTCAAGTTGATAACAAATAAAATTACAACACCAAATGAGGAGGAAGTTACAAAAAATCCTCGTTCAAGAAGTGCTAAATTAAGGGTGGCTAGTCGGACATCTTTTTAAGCAGGGATAATGGAAAAGAAAAAGAAAATAAAGAAGATCGGTAAAAAAATTGCTGAAAGCGAAGAATTCAACGACTTAACAAATACTTCACTACGAGATATTTTTGACGGCAAAATATTTACTAAGAGTTATTTTTTAAAACAAATATGGCTAATATTCCTTGTTACGTGTTTGGTATTTCTATACATGGACAACCGCATGGAATGCGAAAGACAAGTAGCGGTGATAAATGACCTGAATAAACAACTAATTGATGCAAAATATACCTCTATGGTAGTAGAATCCGATTTATTGAGTATAAGCAGACAATCTCAAATAGAAGAACTCATTAAAGCTCAAGAGATAGAACTAGAAGAATTGCAATTTCCTCCCTATAAAATAAAATTGGAACCTAAAAAATGAAACTTGCGATATACATATGTCTAGTAGTAGCAGCAATAATGATTATAACATTGTTGGTACTACTTTTTATCCGCAAGAACCCTGTTAAAACGGAGATTATGTTACGCTTTGCCCTCGTGTACATATGTATTGCGTTGGGTTTTGGTATAATAATTTGGAAAATTATTGATTTACAATATGTAGAAGGGAAGCAACTGCGAGCTCTTACAGAGAAGCAACAATCAAGCAACAAAATAATTAAGGCTAATAGGGGAAACATCCTTTCTGATGACGGAAGACTAATGGCAAGCTCTATACCAACCTACTACATTTATATGGACTTAGCTGCTGATGCGTTAGTTGCTTTACCCAAAGACACTCTTCGTAAAGATTTCAAATTGTTATCGGAAGCCCTTGCCAAGAAGTTTAATGATAAAACAGCAAAGGAATATGAAACTTCTATCTTAAATGCCTATAATAGTAAAAGCAGGAAAAGACGGGAATATTTATTATTTCCAACGCCTATATCGTATACTGATTTAACCGAAGTAAAAACGTTTCCCATCATAAAGAAGGGAAGATACGGTGGCGGATTTTATACAAAAAAAAGAATCACAAGAATCAAGCCTTTCGGCTCATTGGCATCTCGAACCATCGGAGATATTTATGGAGAGGAAGATAAAGGTGGAAGAAACGGTCTGGAAAAAGGATATAATGATATTCTACGAGGCGTAGATGGCGTTTATTATCGTCGAAAGATGGCAGGTAAATATGTGGACATCATAGAATGTGAAGCTAAAGACGGTTTAGACGTTGTTAGTACCATCAATATTGATTTGCAAGATATTGTAGATAAAGAGCTGCGGAGCGAACTAATAAGAATTGGAGCAAAATGCGGAACAGCTATACTCATGGAAGTAAAAACCGGAGAAATAAAAGCCATCAGTAATTTCACACAAAAAGAAGAAGGTATTTACACCGAATCTACGAACATTGCTGTGGCGGATGAAGTAGAGCCCGGTTCTACTTTTAAGACACTATCTTTAATGGTAGCTCTAGAAGACGGTGTTATAGATACAACAGACCATGTCGATGTGGGAGGAGGTATCAAAGCTTTCGGAAACAGGCAAATGAAAGACTGGACTGTAGGCAAACAACACGGACTAGGGGTGATAAGTGTGCCCACAGCATTGGCAATGTCTTCAAATGTTGGAATATCCGCTCTTATTTACAACCATTATGGCCATAATCCGCAACAATTTATTGATGGGATAAAGAAAACTAAAATTGATGCTCCTATTTCATTAGAAATACCGGGACATGGCAACGTGAAAATTAAAACTCCAGGGGCTGCTGATTGGTATAATACCACTTTACCTTGGATGTCTATCGGATATGAAGTACAACTTCCTCCAATTTTTACGTTAATGTATTACAATGCATTCGCCAACAATGGGAAGATGCTTAAGCCACTGTTCACTAAACAAATACAAAACAATGGGCTTATAGTAAAAAAGACGGAGCCTGTGGTTATCAACGAAAAAATATGTTCTGATGCAACCTTGGGAAAGATACACAGTATGCTGGAAGGTGTTGTTACGAAAGGAACTGCCAAAGTAGTAAAATCAAAATTATTTTCTATAGCAGGTAAGACAGGAACAGCCCAAATAGCAGTGGATGGTAAATACCGTGATGCACAAGGAAGAACACATCATCAAATTTCTTTCTGTGGTTATTTTCCGGCGAACGCACCTATTTATTCTTGTATAGTTTACATAAAAGATCCTGCAATGCCCGCTTCAGCAGGAGGTATGTGCGGTATGGTTTTTAAAAACATTGCAGAAAAAGCTTATACCATAAAAATAGGTAATATGCCCGATTGGGCAAAAGATACCGTAACAACACTCTCTCCATATGTTCAAAGAACCTATGTGCCTGAGACCAAAAAAGTACTTTCAATGCTTAACATTCCATACCAGACACAAGGTAATCCAAAATGGGGCATTTGTAGTATGAATCAGACAAGTTCTCATTTGCAAATTCAGCCTATTGAAATAAATGAAGGAATTGTACCAAGTACCATTGGTATGACGGCAAAGGATGCTGTTTTTTTACTTGAAAATATGGGATTAAGAGTATCAATATCAGGCTGTGGAAAGGTAATTTATCAATCAATTGCAGAAGGGACACATGTGCAAAAAGGCATGCATATACTCTTAACTTTAAATTAATCAATTATGAAACAACTAATAGATTTATTAAAAACAACCTCGGTTATTCAAATTGTCAATGAAAAGGCTGTTAATATTACCGGAATAAGTTTTGACTCAAGAAAGACAGAACAAGGTCACCTTTTTGTTGCAACAAGGGGAACATTAACCGATGGTCATGATTACATCAGTGCTGCAATAGAAAAGGGAGCAAAAGCCATAATTTGTGAAACACTGCCTTCAGAACAAAACAAAGATATTTGCTATATACAAGTTACTGATAGTTCTGAAGAATTAGGAAAAATAGCTTCTTTATGGTACGAAAATCCTTCTGAAAAAATAATTCTTGTCGGAGTAACCGGCACAAACGGAAAAACAACTATTGCCTCCCTACTCTACCAAATGTTTAGAAAACTTGGATATAAAGCAGGACTTATTTCCACCGTTTGCAATTATATTGAAGATAAAGAATTTCCTGCTACACATACAACTCCGGATGCTTTATCATTGCAATTTCTTATTAGCGAAATGATCAGTGCAGGTTGTGAATATGTATTTATGGAAGTAAGTTCTCATTCGATTGATCAAAAAAGAATAGCAGGACTCAACTTCAACGGCGGAATTTTCACCAACCTAACTAGAGACCACATTGATTACCATAAAACATTTGAAGCTTACCTAAAAGCTAAAAAAACTTTCTTCGACAACTTACCAGAAACCGCATTTGCACTAACAAACTTAGATGACAAAAACGGGTTGGTAATGTTACAAAATACAAAGGCAAGAAAATATAACTACTCAACACAATCTCTTGCTAATTTCAAAGGCAAAATTATCGAGAACAGCTTTGAAGGGATGCTTCTGGAAATGAATAACAAAGAAGTTTCTGTAGAATTTATAGGAAAATTTAATGCTTCCAATCTTTTGGCTGTATTTGGAGCAACTGTCCTTTTAGGAATTTCAGAAGAGGAAGCTTTGGTTGCATTAAGTACGTTGAAACCGGTTTCAGGACGTTTCGAAACATTACAATCTCCTACCGGGTTTACTGCCATAGTTGATTATGCACATACACCTGATGCTCTCAATAACGTAATAGAAACTATTAATTTTATTCGTTTCGAAAACACTAACACTGAATCCGGAAATCTCATTACAGTTACAGGTTGCGGTGGCAACAGAGATAAAGGGAAAAGACCTATGATGGCAAGAGAAGCCGTGAATGGAAGCAACAAAACCATTTTGACATCGGACAACCCACGTAACGAAAAACCGGAGGATATTTTAAACGACATGTTAGCCGGATTAACCGACAAACAAAAAAAAGAAACACTCGTTATAGAAAACCGTTACCAAGCCATTAAAACAGCTTGCCTATTGGCAAAAAAAGGTGATGTCATACTTGTAGCAGGAAAAGGGCATGAAAACTATCAAGAAATTGCCGGTGTCAAGCACCATTTTGATGATAAAGAAGTATTAACAGAGATTTTTTCACAACTATAAAAAGCAAAATATGTTCTACTACTTATTTCGATTCTTAGAAGCACAATTTGCCTTACCGGGAGCAAGATTATTTAATTACATTTCGTTCCGGTCAGCCTTGGCTCTCATCACATCATTGTTTATATCAATGATTATAGGTAAAAGTATTATCCGTTTATTACAAAAAAAACAGATCGGAGAATCAATTCGCGACTTGGGGTTGGAAGGACAAATGAGCAAAAAAGGGACTCCTACCATGGGAGGAATTATCATTATCATCGCCATTATTGTTCCCTGTTTGCTTTTTGGTCGTTTACGTAATATCTATCTTTTATTGATGCTCGCGACAACTGCTTGGCTCGGAATTATCGGATTCTTAGATGATTATATTAAAGTTTTCCGTAAACACAAAGAAGGATTAAACGGCAGGTTCAAAATTGTTGGACAAGTAGGTTTAGGTCTGTTAGTCGGATTGACATTATACCTTAGTCCGGAGGCTGTTATAGTAGAAAATGTAAAATCTGTACAAGCTCAAAATATAGAAACTACAGTTATGGAAAAAGAAGCTAATGCCATCAAATCGACAAAAACAACCATTCCTTTTTTTAAGGAAAGTAATTTCGATTACGCCGACTTCGTTCCTTTTTTAAAAGAAAATGTTCAGACATGGGCATGGGTTTTATTCCTTTTAATAACAATTTTCATTGTTACAGCAGTTTCTAATGCTGTCAATCTGACCGATGGACTAGATGGTCTGGCAGCCGGCACATCAAGTATAGTTGGAGTCACACTTGGAATATTGGCCTATGTCTCCAGCAATATAGGATTTGCAGGATATTTGGATATCATGTTCATACCCGGAAGTGAAGAATTGGTGGTTTTTGCCAGTGCTTTCATCGGGGCTATGGTCGGATTTTTATGGTATAATTCTTACCCTGCACAGGTATTTATGGGAGATACCGGCAGCTTAACTATTGGTGGAATTATTGCAGTATTTGCCATTATCATACACAAGGAGTTTCTTATTCCTATTCTTTGTGGACTATTTTTAGTAGAAAGTTTATCCGTTATTATGCAAGTCTCTTGGTTTAAATATACGAAAAAAAAATATGGAGAAGGTCGACGCATTTTTCTTATGGCTCCCCTACACCATCATTTTCAAAAAAAGGGAGTACCTGAACCGAAAATTGTTGCAAGATTCTGGATTATTGGCATTGCACTAGCCATTTTTACTGTTATAACGTTGAAAATTAGATAATTGTAATGAAAAAAATTGTCATACTTGGAGGAGGAGAAAGCGGTGCCGGATCAGCCGTTCTGGCAAAGGAAGAGGGCTTCGATGTTTTTCTTTCCGATTCTTCAAAAATAAAACCCATTTACAAAGATTTGCTGAATAAATACAACATCAAGTGGGAAGAAGAAAGGCACACCGAAGAAGTGATTTTAAGTGCAAACGAAGTAATTAAAAGTCCGGGGATACCGGATAAAGCTCCAATCATAAAGAAAATAAAGGAAAAACAAATCCCTATTATTTCTGAAATAGAGTTTGCCGGGAGATACAACAAAGCCAAAACAATCTGTATTACAGGAAGTAACGGAAAAACAACAACTACCATGCTAACTTATCATATTTTGAAAAGTGCAGGTCTGAACGTAGGTTTGGCTGGAAATGTGGGTAAAAGTTTTGCTTTACAAGTAGCCGAAAATGATTTTGACTATTACGTCATAGAATTAAGTAGTTTTCAGTTGGACAATATGTATTCGTTTAAAGCAGATGTAGCAATTTTGTTGAATATCACACCCGACCATTTGGACAGATACAATTATTCTTTTCAAAATTACATTGACGCTAAAATGCGAATTGTACAAAATCAAACGGAACAAGACATCTTTATTTACTGGGATGACGATCCAAACATTGCAAAAGAATTAACCAAACGAAATATAATCTCTAAAAAATATCCCTTTTCCATGAAAAAAAATACACACAGCAAGGCATTTACTGAAAATAACGAACTTAAAATTAACACAGAAGATACCGATATGAGCATCAACTTAGACATCCTATCCATTAAAGGAACACACAATGTGTACAACTCAATGGCAGCAGCACTTTCTGCTAGTGTTATGAATATCAAAAAAGAAGATATTCGTCATTCTTTATCGGATTTTGAAGGCGTAGAACATCGTCTAGAGGCAGTAGCAAAAGTAAGAAACATCCTTTTTATAAATGATTCAAAAGCTACTAACGTAAATTCTTGTTGGTATGCACTAGAAAGTATGAAAACCCCTGTTGTACTTATTCTAGGAGGAACAGATAAGGGAAATGACTACAACGAAATCAAACATTTAGTAGAAGAAAAAGTTCACACACTGATATTTTTAGGAGTCGACAACAAAAAATTGCAAGATTTCTTCAGTAATATGGGCAAAAAAATCATTTCAACAGAATCAATGGAAGATGCTGTAAAATCAGCTTATTTATCGGCAAACAAGGGTGATACGGTTTTACTTTCTCCCTGCTGTGCAAGTTTCGACCTATTTAAAAACTACGAAGACAGAGGGACAAAATTCAAAGAATGTGTAAAGAATTTGTAATTGAAAGTTTATAACAAGTAAAGCATGCGAGAATTTTTCAAAAAAATATTTAAAGGCGACTCCATTCTGTGGATAATTATAGGGCTTTTGCTCCTGATATCATCCGTAGAAATGTTCAGTGCAATAAGCCAAGAAGCTTATAAAACGGAAAACCATTTGGCTCCGTTTATTGGACATGTGCAGATGCTTACGCTTGGTTTTATTGTTATGTTAATTGCACATCACATTCCCTATCGTTTTTTCAGAATGTTATACATTATTTTTCTTCCTATAACGGCGGTGCTTTTAATAATGCTGCCATTTGTTGGAATAGAGGTAAACGGAGCTATAAGAGCTATCAAAATTTTGGGTTTCGAATTTCAGCCTTTAGAATTAGCAAAATTTTCAGTAATTCTGTTCATAGTAGATATGTTGGCTCGAAACCAAAAAGAAGGACAAAATGCAGACAAAGCATTTTTCCCAATTTTGGGAGTTTTGGGACTATTTTGCTGCCTTATTGCACCCCAAAATTTATCTACGGCAGTAATGTTATTTGGTGTTGGCATATTGCTTATGGTTATTGGAAGAATTTCATTTGCTAAAATAGGACTCACTGTTGGAGCCATTTTGGTGGTATTGGTTTCACTATATTTTCTATCTCATACATTTCAACCTAAAGTTTTACATCGACTTAACACATGGGTTGGTCGTATTGACGAATTTATGGAAGAAAGTTCAAAAAAGTCAACCGAAAAGACTTACGAGGTTAACGATGATAATAACCAAATAATGAACTCAAAAATTGCTATTGCAAACGGAATCAATCCCGCAGGACCGGGCAACAGCACACAGAGAGACTTTTTACCTCTCGCATTTTCAGATTTTATTTATGCTATTGTTATAGAAGAATACGGATTATTTGGTGGTATTTTTATCATGATTTTATATCTGATTATTTTATTCAGAAGTGGAATGTTAGCTCACAAAAGCAGTAAGGCATACCCTGCC
>Ga0116175_1000991_pt1 | contig 18682 bp, 19 predicted proteins | sample AD_UKC125_MetaG_FD_89802 | JGI IMG/M metagenome (GOLD analysis project Ga0116175, IMG submission 89802) | Active sludge microbial communities of municipal wastewater-treating anaerobic digesters from USA - AD_UKC125_MetaG | ecosystem: Engineered > Bioreactor > Anaerobic > Digestate | place: USA... | reverse complement strand
TCCGCGGGTGACGCTCCTGGTCTACGACGCCGAGAACCCTTATGAGTACGTCGAGATCCGCGGTCGGGTCCAGATGACCACCGAGGGCGGCCGGGAACTGATCGACGACCTGGCGCGCGCCTACATGGGTGCGGACCGGTACACCATGGACGACGGCACGGACAACGTGCGCGTCGTCTGCCGGATCGTGGCTGAGAAAGTCGTCAGCCGCTAGGCGTCAGCGGGCAGCGAACCAGGCGGATGCCTTGGCATTCCACAGCAGGTACAGCACGAAGGCGGCGATGATCGTCAGCACGACCGCGCCCCACATGAAACTGCTGCCCCAGAGCATCACGATCGCAAAACCGCCGAGCACGAACCGGACCATCATCAGCAGGCTGATGAGCAGCCGCGCGAACTTGCTCCCGTTGCCCAGCGCCGACGCGAACAAGGCGATCACCAGGCCCAGGACGATCGAGATCCAGGCTGTCAGGGTCGCGGTGTCAGGGTTGACCCCAGCGTCAACGAGTGTCGCATCACTGGCGAACAACAGGATCACGCCGTCGATGATCGTCACGATCGCCACCAACCACGTGAGAATGACGACGAAGGAAACGCTGGCAGGCCGCTTGGGCAGTTCGGAAGTCATGGCGCCGAATGTAGCGTGACGAGGGTCCGGATTGGATGGCGGCGCGCCAGGCGTCAGCCTGCCTCTTCGGCGGCCCGCAACCAGCGCTCCTCGAGCTGTGACAGCTGCTCCTGAGCCGCCGACAGTTCCCGCCCCAGTTGCACCAGCGACTCGCCGTCGGTCGCTGCTTCGGCCATGGCCCCGTGAATGGTGTCGATCCGGGCGCTGGCCCTGCCCATCTCCCGATCGATGCGTGCCAGCTCCTTGCGTGCGGCTCGGGTGTCACCACCGGCCGGCTTGGCAGCCGTGACCTGGACAGTCCGTTCCCGATCGAGGTACTGATCCACCCCTCCGGGCATGTGCACGAGGCGGCCATCGAGCAGCGCCCACACGTCGTCGCACACCCGCTCCAGGAAGTACCTGTCGTGGGACACCACGATCAGACTGCCGGCCCATCCGTCCAGGACGTCCTCGAGCACCGTCAGTGTCTCGGTGTCGAGGTCGTTCGTGGGCTCATCCAGCATCAGCAGGTTCGTCCCGGACAAGAATGTGCGCAACAGGTGCAGCCGGCGCAACTCACCGCCCGACAGATCGCCGAGCCGCTTCCACGGGGCATCGCCGGTGAATTCGAACTCCTCCAGCAGCTGTGACGGGGTCAGCTCGTCACCGGTGCTGACGGTCACCCGGTTGCCCACCTCCTGCAGCCACGGCAGCACGCGCTGCTGGCCGTCCACGACCGGCAGCCGCTGATCGACGACGGCCGGGTGGACCGTCTTCCCTCGCTTGACAGTGCCGGCGTCAGGCTGCAGGGCACCGTTGATCAAGCGCAACAAGGTCGTCTTCCCGGCTCCGTTCGGGCCGAGCAGGCCGATCCGCTCGCCCGGCCCGATCCCCCACGTCTGCTCGGTGAGCACGGGCGGAACCCCTGGAGCTGGCCGCACGGTGACAGCCTTCAGGTCGACGACCTGCTTGCCCAACCGGTTCATGCTGACCTGTTGCAGACTCAGCGGATCGCGGGGCGGGGGCTCGTCGGCGATCAGCGCCAGCGCGGCGTCCTGGCGGAACTTCGGTTTCGATGTCCGGGCCGGCGGGCCGCGCCGCAACCAGGCCAACTCCTTGCGCAGGACGTTCTGGCGCCTGGCCTCCGACGCCGCACGCTGGGAGTCACGTTCAGCCTTGGCCAAGACGTACGCGGCGTACCCGCCGTCGTACATGTCCACCGCACCCCTACCGACCTCCCAAGTGCGCTCCGTCACCTCGTCGAGGAACCAGCGGTCGTGGGTCACGACCACGAGTGCCCTGCGACCGCGCGGCCAGGCGCGTAGATGGTCTGCCAGCCAGCGCACCGACTCGATGTCCAGGTGGTTGGTGGGCTCGTCGAGCAGCAGCACGTCCGGAGCGGCGACCAGCGCTGCCGCGAGTGCCACGCGCCGCGCCTGGCCGCCGGACAGGGCGTTGGCATCGCGATCCAGCCACGCCTGGTCGAGCAAACCTGCCAGGATCTCGCGCACCCGCGGATCGGAGGCCCACTCATGGGTGTCGGCCTGCCCGAAAAGAACCTCGCGCACCGTCCCGGGCGGCAAGGCGTCGTGCTGGGTGACCAGCCGGATCTCGATGCCGGACGTTGGTGTCACCCTGCCCGCCGCAGCGAGCTCCTGTCCAGCCAGCGCACGCAGCAGCGTCGACTTGCCGGCCCCGTTGCGCCCGACGACTCCAACCCGGTCACCATCGGAGAGCCCGAGGGACACCTCATCGAGGATGGTCTTGTCGCCTTTGACGATCGTGAGGGCATCGGTCACGATCAGCGCGGGCACCCTTCCAGGGTACGCAGCACGCCGATCCCCTCCGGCGCGGGCTCGAGCGGTGATGAATGTCGATGGCGGGTGACGGTTCTGGTTTGTCAGGGGCCCACTGGTCGCCCATCGCTCACAGATGCCCTGCTGCCCCCGCCGCACGAGGCAATGTGGGAAACAAGCCTCTAGGAGGTCGATACCCCACATTGCCACCCGCCACGCATGGCCAGAACGCGTCTAGGTCGCCTCAGCCGGCAACCGAGCGGAGCCTCACGGAAGCCAGTCGCGCAGGATCTCCAGCAGCACATCGTTGGCCGCCGCCGGGTCCTCAATCACGCTCAAGTGCCCGGCACCCGGGATCTCACGGCCCACAGCTTGCGGCATGGCATCAAGCATGATCTGCTGCTCCGCCCGCGGGGAGAGCGTGTCCTCGCTGCCCCAGACCACAGCCGCGAGACCGTCATAACTGCGCAGCACAGGCACCGAGTCCAGGCGGTCGGCCATCGTTCGCTGGGCATTCGCCACGGCTGCCGGCGACGCGTCGTCGATCATCTGCCGCACGGCACCCACGACCTCCGGCCGACTCTCGCGCGTGCTGGCCCCCAACAGGTTGGGCAGAAGTTCGTCGGCGAGTCCGGCCGTATCCGGCGCGGCGTCCATGCGCTGGGCCATCTTGAAGCGAACCCGGCGGGCTTCCGGGGCGTCGGCCGTGGCCTTCGTGTCCACGAAGATCGCCCCGGCGACCTTGTCCGGAGCCTTGCGCAGAACCTCCATCAGCAGGTAGCCCCCCATGGACACCCCTACGAAGACGGCAGGCTTGTTCAGCCGCGTCAGGACGGGAGTCACCATCTGCAGCAGTGACGGCGAGCCCGGCAGCGCGGAGTCACCAAAGCCACCCACATCGGGGGCGAAAACGGTGTAGCCCACGCCCCGCAGGTACTCGATCTGACCGTCCCAGAGGTGATGATTCACCGGAAAGGCGTGCAGCAGAACCACGGCGGTCATCGGCCGGACCCCCGATGCGTCAACCGGGTCACGAAGTGGGGGGCGTCTCGGGGCCGCCGCTCGGCGTCGGTGCAGCGTCGACGACCTCATCGGTGGTCGACGGCGCCTCTTCGGTGGCCTTGGTCACGGTCTTCTTGAGATCAGCCACCGGTGCCACGTCGGTGTCGGGCTGCTCCATGACCTGCCACTCCTCGGCCGCCTTGCGCCGCTTCTTCAGCACGATCACCAGGCCCACGGCGACACCAGCAACCGCCAGACCGATGGCGATCTTGGGCAGTAGGTGCCGATTCTCCTCGATCTTCTGCTCGGCAACCTCCAGCGCGCGATCAGCCTGTGCCAACACTTTCTCCGTATCCAGGACCGTGGTGTCGGCGACCTTGATCACGCCGTCCCACTTGTCCAAGCGGTTTTCCCAGTGCTCGATGTGGTCGCGAACGTTGTCGATATCGATAGTCATGACTCCAGCCTTTCTGATCGGGACATGATTCGGCAAGTCACCCACCTACGGCATCGCCGAAAGTCCCCCGTCGAGGATCAACTCCTGCCCCGTCATGAAGCTCGAGGCGTCGGAGGCAAGGAACACCGCACCCGCGGCGATCTCGGGCACCTGCCCCCAACGCTGCATCGGCACTCGGGCCAGCACCCCCGCGCCATTGTCGGGAGCGGCACGCAGGAACTCGGTGAGATCGGTCTCGATCCAGCCCGGAAGCAATGTGTTGACCCGCACTCCGGCCCACGCCCACTCCACGGCGACCGAGCGGGTCAGGCTCATGATCGCCGCCTTGGCCGCACCGTAGTGGCTCATCAGGGGCGCACCCCGCATCCCTGCCACGCTGGCCACGTTGATGACAGATCCCGACTTCTGCTCCAGCAGCGTCGGACCCACCGCCTGCAGCATGTGCACCGTGGAGTCGACGTTGAGCTTCTGGGTCTTCTCCCACCCGGAGAAGCGCATGCCCACAACGGGGCTGGAGAACGAGTTGCCGCCGGCGTTGTTGACCACGATGTCCAAGCCCCCGAGTTCCCTGATCGCGGACTGAGCGGCGGCGTGCACGGCGGCCGGGTCGAGCACGTCGGCGACGGTGACGACCGCCATGCGCCCAAGACCCTCGATCTCCTGGGCGACCTCGGTGAGCATCTCCTCGTTGCGGGCAAGTAGTGCTACGTCGGCCCCCTGCCGTGCGTATTCCACGGCGATCGCCCGCCCAATACCCCGGGAGGCGCCGGTGACGATGGCCCTCTTGCCTGACAACTGACTCATAGGTCGCTCCACTTCTCCATTGGCCCGTCCCACTCGGTCGGCAGGACGGTTACTTCACCGGTGACTGTTGTGACGATCTGGTTGAGTACCGTGCTGGCCGCCCGCTCCCCCACCCAGAGGTGCTTGGCGGCCTGCACGGGTATGAACTGCACCTGCGGGGCGCGCGCGAAATGAGGTCGCGCTGCCAACGGCGGCAGGTAGTCGTCGTCCTCTGGGACCATGACCACCAACGCCCGGCCGTCGCGGCCCCAGCGATCGATGTCGGCGTCCGTGGCGTACCGCAGCGGCGGGCTGAGCAGGATCGCCCCGCGCACTGCGGGAAGCAATCCGTGGCGCAGCACCACATCCGTGCCGAAACTCCAGCCCACCAGCCAGATGTTGGGCAGGTCCGCGACGAATTCAACCGCAGCCTGCAGATCCAATCCCTCGGCGGTACTCGCGTCGAACTGTCCCTCAGAGGTACCCGCAGCGCTTGACGTCCCACGGGTGTTGAAACGCAGGACAGCAATATCGGCCAAGGCCGGCAGTCGCCAGGCCGCCTTCCGGTAGATATGCGAGTCCATCATGCCGCCATGCGTGGGCAGCGGGTGGACGGTGACGAGGGTGGCCACCGGGTCAGCCAATGGCAGCGCCAGTTCACCGACAAGTCGCAGGCCGTCGGCCGTCGTGAGTGTGACCGGGTCGCGGCGGGCGGGCAGCACCGCGTTCGCACCGATCCGATCCACCCAAGCAGCCTATGCGGTGACTGGCGCCGCGGTGAACCCCGCCGGGGCTCAGCGCCCTGTTATCTGCACTGGCTTGGCTCGGTTCAGCGGTGGCAGGGTTCCCCGCTCGGAGGTCACCCGGTTACGGCCCGCCGCCTTGCTCTGGTACATGAGGCGATCGGCGCGATCCAACGCCTCCTGCCAGGTCTCGTCCGGTTGCACCATGGTCGCCCCGATCGAGACGGTGACGGTGACCCGCATACCGTCGATCGTCAGCCATGACTCCTCGACCAGCATTCGCAAGCGCTCAGCCGCCAGCTCCAGGTCCGCCGCTGAGGCCAGGCGCACCACCGCCAGGAACTCCTCCCCACCCCAGCGCACCGGCCAATCATGGGGACGCAGACCGTGCGCGATCGTTTTGCCCACCATCCGCAGGGCGTCATCACCGACCGAGTGGCCCCACGTGTCGTTCACGCTCTTGAAATGATCCACGTCGATGAAAAGCAGCCCGACCGACGTCCCGGCCGCGACCATGGGTTCGATGTGCGTCTGCACAAAGCGGCGGTTGCCCAACTCGGTCAGGGGATCGAGGAACGAGGCGTCAAGATCGGATGCGGTGCTGGTCGCCAGATCCGCCGTGTCGCGGCAATGGAAAACCTCCACTGAACCGACGATCTGCCCGAGGTCGTCCCGGATGGGGCTGGCCTTGACCGTGACCGGCACGCGATGGCCATCGCGGTGATGCAGGTACACCTCCGCCTCCCGCAGTCGGCCGTCGTTCATCACGCCAGCCAGTGGGCAGCCATGTGTGCACAGCTGGTATCCGCCTTCAGTGACGTGACGCAGGATGCCCTCCGAACAGGAATGACCGGTGACAGCCGCGGCGGGATATCCCGTGATCTGTTCAGCGCCCGCATTCCAGTAGGTGATACGCCGATCCAGATCGACGAAGTACACGCCGTCCTCGACCTGCTCCAGGATCGTGCGGTAACCGACTCCAGCACCACTACCTCCCAACCTTCGGGTACCAGTATGCTCCCGGCGCTCGTAGTTTGTATTCATGACAACCACTGGGGTGAGCCGGCCGTCGCTCGGCCGGTACCTTGGCCACCAAAGACGCTGGGGCACAGATCGCCTACGGCGAGGGCGATGATCGTTTCTGGTGTATCGCGACCGGGACCTGCGCAAGGAATTCGGCAGTTGTTGTCGCGACACGCCGGGCGGAATCGCACCTTGTGCCCATTTGCGGCTGGAACTTCCAGCGCACAGACGGCGCAAACCCACTGCCAACTGTCGGCGAACCCACGCGTCAGTAAGCCCGCCGCTGCAGGGAGCGATTCCAACAGGGCGTGTGCCAGTGCCGACGACTCTGCGGACCCTGGTAGTCCGGCCAGACAACCACGTGTGGCGTGGCTGCGGAGATGTTCTGGTTGCAGCCGGGACAGATGTAGGTCTTGCCTGACACGCTGCCACTGATCGACTGCACGACGAAGTCGCCCTCGCGGCGCCGGTTGCTGTATCCGGCGCCGAGAGGACGCACATCATCGGTGCGGCGCCGGTTGCGACGAGCCATGGCTCAAGGGTAAGTGCGCCGGCCTTCAGCGATAGGCGCGGAAACCCCGACCGGTCTTGCGCCCGAGGTAGCCGGCCTCCACCACCTGCTCGAGCAGGCGAGCCGGGGCGAGCTCAGGCAGGCGGAACTCATTGTGCAGCACCTGCTCGATGGCCAACGACACGTCGTTGCCGACCACGTCGAGCAGCGCGAATGGACCCAGCGGCAACCCTGCGCCCTTGGTCATCACGGTGTCGATCTCCTCCGCGGTCGCGTAGTGCGACTCCAGCAGCAGGACCGCGTCGTTGAGATAAGGGAACAGCAGCGCGTTGACGATGAAGCCGGCCCGGTCGCCGCACAACACCGGGTGTTTGCCGAGCTGCTTGCACAGGGCGACCACGGTGGCCGTGACGTCGGCGGCGGTGGTGACCGGGCTGACCACCTCGACCAGTTTCATGATCGGCGCCGGGTTGAAGAAGTGCATGCCCACGACGTCCTCGGGACGGCCGGTGACCGCGGCCATCTCGACCACAGGCAACGACGAGGTGGTCGTGGCCAGAATTGCGCCCGGCTTGCAGATGCGGTCCAGGTCACGGAAGAGATCGAGTTTGATGTCGAGGTTCTCGACGATCGCCTCCACCACCAGGTCGACGTCGCCGAGCGCTTCCCGCTCGGTCGAACCCGTGAGTCGTCCCAGCACCTCGGCGCGGACCTCTTCGGTCATCTTGCCTTTGGCCACGGCCTTGTCAAGGCTCTTGGTAACGGCGGCCTGCACTCCGGCCACCTTCGCTTCGCTGCGAGCCACGAACACGACGTCATACCCAGACTTGGCGAATACCTCGACGATGCCGCTGGCCATGGTGCCGGTGCCCACAACACCCACGCTGCGGATGTCGCGCAGGGCCGCATCGGCGCTGTCAGCCGTGGCACCTGCAGCTTGCCCGGAGTAGTCGTAGAAGCCCTTTCCGGTCTTCTCACCGCGTAGTCCGGCGGCAATCATCTGCTTGAGGATCGGGGCGGGTGCGTGAAGCCGTTTTCCGGTGCTGGCGTACAAGGCATCGAGAACGTCGTAGGCGGTGTCGAGGCCGATCTTGTCCAGCAGCGCGAGCGGACCGATCGGGTAGCCACAGCCGTACCGCATCGCGGCGTCGATATCGTCGCGACTGGCATACCCGGCCTCGTACATCGTCACCGCGTGGTTGAGGTATCCGAACAGCAGTCCATCGGCGATGTAGCCCGGCTGCGAGCGGACCACGGTGGCCGTGCGCCCCAGATCGCTGAGGAAGGCCTGCAGGGTCTCGACGGTGTCGGCGTCTGCGAAGTCCGGCCGGACCAGTTCGACGTGCGTGCGGGCCGGATCGTGCGGCATGGACAGGCCCAGTACCCGGTTGGGCCGACCGCTGCTCAGCGCCAGGTCCGTGACGGACAAGGCCGTCGCAGTGGTGACAATGACGGCGCCCTCGGCAGCAAGACCACCTACCTCGGCGAAGACGGCATGTTTGGGGTCGTGTTTCTCAGGCAGGCACTCAATGATGAGGCTGGCTTCGGCGACGTCTTTGATGTCCGCGGTGACGGCGACCCCACTGCGTGCCGCGCTCGCCGCAGCGGTGGTTTCGTCCTTCTCGATACCGACAACGACCCAACCCGATTCCTGCGCCAGACTCGCGATCTGTGCCCCGACCGTGCCCACCCCGACGATTGCCACCGTTTTCTCAGCCATACCGCCCAGTCTGGCAAAGGGGTTTTCGGCCACAATGAGTGGGTGTGGCACGCCCGACCCCTCTTTGACGAGGACATCCCCGAAGTGTTGACCATGGTCAACGCCTGCGAACTCGCCGATGGCGGTGAGGTGATGCTGACCGAAGCGGACATCGTGGGCAACCTCGCGGGCGCCGACCGGACCCGGGATGCGTGCGTCATCGTGATGGGGGGCCGCATCGTCGCGTGGGGGCTGATCTGGACCAAACGCAAAAGGTGGGCCGACGTGCATCCCGACGCCCGCGGTCGGGGGATTGGCACCTGGCTGCTGCGGTGGGCGGCCTGGCGCTCCAAGCAACTGGGCGCAGACCGCACCGGGCAGACCATCGACGACACGCGCACCGATGTGGCTGACTGGCTCGCGGGGCACGGTTACACCCCGCGCTACACGTCCTGGGTGCTCTCAGGCACGGTGCCAGGCGCCACCAGCGCGACTCCTGCTCGGCCTGATGAGTACGAGACCGTACTGGACCTGTTCGAGGAGGCCTTCAGCGAGTTCTCCGACCGGCCACCGGTGGATCGGGCACGCTGGCTGGCCAGGACGCTGCACCGGCGCGACTTCCGCGCCGAGGATCTGGTCGTCATCCGCGAGGCCGGTGTGCCGGTCGCGGCGTCCTTCTTCATCGGCGACTGGGTCGACAACATCGCCGTGGCGGCGACCCACCGTCGGCGCGGGCTGGGGCGCGATCTGTTGGCCGGGCGGGGCCGGGTGGAATTGAACACCGACAGCAACACCGGCGCGCGGGGTTTCTACGAGCGACTCGGGTTCACCGTGGACCGCTCGTTCACCCACTGGGCGGTGGACCTGTAAGGCCCCGGCTCAGAACAGCCGATCCGCCGAGTTGTCGAAACCACGCAGGGCGTCGTAGTCCACGACCAGACAGCGAATCCCGCGGTCCTCGGCAAGAGTCCTCGCCTGGGGTTTGATCTCCTGAGCGGCGAACACCCCCACGACCGGTGCGAGCAACGGATCGCGGTTGAGCAGGTCCAAGTAGCGGGTGAGCTGCTCCACCCCGTCGATCTCGCCGCGCCGTTTCACCTCAACGGCCACCGCCGTCCCCGCATCGTCGCGACACAACAGATCCACGGGCCCGATCGCGGTGGGATACTCCCGACGGATCAACTGCCAGCCATCCCCGAATGTGGCAACCTGCTCTGCCAGCAGTTGCTGCAGATGAGCCTCCACGCCGTCCTTGATCAGCCCCGGGTCAACCCCCAACATGCCCGACCAGTCGTGCTCCACACCAGCGATCCGGATGATCAGCCGCTCACCGGCCTTGTTGGTCACCTCCCAGAGGAGGTGCTCGTCGTCCTCGGTCTCGACCAGAGTGCACGGCGGGGTCATCCAGTTCAGCGGCTTGTATGCCCGGTCGTCGGCGTGTACGGACACCGAACCGTCGGCCTTGAGCAGCAGTAAACGCCGGGCCATCGGCAGATGCGCGCTGAGCCTGCCCACATAGTCGACCTGGCACTCGGCGATGACCAGACGCATCAGGCGACCACCTTGAAGAGGGTCATCAGCGTGGCGACCACGGCTGTGCCCAGAGACCAGAGCAGGGCTCGTGTGCCCACCCACGTGTAGACGAACAGCAGCACCGTCAGCGCGATCATTGCCGCGGTGACAGCTACCTCCAGCGAGCCACTGACCAGCCATCCCAGAGCCGCTGCGATTACCAGCACGGTGGCCGGCACGAGGCCCACCGAGGCGTTCAGGGCCTCCGTGGTCAACGCCGCGCGGTCCACGGAACCAACCATCCGGCGGGTCAGCAGATGGGCCCAGAACCGCGCGATGACCACACCGACCGCGGCCACACACACCACGAACGTGAACGCCGACAGCGAGTCGACGTACCCTTTGGCCGTGGCAGCGACGGCCACCGCGAGCAGCGTCAGCGAGGCGGATATGACTGCCGAGATACGCGTGTTCACGAGTAGTCGTAAAAGCCCTTACCGGTCTTGCGCCCGAGATCTCCGGCCTGCACCATGCGCCGCAACAACTCCGGCGGGTTGAACTTCTCGTCCTGCGTGTCCGCGTAGATGTTCGAGGTGGCGTTGAGCATGATGTCCACGCCCGTCATGTCGCTGGTGGTCAGTGGGCCCATGGCGTGGCCGAAACCCAGCCGGCAGGCGATGTCGACATCTTCGGCAGTGGCCACTCCCGACTCGACCAGTGAGATCGCTTCGTTGCTCAGCGCCGTGATCAAGCGCGTGGTCACGAACCCGGCCACGTCGCGGTTGACCACGATGACGGTCTTGCCGATCCCCTCGGCGTAATCGCGCGCCCGTTGTAACGTCTCGTCGCTGGTCTTGTAGCCGCGGACGAGTTCGCACAGGGCCATCATCGGTACCGGGGAGAAGAAGTGGGTGCCGACTACCATCTCGGGCCGCGATGTGAAGGCTGCGATGGAGGTGATCGGGATGGCCGAGGTGTTCGTCGCCAGCACCACGTCGTCGCCACAGATCGTGTCCAGCCGCGCGAAGATCTCCGCCTTGATGTCGATCTTCTCGAAGACGGCCTCCACGATGAACTCCGACTCCCCCACCGCGTCGAGGTCGGTCGTGGTGGTGATGCGATCCAAAGCCAGGTCGACATCACCGCTGCTCAGCTTGCCCTTTTGCGCGAACTTCGCCAGCGACTTCTCGATGCCGGCGACCCCGCGCGCCAAACCGTCCTGACTGACGTCCTGCAGGACCACATCGTGACCCGCCACTGCCGAAACCTGCGCGATTCCCGCACCCATCAGACCTGCGCCCACCACTGCGATTCTCATGGTGTGAGGCTAACTCGCGGCCCCCTGCCGCAACATGGGTAGGGGCAGCAGACCCGATCAGATGCGCGCGCGAACAGTGAGGCGCACAATGAATCCGTGCCTGCCTGGTCCACCTACTCCTACCTCTTCGGCCCGCTCGTGGCCGCGGGGATCATGGCACTGATCGTGCTGCTGCTGAAGTGGGCGTTCGCCCGCGGCCAGTCACTGGTCGCGGATGAGCCGACACCGGGTGGCAGCCAGGATTACGGCCTGATGGTGCCCGTGGCCACGGCCGAGGACTACATCCGAGCCGAAATGCAGAAACAGATGCTCATCGCCCACGGGGTGAAGGTCAATCTCGTGCGTACCACCGACGGACCGCGCCTCATGGTGTGGCGAAAGGACCGGGAACGGGCCGTGGAACTACTCAGTCATCGACCCGGGTGATGTCGGCGCTCAGCGCCTGCAACGACTCGACAAACCCCGAATAGCCCCGATCGATGTGGTGCACCTCATGCACCGTGGTCGTCCCGTCCGCCACCAGCCCGGCCAGCACCAAGCCGGCACCCGCGCGCACATCGGTGGCTTCCACGGGGGCCCCGGACAGCCGGGAGCGGCCCCGCACCAGCGCATGGTGGCCGTCAGTATGCACATCGGCCCCCAGCCGGCCAAGTTCGTGCACAAAGCGGAACCGGGCCTCGAAAAGGTTCTCCGTGACCATCGCGGCGCCCTCGGAGATGGCATTGAGCGCGATGAACTGCGGCTGCAGATCGGTCGGGAAGCCGGGATAGGGCAGGGTCACGATATCCACCGCTTTCGGCCTACGATCCATGGAAACCCGAAAACCCACGGGCAGTTCCTCGATCATGGCCCCACAGCCGACCAACTTGTCCAACGCGATCTCGAGGTGGCCCGGATCGCCCTGGTCGATCGTGATGTCACCCTGGGTCATCACCGCAGCGACCGCCCAGGTGCCCGCCACGATCCGGTCGGGGACGGTCCGGTGAGTGACCGGCTGTAAGGCCTCCACCCCCTCGATCTCCAGTGTCGACGAGCCGATGCCCTCGATCGTGGCACCCATGGCCACAAGCATCTGGCAGATGTCCACGATCTCCGGTTCCCGCGCAGCATTGTCGATAACCGTGGTGCCCTTGGCCAGCACCGCGGCCATCAACAGGTTCTCGGTCGCGCCGACACTCGGAAAATCCAGCCAGATCTTGGCACCGTGCAGTTGCGCGGCCTTGGCGATCAGGAAACCGTGTTCGCTGGTGACCTCTGCGCCCAATCGCGTCAGCCCGTTGACGTGCATGTCCAGACCGCGTGAGCCGATCGCGTCACCGCCGGGCAGGGCGACATCAGCCTCGCCCACGCGAGCGACCAGCGGCCCGAGCACGCAGATGGAAGCCCGCATCTTGCGCACCAGGTCGTAGTCGGCCTGGTGTCCGGGCTTGTCGGGCACGTCGATGCGGACAGTCCCACCGCTGACATCCTGGTTGACCTCACAACCCAGCCGGCGCAGCAACTCGGCCATGATCGTCACATCGAGGATGTCCGGGACTTCAGTGAGGGTGGTGGAGCCTTCGGCCAGGAGCGACGCGGCCATCAACTTGAGGATGCTGTTCTTCGCCCCCGGCACGCGCACCGTGCCCACGAGGCGGTTGCCGCCCACCACCTCGAATCTCACCGGTCAAGAATACGCCGGTTGCACTGGCTCGTGGGGCCAGTTCCGACATGCCTCAGATGCGGCCGGCGCGCCGATGCACCCACGAGGCTGCGATGAATCCCAGCCCATTGATAGCCCAGTGCAGCGCCATGGGCGGCAGCAATGAGTCGGTGTAGAGCCGCAGCACGCAGAATACGACCCCGGCGATGGCGGTGCCGAGCACGGTCAGCACTACCGACTGGATTCGACCCCAGATCCCCTGGCCGAGCAGGTCGCCGACGGCGGCATTGGCGTCGTGCATGATCAGACTCGGCAGGATGTGCCAGAAGCCGAACAGCACACTGGACAACAGCACGGCTTGCCAGACCGGCACCCACTGGATCAGCAGCGCCAGTCCCACACCCCGAAAGGCGAGTTCCTCGAAAAGCACCGTCCCCAAGGGCACGTTCACCAGCACTTTGTAGAGCAGGGTCCGCGGACCGAGTACTGCGCGGTCGTCGGCGAGGAAGCGTCGGGTGAAGGTCATCGATCCCCCAATGACGTACACACCTGTCACCAAGCCGATACACCCAGCCGACCACAACAGACCCCGCACGATGGAATCCGGCGCCAGTCCGATGTCACTGAGCGACACCCCGGCCCGATAACCGACCCAGATGATCAGGACGCTGCCGACGACACCGGTGGGCACGTACCAGCGCGCAGCGATGTACGGCGAGTGATTCAGGACGTTGACGATGATCAACAGCCCGAGGACGACGAGATCGAGAGTCACCTGTCAGGCAGTCGGTGACGTCAGACTGCCGCCCGCACTCGTCAAGTCGGAGATCCCCCACTGGCTCAGCTGTCGTTGCAGCGCCTCGGTCGCCCGCTGCAACTGCTCGGCCTGGACCCGGTCGGTGGCCCATTCCAACTCACGCGCCCGCAGAGCCTTCTCGATGCGCAGCAGCGTCTCCTCGTCGGTGGGCAGGTCGTAGGCCAGGGACGTGAAGCGGGCCAGGTCGGCGCGGTAGTCATGTCCCCGCGAAACGAAGACCCCGGGCACCACGTCGGTGCTGTTGACCAGGTCCACCCCGACGTTCAGGAAGGTGCCGACCGGACGCCAGCGGAGCCCGCGCGGCACGCCGGGCTCGCGAGGCTCCTGCAGCCAGGACGGGACGTCGACGGCCAGGCTGGGCGAGAACTTGGTGATGGGGTCCTCGTGGTGGCTGACCAGAATGATGCGGGCCTTGCTCCGTTGCTCCTCGGGCAGCGCGAGCCACTCCTCGTAACTTGCCACTTCGACCAACTCACCGGCGGGATCGGCCTTCTCCTTGTTGACCCGCCAGCGATTGGCCCAACCGCTGCCCGCGGGGGTGCCGATGAACAGGGCTCGTTCGACGCCGGCCCGTTCGAAACCGTTGGTGCCTTCGTGCAGGAAGGCGTCCTGCATGGTGTGGGCGCCGAGGGACTCCCCGAACACGACAAGTTTGGGGCGCTGGTCCTCGGGCATGGCCCGAAGCCGCCAGGTCAGGGCATGCAGCATGGCCCGGTTCTGCTCCCGGCCCATGGCCACCCGGTCCAAGGAGATGAATGAGGGCCGCAGACTGTACTGCAAAGCGAAGGTGGCACAGTCACCGCCGGTCAGGTACTCCAGCGTCTCCATCATCACGTAGTTCAGGTAGCCCGTTCCGGTCGGCGAGCAGAAGCACAGCACCTTCCGGTTGAAGGCCCCGAGATCCTCGAGTTCCCGCATCAGGATGTCCACGCGCTCATCCACGAGGGGAGCGGAGGCCAGGCCGACGAACGCCCGGATCGGATCGATGGCGGGCTTACCCGTGACCTCACTGATCTCGGCCGCCGGCAGCGCCATGTTCACCACACGGCGGCCTTCTCTGCTCAGCGTTGCGAAGGAGATCTGGGAACCGGGACCGCCGCTCACGGTGAGCATCGTGGGCTGCTTGTTGTAGGCAGCCTCGATCGCGGCGCCCCCGGTGTCCGCCTGCCGGTTGACGTACTCCAGCCCGGCCACCCCGGCGGCAGCCACCACGCCAAGGGTGATGAAATGCCCGGCCCAGTTCGCGAACGGGGCCAATGACGGCGATGTCCGGCTGACCAGATGAGCCAGGGCGTCACTGGCCAAGGACTCCCCAAGGGCGGCGGCGTAGATCCCCGCACTGACACCGGCCCCGAAGACCAGCGACTTGGCCAGCGACGGCGCCTTCTCGTACTTGGGAGCCCGGGACTCTTCGAACAGGACCGCCTGATCGGACAGCGGCAGCGGGTCATGCGGAGGCGCCAGCAGGTCGCGCGATCCGGCTCGGCGGTTGCGGGCGGTCAAGCCGACGGCCGCTGCGGTGGCCACCGCCAAGGTCGCGGGGCCGATGAGGTTGCGGTAGTTGCGCCCGGTGCGGGCCTGCGCGATCTCGGCCGCTCCCAAAACGCTTGAGGCGGCGAGTCCTGTGAATCCCGTCAAGGCCGTGATCCAGGCGGCGCTGCGCAGCGTGGCACGTTTGATCGGCTCCCCTTCTTGGCGGGGCAGCAGGCGCCAGACGCCCACGCCGGCGAGGGCCGCGGTGGCATGGGCCGTGGCGTGGGCGATGGCCGCGACACCGGGCCGGGCCAGCCGCTCCTCCCCGACGACGCCAGCAGCCACGGCCTCCACAGCTGAGCCCGTCACGGCCACCAAACCGTAGTTGACAGCGCTGGTCAGGCCAGTGAGGATGGCCTGCTCGCCCGTACTGCGAGGCAGCAGGCCGGGCTGGTAGGACATCCCCATGCTGGCCATCGAGGCCATCGTCGCGACGCGGGAGGTGAAACTGATCCGGGGCACATCAAGCATGTCCCTGATTCTGCCTTAGGCTCAGGAGTGTGGTGAACCTGACGCGGATCTACACCCGTACCGGCGATGACGGATCAACGTCACTGGGTGACTTCTCCCGCACCATGAAGACCGACGTGCGCCTCGCGGCCTACGCCGATGTGGATGAGGCGAACAGTGCACTCGGCGTGGTGCTGGCTCTCGGCGCCCCGCCGAACGCTGTGGCCGAAACGCTGACCCGGGTCCAGAACGAGCTCTTCGACGTGGGGGCCGATCTGTGCACGCCCACAGGCGGGGACGGGCCGCAATTGCGGGTGACCCAGGAGTACATCGACAGGCTGGAAGCGGACTGCGATCAGTTCAACACAGGTCTGCCGAACCTGCGGTCGTTCATCCTGCCTGGTGGGACGCCCGCCTCTGCTCTGTTGCACGTCGCCCGCACCGTCACCCGGCGCGCCGAGCGGGCGACCTGGGCCGCGCTGGCAATCCATGGCGACTCCATGAGCGAGATGACCGCCCACTACCTCAACCGACTGTCGGACCTACTGTTCATCCTGGCGCGGGTGTGCAACCCGGGTGGAGACGTGCTGTGGGTGCCCGGCGGGGAGCGGTAAGGGGGTTTCGCCACCCCTGATAGACCTGCTCGGGGCACGACCCGATGGACCCACGTCGCTGCTTCCTGCCCGCGGTGAGGACCTCAACCTCGCCGAGTGCGGCGTTGTTGCGGGGGTGGGCCAGCAACAACCTCACACTCGGCGGGCACCGCGGACCGAGTGCGGCGTTGTTGTGGGGGTCGGCCAGCAACAACCTCACACTCGGCGGGCACCGCGGACCGAGTGCGGCGTTGTTGCGGGGGTGGGCCAGCAACAACCTCACACTCGGCGAGCACCTCTGCCCGACTGCGGCGTTGTTGCGGGGCAAACCAGTCGCCCGGTCCCAAACGCCCGCAACTCCCTAGTGGTGCGGGCCTACCGCCACCTGCAGACGACGTTCGGCCTTGCGAACCTCCGCCTCCGTGCCGGAAGCCCGCGCAGCCTGCAGGTCGTTCTCTGCCTGCCGCACATCTATCTCGCTGGCCAACTCCAACCATTCAGCGAGCACAATGACCTTGTCACCATCCACGGTCACGAAGCCCTCATGCACGTAGGCGCGGATGTCCTCGCCATCGACCGGCCGGATCAGCAACGGACCATCGGACAGCATCGCCAGCAGGGGTGAGTGCCCCGGCATGATGCCGATCTCGCCACTCAGCGTGCGCATCACCACCAGCGACGCCTCGCCGTCCCAGACGTGGCGCCGGGTGGAGACCATGTTCACGGACAGGGTGGCCATGGTTACTTCGCCAACTCCGCAGCCTTGCGCTCCACGTCCTCGATACCGCCGCACATGAAGAATGCCTGCTCAGGAATGTGGTCGTACTCGCCGTCCGTCAGCGCCTTGAAGCTCGCGATGGTCTCCTCCACCGGAACGAACGACCCCGGCTGACCGGTGAAGGCCTCGGCGACGAACATGTTCTGGCTCAGGAATCGCTGAATGCGACGTGCCCGATTGACGAGGATCTTGTCCTCTTCGCTGAGTTCGTCGATACCGAGGATCGCGATGATGTCCTGCAGGTCCTTGTACCGCTGCAAGATCTCCTTGACACGGGCCGCCACCGCGTAGTGGTCGTCACCGATGTAGCGGGGATCCAGAATCCGCGAGGTGGAGTCCAGCGGATCCACCGCCGGGTAGATGCCCAGCTCGGAGATCGGGCGGCTCAATGTCGTCGTGGCGTCCAGGTGGGCGAACGTCGTGGCAGGCGCCGGGTCGGTCAGGTCGTCAGCAGGCACATAGATCGCCTGCAACGAGGTGATCGAGTGGCCCCGCGTCGAGGTGATCCGCTCCTGCAGCTGACCCATCTCGTCGGCGAGGGTGGGCTGGTAGCCCACCGCCGACGGCATGCGCCCGAGCAGCGTCGAAACCTCCGAACCGGCCTGGGTGAACCGGAAGATGTTGTCGATGAACAGCAGCACGTCCTGCTTCTGCACATCGCGGAAGTACTCCGCCATGGTCAGTGCGGTCAGCGCCACGCGCAGGCGGGTGCCGGGCGGCTCGTCCATCTGGCCGAACACCAGGGCCGTCTTGTTGATGACGCCGGACTCTGTCATCTCCAGGAACAGGTCATTCCCTTCCCGGGTGCGCTCGCCCACACCGGCGAACACCGACACACCGGAGAAGTTCTCAGAGACGCGGTAGATCATCTCCTGGATCAGCACGGTCTTGCCCACACCGGCACCTCCGAAGAGGCCGATCTTGCCACCCTTGACGTACGGGGTGAGCAGGTCGATGACCTTGATGCCAGTCCAGAAGACCTCGGTCTTGGACTCCAACTGGTCGAACGTGGGTGCCAGTGCGTGGATCGGGCGGCGCTCGGTGATGTTCAGCGACGACTCTTCCACGTCCAAGGGTTTGCCCAAGGTGTTCCACACGTGACCCAGCGTGGTGTCCCCCACCGGAACGGTGATGGCCTCGCCGGTGTTGAACACCTCCGCCCCACGGGTCAGACCGTCGGTCGGCTGCATCGAGATGGCGCGCACCATGTTGTCGCCGATGTGCTGGGCGACCTCGAGGGTCAGCACACGGTCGTCGACGTGGCCCTCGCCAGCGTCGAAGCGCACATGCACCCGCAAGGCGTTGAACAGTTCCGGCATCTGCTCGGCCGGGAACTCGACGTCGACGACCGGGCCGGTGACGCGGGCGACGCGGCCGGTCGAGGTGGTCGTGTCTTGTGTCGCGGTCATGGTATTCAG
>Ga0116175_1000990_pt1 | contig 18704 bp, 13 predicted proteins | sample AD_UKC125_MetaG_FD_89802 | JGI IMG/M metagenome (GOLD analysis project Ga0116175, IMG submission 89802) | Active sludge microbial communities of municipal wastewater-treating anaerobic digesters from USA - AD_UKC125_MetaG | ecosystem: Engineered > Bioreactor > Anaerobic > Digestate | place: USA... | reverse complement strand
GAACCCGCACGCAACATGCCGCCGCCGCTGCGCGACCATCACCTGCGGCATTTTCTCGACCAGTTGCCGGCCTGGCAGCCTGCTCTCGAAAACCTGGCCCGCCAGCGTGCCCAGGCGCTGCTCGCAGACCACCGCCGCGTCCGCGAGGCCGCGCGCGGCAGCGGCGAATACCGCGTCACGCCCAGCCTGCCGGTCGACGTGATGGGGGTCTTCGTGCTGGTGCCGGCGTAGCGCGACAGCAAATCCGGACACATCAAGAGGATGAATTGATTGGGATTTCGGGCCGCTGTAGCATTAAGCATTGATCGCCATGCCTAATTTGACGGACCAGAATCACGCCCCGGGGGCTTGCCGCTGTCCCGGAATGTTCGCGCAACCAGCGGTTTTATAAGAGATTTTCGCGCTAGACTTTGTAGTGTAAAAAAAGTTACACAAAACGAATTCATGACATCCTGGAAATTTTACGGCCGTCGCGACGAGTTGGAGGCGATCAAGCTGCTCCTGACCCGGGGCCGCTGGTTTTTCTGCGCGATCAGCGGTCGCCGCCGCATTGGCAAGACCTCGCTGATCCGCGAGGCGCTTCTTGAAACGCAGGGCGGAACCGGCGCGCTCTACGTGCAGATTCCCGACAGCGACGAACGCGATATCGTCGCCGTGTTCACGGATGCGCTTGCCGCGTTTGCCGACGCCAACCCGGGACGCCTGCCGGACAGCGTCGTGGCCGACAAGCTGCGCCGCTTTTCCGACATGGCGCGTACCATTGGCGCGCTTTGCCGGGCCGGCATCATCGTCGTCATCGACGAGTTCCAGTATTTCAACCGCAAAGCGCTGTCCGCCTTCACGTCTCTGCTGCAGGCGGAAGTCGATACGCTCACCGGATCGGCCCGTGGCGGCATATTCGTGCTCGGCTCGATCCACACCGAAATGACAGCGCTCCTCGAAGATCGCGGCTCGCCGCTCTATGCCCGCGTGACCGATCGCCTGAACCTCGACCACTGGGATTTCGCCACACTTTTCCAGGTCTTCGCCGATCAGGGGCTGGACAGCCCTCGCGACTGGCTGACCTTCTGGTCGGTCTTCGAGGGCGTTCCCAAGTTCTACCGCGATTGCGCCTACCAAGGCACCTTCGCGGCCGATGACCACAGCGCAGCGGACCGGATCATCGACACCCTGTTCCTGTCGGCGCGTGCGCCGCTCGTCGAGGAGGCCGGTACCTGGTTCCTGCGCGAACTGCGCGGCGCCGGCGTCTCGTTGCTGCGTCTGCTCGCCCGTCAGCAGCCCTGCGCCCAGCAGCAGCTCTCGGCTGCCTACGCCGAGAGCCTCGGCGACAGCCGATCCTTCGCTACCTACCTGGCGACGCTGGTCGACCGCTACCGCCTCGTCGAGCGCCTCAGCCCGGTCTTTGCCCAGGCCGGCAGCCGCCAGGCCCGCTACCAGATCGGCGACAACTTCCTCGCCGCCTGGCTTGCCGCCATCGAACCCGCGGTACAGGCCGCGCGCGTGCAGCCGCTGGCGCAGGCGCTGAAGATCGGCGCGGTCCGTCTCGAAAACCACGAAGGCCCCACCTTCGAGCGCATGGTCCGCAAGCTGATGGCCGAAGCCTCGCGGCGCGGGGCCGGCGACTTCCCGCTGACCGACATGGTCCACGGTTACTGGAACCGCCCCCGGGATGCCGCGCGTCTGGTCGAGATCGACATCGTCGCCGTCAACGAAGACGACCGGCGTGTCCGCTTCGGCAGTTGCAAGCGCGCTGCCGCGAAGCACACCCCGGCCGCGCTGACCACCTTCGGGCAGCACGTCGACGATTTCCTCGCGACGGCGACCGGGCGTCGCTTCAAGGGCTGGCAGGCGGAACGTGCGCTCTATGCCCCGGATTTTCCGGTCGCTGAACGGCAGGCCTTGCAAATTCGCGGTTATGTCTGCGTTGACCTCAATGACTACCAGCGCTGGCTTGCCGCGCCAGGAACCAACTGAACCGGGAACCCGCATGGCCCGCCGCTCAAGCACCGAACTCGCCTTCACCGCCCTGACCATCGAAGGCGGCCTGCTGGCGCCCGATTTCCTCAACCGCATCGCCCACCTTGAAGCCGCCGCGCAGTCCGAAGCCGACTACGACATTCCGCGCGGCCTCAAGCTGCGCGACGAGATCGGCCGCTACTGGAAGATCGCCCAGAACCTCTGGCAGGATTTCGCCGCACGCCGTGATCGCAGCGACCGCGACCCCTGGGCCAACAGCCGCGACTTCCTCGAACCCTTCTGCCGCCAGGTACTCGGCTTTGCCGATCTCAAACGTGTCGACCAGGTCGCCGTCGGCGAACGCAGCTTCCCCATCGGTTGCGCCGCCGGCGAAGGGCGTGTGCCGCTGGTCTTCGCGGCGCACGACCAGCCGCTCGACAAGCCGGGCAGCCGGCACGGCGACGGCACGCGCCGCCGTTCGCCCTTCCTGCTCGTCCAGGAGTATCTGAACGCCAGCCACGCCGTGCTGTGGGCCGTCGTCAGCAACGGCCTGAAGCTGCGCGTCCTGCGCGACAACGCCAGCCTCACCCGGCCGGCCTACATTGAGGCCGACCTGGAAGCGATCTTCGCCGAAAGCCTCTACCCCGATTTCGCCGCCCTCTGGCTGCTCGCCCACGCCACGCGTTTCGGCCAAGCCGCAGCCGACCCCGCCGACTGCCCGCTCGAACACTGGCGCAACACCGCCCAGGAAGACGGCATCCGCGTTCGCGACCGCCTGCGCGAAGGCGTCGCCAATGCCCTGCGCGTGCTCGGCAGCGGCTTTCTCGCGCACCCGGCCAACGGCGAGTTGCGCCGCCGCATCGAAAGCGGCGAGCTGGGCACCCCGATCTACTTCGAGCAACTCCTGCGCCTCGTCTATCGCCTCATCTTTCTCGCCACCATCGAAGACCGCGAACTCGTCTTCTCGCCCGAGGCCGGCCCCGAGGCCCGCGCCCGCTACCAGGCCGGCTACAGCCTTGCCCGCCTGCGCCGTCTGGCCGCGCGGCGGCGCAGCTACGATCGCCATGCCGACCTCTGGCAGGCGCTCTCGATCACCTTCACCGGCCTCGCCGGCGGCCAGCCGGCCCTGGGCCTGCCGGCGCTCGGTGGCCTCTTCGACGTCGCGCAATGCCCGGACCTCGACGCCGCCCAGCTCGACAACCAGTCGCTGCTCAGCGCGCTCTTCGGCCTCTGCTTCTTCCGCGACGGCGCCGCGCTCTCGCGCGTCAATTACCGCGATATGGATTCGGAGGAACTCGGCAGCGTCTACGAAAGCCTGCTCGAACTGGTACCCGAACTGACCCTGAGCGCCAGCGTCCGCCGCTTCGGCTTCATCGGCGACGCGGCGGAGCAGTCGGGGGGTAGCACCAAGGGCAACGCGCGCAAGCTCAGCGGCTCGTATTACACGCCCGACAGCCTGGTGCAGGAGCTGACCAGGAGCGCCCTCGACCCGGTGATCGCGCAAACGCTGGCCGCCCACCCACGGCAGCCGGTGCAGGCGCTGCTCGAACTCAGCGTCTGCGACCCCGCCTGCGGCTCCGGCCACTTCCTGCTCGCCGCCGCCCGCCGCATCGCCGAGGAAGTCGCCCGCCTGTCGGCTACCGACGGCAACCCGCTGCCGGCCGACTACCGCCATGCGCTGCGCGACGTCGTCGCCCACTGCATCTACGGGGTGGACAAGAACCCGCTCGCCGTTGAACTCGCCCGCACCGCGCTCTGGCTCGAAGCCTACACGCCCGACCGGCCGCTGACCTTCCTCGACCACCACCTGCGCTGCGGCGACGCGCTGCTCGGCATCCTCGACCCGGCGATCCTGGAAGCCGGCATCCTGGACAAGGCCTTCAACGCGCTCTCCGGCGACGACAAGGGCGTCGTCACGGCGCTCAAGAAGGCCAACCGTGACGCCCTGAAGGCGATCGAGAAGGCGAAGACGCGCGCCGCCTTCAACCTCGCCCTCGGCTTCGACGCCGCTCCCGAGGCCGCCGCGCTAGACGCCCTGCCCGACAACACGCTGGCCGCGCTCGAAGCCAAGCGCGTCGCGTTTGTCGAGGCCGAAGCGAAGAGCGCCGCCTCGCGCGCCCGGCTGGCCGCCGATCTGTTCGTCGCCGCCTTCGTCCTGCCGAAGACGCCGCAGACGATGGCGAGCGTGCCGACCACGCAGGATCTCTGGCTGGTGCTCAACGGCAGCGTCCCGCGCCCCGGCGTCGCGGCAGCGGCCGCCAGTGCCGCGCAAACGGCGCAGGCCTTCCACTGGTGGCAGGCCTTCCCGCAGGTGCGGGTGAAGGGCGGCTTCGCGGTGCTACTCGGCAACCCGCCGTGGGAGCGCATCAAGCTGCAGGAGGAAGAATTCTTCGCCAGCCGCAGCCCGCTGATCGCCGAAGCGCCGCACAAGGCCGAGCGCGGCCGGCGCATCGAACTGCTGCGCGAAGGCATGTTGCTGCACACGCTCTATCCGGAAGTCGAAGCGGCGCAGGGGATGACGCCGCCGAATGTGGCCGAGCAGGCCCTGCACGCGGACTTTCTCGTCGCCCGCCGCATTGCCGAGGCGGCCAGCCTGTTCGCTCACGATTCCGGACGGTTCCCGTTGACCGGTGTTGGGGATGTGAATACCTACGCGCTGTTTGCCGAGACCTTCGCGCAACTGGTCAGTGGCGAAGGCCGGGCCGGCTTCATCGTGCCGACCGGCATCGCCACCGACGACAGCACCAAGGCTTTTTTTGCCAACTTGACGTTTACAGGCAGCCTGGCGAGTCTAACGTGTTACGAAAATGAAGAGTTCATCTTCCCCTCTGTTCACCACGCCTTCCGGTTTGGGCTCATGACCTTGCGTGGCCACGCGGATAACCGGGATGCGGAATTAGTGTTCTTCGCTCGACAGCCCTTGCAAATTCACGACTCCCGCCGCCGCTTTGCGTTAGCTCCGGAGGAATTCCGTCTGATCAACCCCAACACGCTGACCTGCCCGATCTTTAGAGGCGAGCGGGATGCCGAACTGACGAAGAAACTCTATCGCGCTGCGCCGGTGCTGATCGCCGACGGCCCGCCCGAGCGCAACCCGTGGAATATCCGTTTCATGGCCATGATCCACATGGCCAACGATAGCGGGCTGTTCCACGACGCCCCGGACCCCGACCGGCTGCCGCTTTATGAGGCCAAGATGATCCACCAGTTCGACCACCGCTGGGCGACATACCATGCCGATGGTGCTTGCTGTGATGTTGCGGTCGATGCCAAGTGCGACCGGCATTTCAGCGTCACACCGCGCTATTGGGTCGATGCCGGCGAAGTCGAATCCCGCCTCGCCGCCAAGGGCTGGTCGCGCGGCTGGCTGATGGGCTGGCGGAATATTGCGCGAAGCACGGACGAGCGGAGCTTTATTTCCACGGTTATTCCGTTGTCCGCGGTGGGGCATTCAATGCCCCTGCTTTCGGTCGCACAGCCACCCGATAGTGCGGCAGCATTTCTTGCCAATATGTCCGTGCTGACGTTCGATTTTGTTGTTCGGCAAAAGCTTGGCGGAACGAACATGACTTTCGGGTACTACAAGCAAGTCCCGGTGCTCCCACCAGACCGTTACAGCGAAGCCGACCTCGCCTTCATCGTCCCGCGCGTCCTCGAGCTGACGTACACCGCCCACGACCTCCAGCCCTGGGCAGCCGACCTCGGCCACGTCGGCCCGCCCTTCGCCTGGAACCCGGAGCGCCGCGCCCGCCTGCGCGCCGAACTGGACGCGTACTACGCCCGTCTCTACGGCCTGACCCGCGACGAACTGCGCTACATCCTCGACCCCGCCGACGTCATGGGTGCCGACTACCCGTCCGAAACCTTCCGCGTCCTCAAGAACAACGACACCCGCCAGTTCGGCGAATACCGCACCCGCCGCCTGGTCCTGGAGGCGTGGGACGCACAGGCCGTGGAGGCGCGATGAGCCGCGAACTGGAAGCTCTGATCCTGGAAGCCTTCTCCGGACTCGGCAGCCGTCGCCCGCTGGCAAACGGCAACTTCCGGCTGGTCGCCGGCGGCGACCAGACTTGCGCCGTGTATTTTTCCGGCAACGCGGCGGGCAACGCGGTGGAAATCGGCCTTGCGCCGAAGGCGCTGGCGCCGCTGCTTGGGCGAACGGAACGCGAACTGTCGCAATGGCTGGGCCGCCATGCTGCCGCCCGGCGCGAGCGCACCGTTTCCGGCCAGAGAGGCAGCTACCCGGTCGGGCTGGCCTTCGGGTCGCGCCGCGACCTGGCGGTCTTCCTCGCCGCCTGGGACGTGTTCCGGCGGGGTGACGGGGAGACGGCCAGCGCGGACGAAGCCACGCCCGGCGCGCTGGTCGCGGCCCGCATCGAGAAGGCGGCACAGGACGCGGGCTTCGACCGAACGCCGGAGCGGCACGACGGTTGGCTGGTGTTTCGCTCGACCGCCTTCGCCGACGCGCTGGCGGTTCATGCCTTGGTAGCGGATACGTTCCGGGTCGGCTTGTCGTCCAGCACGTGGGCGGAGAAGGTAGCGGCCGACCGCCGTCTGCCCCTGCGGCGGTCGACCGGCGACTGGCCAGAGATTTTCGACGCGGTGCCCGGCTACGAGGCGCTGCACGCGCTTCTGCAGCGAGCCGGCGCGGTGGCGCGACTGCTGGCCGGTGAGGGCACCGCCGCCTTTCGGCGGGCGACGCAGGGGCTGCCGACGACGACCGAAGCCGAGCGGCTGGTCATCCAGCGTGTCGGGCAGGCCATCTTCCGCGAGTCGCTGATCGACTACTGGCACGGGCGCTGCGCCGTCACCGGGCTCGACGTTCTGCCGCTGCTGCGCGCCTCGCACATCAAGCCCTGGGCAGAGTGCGAAAGCGACGCCGAGCGCCTCGACGTGTTCAATGGCCTGCTGCTGGCGCCGCACCTGGATGCGCTGTTCGATGGCGGCTGGATCAGTTTCGACGAGGATGGCGGGGCGCTGGTGAGCCCTGAACTGTCGGGCCATCAGCAGGCGTTGCTTGGGGTGCAGCCGGGCTGGCGGCTTGCGGAGTTGCCCGAGCCACAGAACAACTACCTGGCCTGGCATCGTCGGGAGATCTTCCGCAGATGAAACAACGCGCCGCGCTCGCCTGCGCACCCGGCTGGACGCGTTTTCCGCCCGCCTCTGCGGCCTCACCCGTGACGCACTGCGCTACATTCTCGACCCAGCCGCCTGATCCTGGAAGCCTGGGATGTGGGCTGCATAATGCGGGCTAAACGAAAGGAACCGTCATGCTGACCCGGATGCAGATTCAGAACTTCAAGGCGTGGAACGACACCCGTATGGTGCCGCTGGCGCCCTTGACCGTGATCTTCGGCACCAACAGTTCCGGCAAGTCCAGCCTCGGCCATCTCCTGCTGGCCCTGAAGCAGACGGTGCAGTTGGCCGACCGCAAGCGCGCCTTGCACCTGGGAGACGAGAACTCGCTGATCGACCTCGGCACCTTCGCCGATTGCGTCCATGGGCACGATCTGCGCCAGAAGATCGTGTTTTCTCTCCGCTGGCGGTTGCCGCAGACACTGACCGTCAGAAACCCGCTGAATCCGATGGAAGTGTTCAAGGGCAGCGAACTCGAGTTGTCGTCGACGCTGCGCGCGGACAAGAACGGCCAGCCCGAGACCGAGTCTTTTACCTATCGACTGCTGCAGGGCGACGCCAGGTCACTGGAGGTGGCGCACCGGCGCGGAGACAGGACGTCGCTCGACTGCGAACCGTTGAAGCTGGTGATGGCAATAGGCCGCAAGTGGCCGCTGGAACCCCCGGAGAAGTTCTACCGGTTTGCCGACCGCACGCTCCTTCGCTACCAGAATGCCGACTTCCTGGCCGACTTTGCGCTGCAGGCAGAAGAAATGCTGGAGCGGATGTACTACCTCGGACCGCTGCGGCAGTCGGCACGCCGGGTCTACCAGTGGTCGGGCGAGACTCCGCCACATGTCGGTGCGCTGGGCGAACATACCATCGCCGCACTGCTGGCGGCGACCGAGCAGGGGCGCAAGCTGAATCGTGGCCCGAAGCAGAAGCTGCAGCCGTTCGACGTGTTCATCGCTGGCTGGTTACGCGACCTGGGGGTGATCGACAGTTTCGAGGTTCACCCGGTGGCCGAGGGACGCAAGGAATACGAGGTTTTGGTACGGACCCATGCCAAGTCGCCGGTGGTCAAGCTGACGGACGTCGGGGTAGGCGTCTCGCAGGTGTTGCCGGCACTGGTTCAGGCATTCTATTCACCGCCCAATTCGGTGGTGTGGATGGAGCAACCGGAAATCCACCTGCATCCTTCGGCCCAGGCCAACCTTGCGGATGCTTTCGTCAGTGCGGTCCAGTCCAACGAGAACGGCAGCGCGCGCGGCACCCAGTTGATCATCGAGACGCACTCAGAGCATTTCCTCACACGTCTGCAACGTCGGGTGGCGGAGCGCAGAATCGAGGCGACCGACGTAGCGGTGTATTTCGTCAAGCGCGAGGACGCGAGCGCGGAACTGGAGGCCTTGCGTCTCAATATCTTCGGCGAGATCGAAAACTGGCCAGTGAACTTCTTTGGCGACGAGATGGGCGACATCGCGGCGCGCACGCTTGAGGCGATCAAGCGTCAGGCCGCGGGGGAGACGGCATGACGCCGGTGGTGATCGATACCAACGTGTTGCTGGTAGCCAACGGCAGCCATCAGGACGTCTCCTGCAAGTGCCGTGAAGCTTGCGTCAGCGCGCTGCTGGCCAGGCAGCGGTCCGGCATGGTGGTGATCGACGATGGTTACCGCATTCTCCGCGAGTACGGAAACAGGACGTATCCGAATCAGCCAAAGGGGGTGGGTGACGCCTTTCTCAAGTGGCTGCTGCAGAATCACTCCAATGCCACCCGCGTGTGCCGTGTGCCGATCACTGAGACCGGCCAAGACCGTTTCGTAGAGTTTCCCGATCCTTTGCTGGAGGAGCGTTTCGACCCTCCCGACAGGAAGTTCGCGGCCGTGGCGAACGCGCATCCGGACAAGCCACCGATCTGGCAGGGGGCCGACAGCAAGTGGCTGGACTGGTGGCCGCAACTGGCAGCCCAAGGAATTTCGGTCCATTTTCTCTGTCCGGCGGACGTCGCGCGGTTCTACGCGAAGAAGTTTCCGGAGCGCGATCTGCCGGCTTTTCCACCGAGGCCATGAGCGCCTTTTTCCGTTTTCCGCACACGCCGCACCTGGCCTGGATGGGAGGCGGCATCCCGCGCGACGACAAGGTGCTGTCTGCCGTCGAGGCTGATGCTCTGCTCGCAGGGCCGGTGGTGGTGGAAGAAAAGCTCGATGGCGCCAATCTCGGATTCTCGGTTTCGCTGGATGGCGTCCTGCGCGCTCAGAACCGTGGGCATTACCTCGATGCACCCCATGCCGGCCAGTTCGCGCGTCTGGGTCAGTGGCTGGCCCCGCGCGAGGAGGCATTGTTCGATGCACTTGGCGAACATCTTGTCGCCTTCGGGGAGTGGTGCGCAGCGCGCCACTCACTTGCTTACACGGCCCTGCCCGACTGGTGGTTGCTCTTCGATGTTTACGACCGGCGAGCCGGTCGCTTCTGGAGCACCGAGCGGCGAGACCAATGGGCCGGGCGATTGGGCCTGATCACTGTTCCCGCACTGATGCGTGGCCAGCGTAGTTTGCAGGAGTTGCGGCAGATGTTGATCAATCACCGGAGCGCCTTTCGCGAGGGACCGCTTGAGGGGGTGATCATCCGGCGCGAGGACGAATCCTGGCTTGAGTCGCGGGTCAAGCTGGTGCGGGCGGATTTCACGCAGCAAATTGCCGAGCACTGGCGGCACCGGTCCCTGGAATGGAACCGCTTGGGCGATGTCGTGACAGAAGGGTGAAGTGACTAACGCGGATCGAAATCAACTCGCCTGGCATCGTCGGGAGATCTTCCGCAGGTGAAACCGTCGCACCCCTCCTCGACCAGGCGTACGAGGGCAGAGCACAGGATCCGGGTCGTCACTGGCAACATCCTGCGCCCTGCTGCGCTCACCCCCCCGCCTCAGGCTATTCCTTCTCATCCTCCGGCTTGCCGAACTGCGCCTTGCCCTGGCTCGTCTTGCGGCGCAGGAAGCTGGCACTGGCCGACTCGGTGTCCGGACCCTGGTAGCTGCCTTCTTCGGCCGCCGAAAGCCGCGAACTCATCTTGCGGGAGGAGTAGAGCGCTTCTTTCCGAAAGCGCGCCGTGTCCATCAGGCCGGCCAGCTCGGCGATGCTTTCCAGCACCTCGATCACCCACGGCTGTTCGGCAAAACGCCGGCGGGCCTCGGACAGGAGGCGCTCGACGGTGTTCCAGTCGCCGTATTCGGCAGCGGCGCGCGCCTGTTCGAGCAGCTTGCCGGCGGCCAGCTCGGACTGGCGGGTGACCACCAGCGCATCTTCGGGCACGGTTTCCCACACCGCCATCGATACGGCGGGTAGCGTCAGTGTCGCATCGGCAAAGCTTGCCGGCTCGCCTACCGGGGTTGAGGCGGTGACGGCTACCTGCAACAGCGGTCCGGCGCCATTGGCGGCGAGCGCGAGCGGCAGCTCCAGTTCGACCAGCGCCCAGGCTTCCGCACCGAAGGCGATGTCCGGCAGATGGACGACCGGAAAAGGCGTTTCGCTGCGCTGCGGATAATCGTTGAGCAGGCGGATGCGGACCTGCGGTGCTGCCGCGAGCGACAGGCGCACCTGACGCGCGCAGAGGGCCGAGATGAAATCGAACTCCGCTGAGAAAGGCTCGAAGAGGTCGCTTGCGCTATCCCCGTAGTAATGGTTGCCGCCACCGCGTTTGGCCATCTCGACCATCAGGTCCTCGTTGAAGTGCGGTCCGAGGCCGTAGGTCGAGGTGGTGACGCCACGCTCGGCGGCGTGTGCGCAGAGGGTGGCGATCGCCGTGGCGTCGGTGATTTCGCCGACGTTGGCATTGCCGTCGGAGAGCAGGATGACGCGCGTCAGCGCTGCCTGGCCGGCGGCCGGCAGCAGGCCATCGGCGCCCGCCTGCCAGCCGCCGTAGAGGTTGGTCGAGCCGCCGCCATGCACCCGCGACAGGGCCAGGTGCAGCGCCTGGCGGTCGCCGACCGGCTGGGCCGCAACGAGGGTCTGTACGCGGTCGTCGAAGATGACCAGCGAGGCCATGTCGGTGGGCTCAAGCTGCTCGATGATGTGCCGGGTGCAGCGGATGGCTTCGATCAGCGGCGCGCCTGACATCGACCCGGAACGGTCGATGACCAGGGCCAGGTGATAGGGTTTGCGTGCCTTGCTCTCAGTCGGCGCGGCAGCAGGCGCCTGCACACGGATCAAGACCGTCAGCTTCTGGGCGATGCCGGCGATGACTGCCGGCTTGAGCGGCTGGATGAGGATACGGGGTAGGGTATTGGGCATCGGGTCTCCTGTTCCGCCCGCACCATTGCCGGCAGATGTCTGCAGGATAGCGACCGTCGAGCTCACAGGATGCGCCACCGGGCGCGGCGGTGTTGATTCAGTGCAGGCGTTCGAGCAATCCGGTGGCGGATTTCTGGTGCAGGATCAGCACCAGCTTCATCGAACTGCGCGTGGCGCCGACGAAGAGCTTGCGCACCGCCTGGTCGTCGAGGACCGCGAAATCGATCTCGGTGAAAATGACCGCCGGCGCGGCCTGGCCCTTGAAGCGGTAGACCGATTCGACCAGCACATCGCCTGGGCTGTAGACCGGTTGTCCGAACAGGTCGTAGTCGCCGGTGAAGCGGCGCAGGCTGGTCTGGCCGAGGGCGTCAAGCGCCAGCAAATGCGACTGCGCGCGGCCATGATAGCTGACGATGGCCAGGTCGTGCTTCTTGAAGCCGGCGGAGTAGCAGAGCCGGATGGCTTCCTTGACGCGGGCGAACATGCCCTGGGTGTCGGCATAGTCGAGGATCTCGATGTCGTCGGCGGCGATCGGCGAGGCCGCCTCGATGTCGAGCTCACCGGGCAGCAGGCGGCGCAGCAGTTCGACGATCGGTCGCGGGCTGCGGTAGTTGCTCTGCGTGCGCAGCGTCACCCAGCCGGGCAGCGGTGTCGGCGGGCGACCGTAGAGATTCTGCAGCGGGTCTTCGAGCCACAGGATGCGCGCGTCGGAGCGCGCATGGCGGAAGATGAAGTCGCGCCAGGGCTCTGAGATGTCCTGGCCTTCGTCGACGATCAGGGTGTCGAACAGGGAGTGGTCGCTGACCGGCAGTTCGGCGGCCCGTTGCTGCAGGCGCTCGAAGGCGTCGGGCAAGGTGAAGTCGGGCGTTTCGCCAGCCTGCCGCAGGCGCTGGTCGCAGAGCTGGTGGTAGGTGCAGGCGAGTCCGCCGGCCGGTGCGATGCGGTTGAAGTGGTCGGCCAGCGGGCGGTTGAAGCAGACATAGAGCGGCCGCTTGCCGGCCTCGATGGTGGCGCGGAATTCGGCCAGGGCGAGTTGCGTCTTGCCCGATCCGGCGGTGCCGGTCACGCGCAGGCGGAAGGGCTCGAATTCGAGCCGCCGCGCCCACTGCGCCAGGCCGCCGGAAACCCGGGTGACGACCTCGCGGGCGTGCCCCATCAGCGCGCTGACGTCGGTGTCGAGCTGGATCAGGTTGCGCAGGAAAGCGTGGACCTTCGCCGTGGCGAGAGTCTTCTCGCGCGCCGGCAGCAGGCGCCGGACGATCTGGCAGAGCTGGCCGCGGCGGCTGGCATCGACGATGCGCTCGGGCACCAGGCCCGCGGTTTCCGGGTTCCTGACCGTGTAGTCCGGGCAATAGAGGAGGGCGTCGGTGTGCACCGAGGGAATGTCGCAGCGGGCCGCGAGCTTGCCGCGCAGGTGGCTGACCATGCGCGAGATCTGCACCGGGACGCTCTTCGACTTGCCGGGATACTGCTTGACCAGGCCGTCCGCCGTTTCATCGAGAAAACCGCACTTCTGTTCGATGAGCAGCAGGTCGCCGGCCAGATTGACCACCGCAAAGTCGATCTCGCCGTAGATGGCAAAGTGTCCGTCGATGCCGGTCCAGTGCACCGCGTGGTAGACGCTGTAGTCGTCGGGCAGGCCGTCGGCGAGGACGGCGAGGGTTTCGATCTCGCGTTGCGCGGCGCCGGTGACCGAGAGTTCGCGCCAGCCGTCGGGAATGATTCGGGCCATCGGGGATCTCCTGATCAGGTGGGTTCGCCTGCACAGGATAGTACCGGAGCTTGCCGGCTTCCGTCAGGCGGTCGACTCGCGACTTGCCGGCCAATCGGGAAGGCGTAGCGCCAGTGCCGCCTCTTCGGGCGTCGTGCCATGCTCGACGACGCCGAGCAGCGGCGCCGGCAGCCGCGCCTGCAAGGCCGCCAGGTTTTCGTCGAAGCGTGCCATCGCCGGGTCGATGCGGTTGGCCACCCAGCCGGCCAGTCGCAGGCCGCGCGCGGCGATCGCCTGCTCGGTCAGCAGCGCATGGTTGATGCACCCCAGGCGCATGCCGACGACCAGGATCATCGGCAGGGCGAGCAGCGACGCCAGGTCGGCGGTGTCGCGGGTGTCGCCGAGCGGCACGCAGAAACCGCCGACCCCTTCGACCAGGATAACGTCGGCCATGGTCCGCAGCGTGCTCAGCGCGGCGGCGATCCGCGGCAGTTCGATGCGCCGTCCTTCCTCAGCGGCGGCGATGTGCGGTGCAATCGCGGCGCGGAAACCGTAGGGATTCACCAGGGCCCGTGCGGGCTGGATCGACGATGCCGCGAGCAGGCGCTCGACGTCCTCGTTGAGGCCATGCGCATCGACGCCGGCGGCCACCGGTTTCATCGCCACCGCCGTCACGCCGGTGCGACGGAAGGCGTGCAGCAGCGCGCAGGCGACGAAAGTCTTGCCGATTTCGGTGTCGGTGCCGGTGATGAACCAGCCGCTCGGGTCGTTCATTTGCGGGCGTAGGCGAGAATCACGTCGTAACGCGCCGGCAGTCCGGCAGTGGTGCGGTGCCGTTCGTAAGCCGCCTGTACGCGCTGCCACGCCGCGCGCCCGAGCAGACCGCTGCGTGCGCCCTCGGTGACCGAGTTGGCGCCGATGGCCTTCACCGCGCGCAGCAGCGACTTGAGGTCGGGGTAGGGGAGGCTGATCGTCTGGCGAATCAGCCCGATCTCGGCGAAGCCGGCGCTGCGCAGCGCCTGGGCAATCGTTGCCGGTTCGCTGAACGACAGCGTGTGGCGATGGCGGTCGATGCCCATGAAGGCCTCGCGCAGTTCCTGGAAGGTTTCCGGGCCGAGCGTGCTCAGCGCCAGTTGTCCGCCAGGGCTAAGGACGCGCCACGCTTCACGGCACACCTGGTCGACATCGCACCACTGTACCGTGAGGTTTGACCACCAGGTGGTGAAGCTCGCGTCCCGGCAGGGCAGCGCTTCGATGTTGGCCGCCAGGCAGAGGTCGGCATCCGGGCGCGCCAGCGCCAGCATGGCCGGAGCGAAGTCCACCGCGGTGAGCGCGGCGTTCGGCCAGCGGCGGCGCAGGATCTGGAGTCCATAGCCGGTACCGCAGCCGGCGTCGAGGATGCTGGCCGGTTCGGGGTCGGCAGTGAATTCGCGCAGCAGGTCATCGCAGACCTGCCGCTGCAGTAGCGCCGCCTGATCATACGAGGCCGCGGCGCGATCGAAGGATTCGCGCACACGCTGCCTAGCTGATGGTGTGGGCATCACGGAAGTCGTCGAGCAACTCGATGAAGCGCTGCGGGTCGGCGAGGAACGGCGCGTGTCCGGCGCCAGCGAACACCCGCAGGCGGGCATCCGGCAGCATCTCCGAGACGCGCCGGGCGGCGGCCAGCGGGTTCAGGGCGTCATTTTCGCCGTGGATCAGCAGACTGCGGGTGCTCAGCGCCGGCAGCAGGGCACGCAGGTCGACCTCGCGCAGCCAGTGCAGGCCGCGGTTGAGTACTTTGCTGTGCGGAACGGGGGCGTTGCGCAGGCCGGCACGCAGCGTACGCGTCAGCGATCGTGCCTGGCTGTCGCCCTGGCAGAGCAGGGCCACGAAGCGCTGCAAGGCCTGCTCCGGCTGCAGCGCGATACTCTCCGAAAAACTATCGAGCAGGGCCGGCGTCTGTGCTTCCGGCCAACCCGTGCGCTGCGTGAAACTAGCGGTGGCGCCGACCAGTACCAGACCGGCGACGCGCTGCGGCGCGAGCAAGGCGGCGCGCATCGCCAGCATCGCGCCGAGTGACCAGCCACAGAGGGTGATCGGATGCGGCAGGGCGTCGACCACGGCCTGTGCCGTTTCGTCGAACGCCGCAGCGCTGAACTCGGCGTCGTCGTCGTCGGCGTCGGGTGAGGCGCCGTAGCCGGGCAAATCGACCAGGCGCACGTGGTAGTGTCGCGACAGGGGTTCCACCACAGGCTGCCAGACCGCGCTGCCCAGACCCCAGCCATGGATCAGGGCGAGCTGTGGCTTGCCGCCGATGTCGCGGCTCACGCCAGCTCCCGCAAGGCATCCACCAGGCGAGCCAACTGCGCTTCGCTGTGCGCCGCGGTCAGCGATACCCGCAGGCGTGCGGTCCCCTTGGGCACGGTCGGCGGCCGGATCGCCGGCACCCACAGGCCGCGTTCGTAGAGCGCGCCGGCAATGCGCAGGGCTTCGTGGTTGTCGCCGATGATCACCGGCTGGATCGCCGTCGGTGACGGCAGCAGGCGCCAGCGCGTACTGGCCAGCCCGTCGCGCAATTGGGCGATCAGCCGCGCCAGATGCTGGCGGCGCGCGTCGCCGTGGGTGATCAGGTCGAGGCTGGTGGCGAGTGCGCAGGCGATCAGCGGGCTGCCGGCGGTGGTGAAGAGATAGGTGCGGGCGCGCTGCGCCAGCCATTCGATGACCGTTGCGTCGCCGGCGACGAAAGCACCGGCGGCGCCAGCGGCCTTGCCGAGCGTCCCCATGTAGACCAGGCGCCGACTGTGCGGCAGGTGGAAGTGCGCGAGGCTGCCGCGGCCCTGCGCGCCGAGCACGCCGAAACCGTGCGCGTCGTCGATGACCAGCCAGGCGTCGAAGCGTTCGGCGAGCGCCAGCAGGCCGGGCAGCGGGGCGAGGTCGCCGTCCATGCTGAATACCGCGTCGCTGAGGATCAGCTTGCGTCTGGCGGGACTGGCGGCCAGCAGTTGTTCGAGAGCCGCCAGATCGCCGTGCGGATAACGCTGGCTGTCGGCGCGCGAGAGTTGCACGGCGTCGATCAGCGAGGCGTGGTTGAGCCGGTCGGCGAAGACGGCATCGCCGCGCCCGACCAGCGCCGGAACGATACCCAGATTGGCCATGTAGCCGGTGGAAAAGAGCAGCGCACGCGCCAAGCCGGTGAATTCGGCGAGTTTGTCCTCCAGCGTGGCGTGCGCGGCGAAGTGGCCGCTGACCAGATGCGAGGCGCCGCTGCCGACGCCCCAGACCCTGGCGCCGGCGCAGGCGGCTGCGACCAGGGCCGGGTCATTGGCCAGACCGAGGTAGTCGTTGCTGCAGAAACTGATCAGCGTTCGGCCTTCGACCTGCGCCGCCGGTCCGCAAGGGCTTTCGAGGCTGCGGCGGCTGCGCTTGAGGCCGTCGCGCTGCAGGGCGTCGAGTGCGCTTTGCAGTTCGTCCCAGATCATGCGCGGAGCGTGGCGTCCAGTGCGGCGGTGGCGCGCGTCACGAGAAATTCGCACTCGGCGGTGCTGATCGCGTACGGGGGCATGAAATAGACGGTGTTGCCGATCGGCCGCAGCAGGATTTCGTGCGCCAGGGCCTGCCGGTAGAAGCGCTGCGAGAACTGCGGATCGTCGCTGAGCACGTCGAAGGCCGCGATCATGCCGCGCTGGCGCAGGTGCTGGACTTGCGGGTGCGCGGCCAGAGGCCGCAGGCAGTTGCCGAGGTGCTCGGCGAGGACCCGGTTGGCGTCGATGACCTGGTCGTCGGCGAAAATGTCGAGCGTCGCCATGGCCGCGCGACAGGCCAGCGCGTTGCCGGTATAGGAGTGCGAGTGCAGGAAGCCGCGGCTGGTGGCGGGGTCGTAAAAGTCCGCGTACACCGCCGCGGTGGTCATCACGATCGATAGCGGCAGGTAGCCGCCGGAAATGCCCTTGGAAAGGCACAGGAAATCCGGGCGGATGCCGGCCTGCTCGTGGGCAAAGAAGGTGCCGGTGCGGCCGCAGCCGACGGCGATCTCGTCACAGATCAGATGCACCTCGTAACGGTCGCACAACTGGCGGGCGAGACGCAGGTATTCCGGATCGTACATCGCCATGCCGCTGGCGCACTGGATCAGCGGCTCGACGATCAGCGCCGCGATGCGCCGATGATGCCCTTCGAGATGGCGTTCGAGTGCGGCGGCAGCGCGGCGAGCGACGTCGAGCGCCGTTTCGCCGGCCTCGGCGAGGCGCGCGTCCGGCGTCGGAACGGTGCTCGCCGGGCGGATCAGCGCCGCGTAGGCGTCCTTGAACAGCGCCACGTCGGTCACCGCCAGGGCGCCGACGGTTTCACCGTGATAGCTTCCGGCCAGGCACAGGAACTCCTGCTTGTCGGTGCGGCCACGGTTCTGCCACGAGTGGAAGGACATCTTGAGCGCGATTTCGGTCGCCGACGCGCCGTCGGAAGCGTAGAAGCAATGCCCCAGCGTGCCGCCGGTCAACGCCGACAAACGCTCGGAGAGTTCGATCACCGGCCGATGCGTGAAACCGGCGAGGATGACGTGTTCCAGTTCTTCGAGTTGCTCGCGCAGCGCGGCATTGATCCGCGGATTGCAGTGGCCGAAGAGGTTGACCCACCACGAACTGATGCCGTCCAGGTAGCGCCGGCCATCGAAGTCATAAAGCCAGACGCCGGCGCCCCTGGCGATGGGCACCATCGGCAAGGCCTCGACCGCCGCCGCATGCTGCTGCATCTGCGTGCAGGGATGCCAGACGGCGCTGAGGCTGCGCAGCAGCAGATCGCTGTTGCTCATCGGTACTGGCCCGCTTCAGTGCAGCGTTTGCGACGGAGCGTTGTTCTGCTCCGGCATCTCGGCGTGCACCGTATCGCCTTCGATATTGGGGTAGAGCGGTGCGCCGCAGTCGTCACAGAACTCGTAGGGGAACTGCTGGTCGAGCACCAGCACTTCCTTGAGGCCGGCCTTGCGCAGCGCGGCTTCGATCTCACCGGCGACATCGCTGGTTTCGTCTTCGATGCCCAGTAATGGCCAGACCACGCCGTGATAGATCATCTCGCTATCGTGCGGACCGAAACCGACGCGGTATTCCTCCAGTCGTTTGTCGTGGAAGCCGCCGATCACCGCGCGCAGGCTTTCGGCGGGTTGGCCGAGGGTGCTTTGCAGAAACGCCACCGACGCGTTCAGCGAGTAAGGCCGCGAGGCACTGTCGGCGGCGCGGCAGGCCGCATGGTAGGCGTCGGCCAGCAGGGGTTGGTAGGCGCAGCCGGTGAGCAGGGGTTCGAAGCAGGGGCTGCCCTGCCGGGTCCACTCCTTGAGCGACGCCTCGCGGGTGATCTTGTCTGCCTCGTTCCAACGGAAAATGGGCAGGCCGCGCGGAATCGCCAACGCACCGACGAGATAGCGGGTATCGGAGAGGAAACGGTTGGTTTCAGGCATCGACGACGCGTCAATCGCCAGATCGTTGCCCGCCAGCGCCGCTTTTCCGAGTTGTTGCAGCAGTTGCCAGGTCTCGACGAAACTGTGCGGCAGTTGATCCGGGCTGTACAGATAGTCGGCGAGCGCCACGCGGCTGCCGGCGGCGAAGACGTGCGCGCAGAGATGGACTTTCAGCGTCTGCAGGGTGCCCTTCGGGATCGCCG
>Ga0116175_1000988_pt1 | contig 18725 bp, 17 predicted proteins | sample AD_UKC125_MetaG_FD_89802 | JGI IMG/M metagenome (GOLD analysis project Ga0116175, IMG submission 89802) | Active sludge microbial communities of municipal wastewater-treating anaerobic digesters from USA - AD_UKC125_MetaG | ecosystem: Engineered > Bioreactor > Anaerobic > Digestate | place: USA... | reverse complement strand
GACCGGCGCGCTGGGACCGGTGCCCACCAGAGTCTGCACCTTCGGTCCGGGTTCTGCCGGTTCGGGTTCTGCCGGTTCCGATACCGCCGGTTCCGGAGCCGCGGCCGGCGCCCCCTCCGCAGCAGCCCCAGCACTCGTCACCGTTGTCGCACCGGATCCTTCCGCCACGGTGGCCGGTGGGCCGGACCGGGCCGCCGCGGGCCCGCCGACGCGGATGCTGACGATCACCGTCCCCACATCAACGATGTCACCCTCGGCGGCATGTAATGTCTCGACGACCCCGGCAACCGGTGAGGGCAGTTCGACGTACCCGTCTTCCTCCGCTGCCTGGGCCGCCGCCATGGCGGGCGCGACCGACGCACCATAGGTGATCAGCGTGCAGTCGGTACCGTCGCGGCACGCACGCGCGGTATCCGTCCGTCCGTCGGTGACCCGGAAGACGCCGCCGAGCACGCCCACATCCTCACCCACCACCATCACCCGGTCATCGGCCGCCATCGCGGCGGCCAGACCGCTGTTGATCGCTCCGCCGAGCGTCATCGTCGTCATGCCCGCACCTGCGCCGACCCGTTGGCGAGGAACTCCTCGTCGGCCAGATACCGGGAATACTCCTCGTCGACAAGGGAATGCGATTCGGAGTAGGTGGATCGGAAGACATCGTCGAGCCGTGGATCGGGCAATGCCCGGCAGTCGGTGCGGACCTGCTCGGCGAACACATCGCAATCGCGGTCGAGCTGCGCGAAGAAATCGTCACCGACGCCCTGGCTTTCCAGGAATACCCGCACCCGTTCCAGCGGGTCTCGCGCTTCCCACAGCGCGAGCTCATCGTTGTCGCGGTAGCGTCCCGGATCGTCCGAGGTGCTGTGCCCACCACGCCGGTAGGTCTGCGCCTCGATGAACACCGGACCACCACCCGCCCGGATATGTTCGGCTGCTTCGGTCGTCACCGCATGCACGGCGAGCGCGTCGTTGCCGTCCACCTGATAGGACCGCAGGCCGAATCCGGAGGCCCGCCGGTGCAGTGGCGTCCGCATCTGCAGGCTGGCGGGCGTGGAGATGGCCCACTGGTTGTTCTGGCAGAAGAACAGCACTGGCAACTGTGCCGCGGCCGCCCAGTTCAGTGCCTCGTTGACGTCGCCCTGACTCGCTGCTCCGTCGCCGAAGTACACGGCCACCACCTCATCGGTACCCTCCATCACCGCGCCGGTCGCGTAGCCGACCGCGTGCAGCGTCTGGGTTCCCAGGACGAGTGAATTGATGTGCATCCGGCGTGCTTCGCCGGATTCCCAACCCGCATGGGCGCATCCGCCACTACGTCAGGATCTGTGCCGGGGCCAGGTCCCGGCACAGTGCCACCGCGTGTTCGCGATAGCTCGGAAAGATCATGTCGCTGCCGCGCAGCGCATGTACCGAACCGACCTGCGCGGCCTCCTGGCCCCAGCTCATCAGCCACAGGTTCAGCTCACCCTGGCGGGCCAGCGCCAGCGACTCGGTGTCCAGGCGCCGGGCACGCACCATGTCGCGGTACAGGCTGCGCGCCAACCAGATATCGATACCGTTGCGCTGCGCCGTCAGCGTGGGCTCTCCGACGGGGGTGAGGTATTGGATCGGCGGTTCGGACTCGGCAGCCGATACCTGAGATCCACCGGGTTCCGGCAGGAAGAAGGGTCGTTCGACCAGCAGCGCTCATGGCGGCTCCTCGTGTCGCGACCGGGTCGGGGATCGCCCGCCACAGTCTCGTTTCCTAGGATGCCCGGGGCGTGCGCCGTTCAGATTGGGAGCGGCGCCCCCGGGATTCCGAGAATATCTCGGGTTTGGGTGGTTGTGCTTGGTACGCAACCCATCTTGTGGATCAGCTCGACCGCGCGGTCAACCAGTTCGACATTTGTCGGTTGGCCGTCTCCGGCATAATCTTCGAGGCCGACACGGATGTGCCCGCCTCGTTCGATGGCCATCGCGGCCAGGCCGCTGTCGACGATGTCACCGCCGAGCAGCGCCACCGACCACGGCAGCCCGGACGGTTCGAGAAGCTCCAGATAAGCTTCCAGTCCCGCCCGCGTCGGCGGCAGTCCGAATTCGAGCACACCACCGAAGTACAGCTTGACGAAGGCTCCCAGCGGGAGCAACCCCGCGCGGTGCCAGGCCAGCGTGGTGCGCAGGTATCCCGGTTCGAAGATCGAGATACTGGGAGCGGCACCGAGTTTGGCCGTCTCGGCGAACATGTACGCGGTATCGTCAAGGGTGTTCTGGTAGCAGCCGCGCGCACCGATCGGCGGAACCGGACCACCGGCGACCAGTCCCAGGTTCACCGAACCCGGGTCAACGAGGGTCATCCCACCGAGTCCGCGTCTGGCGAGCTCGGCGATATGCGCCCAACGATCCTCGATCGCGATGTCCCGCGCGCCGGCAGCCAGTGTCGGGTACAGGAGCACATCCGGGTGGATCCGCAGGATACGTTCCCACGCAACGATGTACGGCTGCACCGAATGGATACCTGTGTCGGTGAACATCGGTTCGTCGTTGTGGTTGTGCGCGATCGAAGCACCGTGTTCGGCGCACGCGATCACGTCCGCGGCGATCTCCTCGGGCATCCGGGGCACGTGCCGATTCACCGAACGCGGCGTCGAACCGTTGACGGCGACCTCGATGATCACCGAATCGCCCGCCGGTGAGGTCGAATCCTTGGCGACGCCACGTGTGGACACCATCTGTGTACCCTTCCCGGTCACCCGCCCGACGGGCGAATGGTGCCGCGAGTGTTGTTTCCCAAGTGCGGAGTCAGCTCCGCTCGACAGGTGATCGGAGTCGGCGGGTGCGTCACGGACGGTCCAAGGCCGTGACGCACCCGCACTCGCAACGGGCGATCTCAGCCCTGGGGCATGGCGAACAGTTCGGACATCGTCACCGATTCCAGATCACCGATGTTGCCGTCCTTGTCGGCGGTGCCGATAACAGCATTACCGCTGCACGAGTTGGGCACCACAGCAACGGGTTTCGAGCCACACTGAAAGGTACCGCCCGCACCGAGCGGGACGTCGACCGCCTCAGGCATCTTGTTCAGCCCCGCCGCGACGCTCTCCCGCGTCAGGTCGCCCTCCATCCCGGAGAGTGCGCGGTGGAATCCGAGCACCGAGCTGAATCCGAGCGTGCCGTCCTGGCCGTCCTTCACGCCGTACTTGTCGAGAACGGCGTTGAACACCTTGGTGTCCTGCGCCTCGGGATCGAGGGACGCGGTCACGCCGACCTTCACGCCTTCATAGCCGCCGGGGATCTGGTCGGCGACCTTCTTGTCGATGCACTGGTCGATCGTGGTGACCTGTTCCCTGACCCCGAGGGTGCGGATGGCCTTGAACGCCGACACGCAGAAGTCTCCGGCGCCGAGGATGTGGATGACCTCGGCCTTCTTGTTGAGCGCGGTCTGTACCGCCGAGGTCATGTCCGGGGTACCGATCGGCACCGGAATGATCTCCGCCTTCGCTCCGGCATTCCCGAACACCAGCGGCGCGAGCATGTTGATCTGCCCGGTGGCGATCGGTGCGTCGATGGTGATAATCGCCGCGCTCTTAGCGCCCTTCTCCTTGGCCAGGTACGCGGGCACACCCACCACGGTCGCACCGTTCAGCAGCACATGAGTGTTGGGCATCGTCGCCGTCTTGGTACCCGATGCGGCCGACGAGAAGAACGACAGTCCCGCGGGCGATGTCACCGAAACGACGGCGTCAGGGTTGGCAGGAGTGGCGGTGAGTACCGCGACAATGTCCTTGTCGGCGACGGCCTTGTTGGCGCATTCGCGGGCCGGGCCGACCTGGCCGGCGTCCTCACACACCTGAATCTCGATGGGGTGGCCGTTAATGCCGCCGAGGTAGTCGTTGATGTACGACGCGGTGGCCTTGGCGACCCCGATCTCCTGGGTGTGGTTGACGAGTTGGCTGCCCGGGGCCTCATACATCACCTTGACCGGGGTGCCGGTCGCCTTATTGGCGGTACCGAGAACGGAGGTGTCCGCGGCGGTGTCACCCGAATCGTCGTCACTGCCCGAACAACCTGCCACGATCAGGGACATAGCGGCGGGAAGCGCCAGCCACGCCTTACGACGGCGTTGTGAAATCACGTGAGGTCTCCTTGATATGCAAGCTTGATTCCGCGTAGAACGAACGAGTCCTTGGCGGACGTCGACGAAGATCCGGTTCGAGCCAAGCCAGTGCCGGCGCACCTATGCGTGGGGTCAGGAGTACCTTACAGGTCAGGCTTCCGTCGTTGACAAGAATTTTCACTCGTGATCTACTCGACTGGCCAAGAGTTACACACATCACAGTCCTGGTCAACTGCACCATCGAACAACACGTCACAGAATGGCGACAGCCCGGATCGGCAACGAGTTACGCCCACATCCAGGTGGATCCCTTCTGCGTGGATCCCTTCTGCGTGGATCCCTTCTGCGTGGATCCCTTCTGCGTGGATCCCTTCTGCGTGGATCCCTTTGTGTTTTCAACGAACATGTCGTGAACAAATGGCTCTGACCAGCCGCAAGATACACGAACAGGAACGAGGCTTTCGATGCCAGAAGCACCGGAGCGAACCGGAGCACTACGGGGCAAGGTCGCCTTCATCACCGGCGCCGCCCGCGGACAGGGCCGCTCGCACGCGGTCCGGCTCGCCGAGGAGGGTGCCGACATCATCGCCGTCGACGTCTGCGACTCCGTCGAGACCGTCGACTACCCGCCGGCCACCGCCAATGACCTGGCACAGACCGCTGAACTGGTGACGCAGGCCGGCGGGAGAATCGTCACCGCCACAGTCGATGTCCGCGACTTCGGCGCCCTGTCCGCCGCCGTCGCGCGCGGTGTCGATGAGCTCGGTCGCCTCGACATCGTCTGCGCCAACGCCGGCATCCTCACCATGGGTATGTCGCACGAGCTCAGCGAGGAACAGTGGCGCACTATCGTCGACATCAACCTGACCGGGGCATGGCACACCTCCAAGGTTGCCACCCCGTACCTGATCAGGCAGGGCGAGGGCGGCTCGATCATCTTCACCAGTTCCACCATGGGCCTCAAGGGCGGCCCGTTCGCCTCCGCCTACGCGACCACCAAGCATGGAATCGTCGGCCTGGCAAAGTCTTTGGCCATGGAGCTGGCGCAATTCCGGATCCGGTCAAATGTCCTGCACCCCACGACGGTGCGCTCGCCGATGATCGACAACCCGATCACTCTCAAGAGTTTCCGCCCCGACCTGGACGCGCCCACCTCCGACGACGCCACACCGATCCTGCGGATGCTCAACCTCATCAACGAGCCGTGGATCGAGTCCTCAGCGGTGTCCGAGGCCGTGGTGTACCTGTCTTCGAAGGCCGGCGAGAGCATCACCGGCATCAGCCTGCCGATCGACCTCGGCGCCGCCGCCAAGTAGGGAGAGACCACCCGTGCCCATCAGTCCCGCACCCCTCGATATCCTCCCCGACCCGCGACCCATCATCGACAACACCCGCCCGGACACCACCGGCGGCACGTTCAGCCACGTGTACGCCGCAACCGGACAGCGCACCATCGACGTTCCCCTCACCGGGCCCGCCGATGTCGACCGCGCTATCACCAGCGCCCGTACGGCGCACCGCGACTGGAAGCACATCGCGCCGCCCGAACGGCGGAATTTGTTGAACGCCCTGGCGAATTCTCTCGAAGCGCACTTCGATGAGATGGTTTCTATTCAGGTGACCGAGAACAGTATCCCGTGGACCATCGCGAGCGGCCATGTGCTACAGGTCATCGAGATGCTGCGCTATGCCGCCGGCTGGCCCGACAAGATCACCGGCGACGTCAACGCCGCCTGGCCCGGTCCCGCACTCGACTACTCGGTACTCGAACCGTACGGTGTGGTGGGCATAATCGTGCCGTGGAACAGCGCTCTGTTCTGCCTCGGTTCGGTTCTCGGTGCCGCGCTGGCAGCGGGCAACTGCGTAGTGATCAAACCGCCGGAGTTCACCCCGTTTACCACGCTGCGCCTGATCGAGCTGGCTATCGACGTGGGATTCCCACCGGGCGTGCTGAATGCGGTGCCCGGCGACGGCGCTGTCGGCGCCGCCCTGGTGGGGCACACCGGTATCGACAAGATCCACTTCACTGGCAGCGGGGCGACCGCAACACGAATCCTGCAGTCCGCCGCCGTCAACCTCACCCCGGTGGCCACCGAACTCGGCGGCAAATCCCCCAACATCATCTTCGATGACGCCGACCTCGACTCCGCATCGTTCATGGCCCTGGCGTTCTGCATGCAGGTATCCGGACAGGGCTGCATCAACGGCACCCGAATCCTGGTACAGGACAACGTTCACGATGAAGTCGTCGCCCGGCTGGAGCAGAACGCCGTAATGTTCGCACCCGGTGATCCGCGACTGCCCGAGACCATGTTCGGCCCGGTCATCAACCAGGCCGCGATCGACCGCATCACCGGATTCATCGAGCGGGCCAAGGCCGCCTCGGCGGGAACCCTGGTGACCGGAGGCTCCCGCGCCACCGGCGAATTCGGTGACGGTTTCTACCTACAGCCGACCATTTTCGCCGATGTGGATCCGGCCTCGGAGATCGCACGCACCGAGATCTTCGGTCCGGTGATGTCGGTCATCAAGTTCACCGACGAGGCCGACGCGCTCGCCAAGGCCAACGACACAGACTTCGGACTGGCGTCCTATATCCAGACCACCGACCTCGGCCGGGCGCACCGAATGGCCGCCGAGCTCGATGCGGGCATGGTGTGGATCAACGGGCTCGGCTTCCCGCCGTCCATCCCGTTCGGAGGGGTCAAGCAGAGCGGTACCGGACGGTCCGGCGGACTCGCCGGCATCCACGAGTTCAGCCGGACCAAGAACATATGGATATCGCTGTGACACGGGAAAATCCATCACCAGAACCACAGATGCGAGGAGAACGATGAAATCACTGATCGCCGAGGGTAGCGAGCTCGCCCTGCAGGAAGTGCCCGACGCCACCATCGAGAAGCCCACTGACGCGGTCGTCCGCATGATCCTGGCATCGGTGTGTGGCAGTGATCACCACCTGCTGGAATACAATATTCCCATGGCCTACCCGATCGGCCACGAGGCTATCGGTGAAGTCGTCGAGATCGGTTCGGATATCAGCGGACTAGCCGTCGGGGACCGTGTTCTGCTGGCCGGCGATGTGGGCTGCGGCCGCTGCCAGCCGTGCCGGTCCGGCGCCATCAAGCGTTGCAAGAACGGTGAATTCGGCATCTACGGCTCGCCCGGACCGTTGGGCGGATGCCAGTCGGAACTGATCCGTGTACCGTTCGCCGACTTCAACGCGCTCAAGATCCCCGAGGGCATCACCGACGAACAGGCCCTCACGATCACTGACTGCCTGCCCACCGCGTACACCGCAGTGGCACGCTCGAACATCCGCCCCGGTGGCACGGCCGCGGTGATCGGCATCGGCCCGATCGGCCTGATCGCCGTGGAGGTGGCCTTCGCGCTGGGCGCGGCCACCGTGTATGCCATCGACCTGCTCGACGACCGGCTGGAGAAAGCCAGGGAGCTCGGTGCGATCGCGCTCAAGCCGGAAGAAGCACTCGAGAAGATCAAGGCCGACACCGACGGCGACCTGATCGACTCGGTCATCGAGGCCGTGGGCGCCAAGGCCACCGTCGACCTGGGTTTCCAATTGACCGGCGCCAACCGGACTTTCAGCATCCTCGGCGCCGTCCACGGCGTAGATGTCACACTGCCGTTCGAGTCGGTACTGCGCGGCATCACCGTCACCTGCGATCAGACCACCGAGATCCCACTGTACTGGACGGAGATAATCCCGCTGGTCCAGGCGGGCCGCCTGCACCCGGAGATCGTGTTCACCGACCGCTTCAAGCTCGACGACGTCACGGCGGCGTATGAGAAGGCGCGTTCGCGCGAGCCCGGGACCATCAAGGTGCTGATCGAACCATGACCATCGCCGAAGAGTTCGATCGGCTCGGCGTGCTCGCCGCGACGATGGGTACCGACGCCCGGATCTTCCACACCGGTTTCGTGGTGCCCGATCTCGACGCCACCATCGCGGATATGAAGGACACCTTGGGCGTGGTGTTCATGGAACCACTCGAGATCGCCGGGGTGACACTGCATTCCCTGGACGGTACGCGGGAGGACGACATCACCGTACGGTTCGCCTACTCCACCCGCCCCTGCCACATCGAGCTCATCGAACGGGTGGCATCGAAGGCGACGTTCTGGAGCTACGATTCCAGGCTGCGCGGACATCACATCGGCGTGTTCACCGACGACGTGGCAGCTGAGGCGGGGCACCTGGACAGCCGCGGCTGGGAGAAGGTGTGGTGGGGCACCGCACCCGACGGCACCATGGTGTTCAGCCTGCACGAAACGCCGTACGGTTTCGCGGTGGAGCTGGTCAGCAGTGCCGGTAAAGAGATATTCGCACAACTCTTTTCACAGGCGGACCCGGACATTCCCGGGAAGTGACACCCGTGTCCGCTACTCGCCGGGAAAGTAGGAGTCCAGCCTGGCCGTGGTACCGCAGCTGAGAATCGATGCGTCACCGGTGTCACTCAGGTTGCGCCGTGCGTGCGGGCGGCCGGCATCGAAGCGGATAAAGTCGCCTGGTCCGAGCTGGTGCACCTCGTGGTCGATCCGGTACTCCACGGCCCCGGTGAGAACGTACTCGTACTGCCGCCCGGCTTCGCCGGCGGACTGTCCACCGCCGAAGCCGGGTGGCAGTGTGAGCAGGATTCCGACGATCCGGCTGTCGAGCGTCGGAACGAGGAGTTGCGCTGTGGCACTGGGCTCTTCACCGGACCTGCGGATCTCCAGGCGACGTCCGTTCATGTCGGCGACGGGTTCCGGTCGTGAGGTACGGAACAGCGCGGCCACGTCGACGGCCAGTGCCCGCGCGATGGCCGACAGGGTCCCGAACGACGGATTCCCGGACCCGTTCTCCAGCCTCGACAGCAGACCGATGCTGACACCACTCGCCGCGGCGAGTTGCACCAGCGTGAGCCGATCTCTCCGGAGTTCACGGACCCGGGTACCGATGTGGCGCACATGCGCAGCACGCAATTCAATGATCGGATCGGATTCGCCGGTCGGTCCCGGCTCGCCGTCGGTGAGATCATTCATTCATCAGCCCACCTACCCGGAACATCTGCACCGTCTTGACCACCGTGTCACCGACCACCGTATTTCGGTGCGGAAAGCCAACCAGGAGAGCGTCACCCGGACCCAGCCGGTAGGTGTGGCCGTCCTTCTCGATGTCCATCGTCCCGTCGATGACGAAGTACAGCACATCGCCGTCGATAGTGCTGTCGGCGTTCCGGATCTCACCAGGCTGCTCCTCGCAGTAGGTGACGCTCATGTCACCGCTCATCGTCGGGAGGATCAGCTCGATGCTGTACGGCGTGGTCTCGGAACTGAACGTGCGCCGCTCGTCCGATCTGACCACGACGGTCCGGTCGGACACCTCGGGTTCGAGAATGTCGGCCATGTCGTAACCAAGGGCGGTGATCACCCGGAGCAGACTCTCCACCGACGGATTGCCCGTGCCGTTCTCGATCCTGCTGATCTGGCCGACACTGACCCCGGAAGCCTCGGCGAAGGCCTCCACACTGAGCATCGCCCGCCGGCTGGTCCGTATCTTCTCGCCGATCACCCGAAGTTGGTCGGCGTCGGCCTCGGGCATCCGCTGTCCGCGAACCACCACATTCCTTCCCAGGTGATCCGGGCCTCTCCCGTCACCGGCATCAGGGTACCCCGACGACCTGCCCAAATCCCGGCGATCTCCGAGTGACACACCCAACCCTTCCGTAATTGACTAATTTTTTCACTCATGATCTACTGGGGCGAGAGTAGCGCAGATCACAGTCATGTGCGCCTATCCCGGCGCCGCAGGTAGCAGCGCCGATCATCGACGTCTCCCCGAACCCAGGAGTCACCCCATGCCGCTCGACCCGGACGCACAGGCCATCGCCGACGCCGTCTCGCAGATGCCCGCCCTCCACGAGATGGGGCTCGACGGCGCCCGCGAGTTCACCGCGCTCGCCGACTTCCCCGCCGAGACCGAGATCGCCGATGTCCACGAGATCACCGTCCCCACCCCCGGCGGGAATCTCACCGCACGTCTCTATCACCCGAATCCCCACGCCTTGCTGCCGATCCTGCTGTACATGCACGGCGGAGGCTGGGCAACCGGCGGACTGTGGACGGCCGACGAGACCTGCCGGAAGCTGGCCGCACAGGCCTCGTGCGTGGTGGTCAACCTCGACTACCGTCTCGCCCCCGAGCACAAGTTCCCGGTGCCGTTCGAAGACGCCTACAACACGGCACTGTGGTTGAGCGAACACGGCGCGGAGATCGGTGGCGACCCCACCCGCCTCGCACTCGGCGGAGACAGTGCCGGTGCCACCCTGTCGGCGGCGGTCGCCGTGCACGCCCGCGACAACGACGGACCGGCGATCACCGCGCTGCTGCTGGCGTATCCGGCCACCGAGTACGCGGTGGAGCGGCCGTCGTGGATCGAGAACGCCGATGCGCCGATGTTGTGCACCAAGGACGTCCTCTGGTTCTGGGACATCTATCTCCGGGACGACGCGGACCGCACCGACCCGCGGGCCACCCCGTCGAATTCCGAGTCGCTGGCCGGGCTGCCTCCCGCATTCGTACTGACGGCCGAGACCGATCCACTGCGTGATGACGCCGAGTCATTCGGTGCCGCCTTGCAGGACGCCGGCAACCACGTTGTCGCCAAACGCTATCCGGGCGTCTTCCACGGCTTCTTCACCATGCCGATGCTCACCCGCTCCAAGACCGCCATCGCCGATGCCGCGCGGTTCCTCAGCCGGCGCTTCGCGCAGCGTCCACCGGTCTGATATCGGCGGCGACACCACAACTTTTTCCGCTCGACCACCGATTCCCATTCAGGAGAAACCTATGTCCAAGGTCATGGATGCCCTGGCACCCACGCTACCGTTCGACCACGACGCCATTCGTGAGAGGTATCGGGCCGAACGCGACAAGCGCGTTCGCACCGATGGTGAAGCCCAGTTCAACGCCGTCGATGTCAGTGGCGAGTACTCCGAATATCTCACCCACGACCCGTTCGTACCCGAGCCCGAACCGCGTGAGGCGCTGACCGACACCATCGAGGTGGCCATCGTCGGCGGCGGTTGGGTCGGCCTGATGCTCGGTGCCCGGCTCAGCCAGCAAGGTGTCACCGATTTCCGGATCATCGACTCGGCAGCCGATTTCGGTGGTACCTGGTACTGGAACCGGTATCCGGGCGCACACTGCGATATCGAGTCGTACTCGTATCTGCCGTTGCTCGACGAAACCGGTTACATTCCCCGCGAACGATATGCGAGTGCGCCCGAGATCTTCGAGCATGCCCAGCGCATCGGCAAGCATTTCAACCTGTACGACAAGGCCGTGTTTCAGACGTGGGTGACCGAGGCCCGCTGGGACGAGGACGCGCTGCTGTGGACCGTGGAGACCAACCGCGGTGACACGATGCGGGCCAGGTATCTCGCTCTGGCCACCGGCCCGGCGAGCCGCCCGCGCCTGCCCGGCATCCCGGGTATCCACGACTACCAGGGCCCCTCGTTCCACACCTGCCGCTGGGACTACTCGGTCACCGGCGGCGCGCCGGGTGAGCGGATGACCGATCTCGCCGACAAGAAGGTCGCGGTGATCGGCACCGGTTCCACCGGCATCCAGGCCATCCCGCGACTGGCCCAGGATGCGGGACACCTCTACGTCTTCCAGCGCACTCCGTCGTCGGTGGACTTCCGCAACAACCGGCCGACCGACCCCGAATGGGCTGCGAGCCTGGAACCCGGTTGGCAGAAGCGCCGCATGGATGCGTTCAACGCCGCGATGCTAGGCGCCGGTCCGATCGACGGACCCGAGGGCGATTTCACCGACGACGGCTGGATGCGACCCATCCAGTCGGTGACCGGGCTCGCCGCACAGCTCGACGATCCCGACGTCCTGGGTGAGCCGGGCGAACTCGATGACCTGATCGACCTGTCCGACGACCAGACGATGGAGCGGATTCGCGCCCGGGTGGACTCCGACGTCACCGACCCAGCCGTCCGCGAGAAGCTCAAGGCCTGGTACAAGCAGTTCTGCAAGCGTCCCACCTTCAGCGACGAGTACCTGCCGACGTTCAACCGCGACAACGTGACGCTGGTGGATGTGGCCGAGAGCAAGGGCATCGACAGGATCGACGCGACCGGCATCGTCGCCAACGGCGAACATTACGACGTCGATCTGATCGTGTACGCCAGCGGTTTCGAGATCACCAGTGATTTCAAGCGTCGCATGGGGATTCCCGTATTCGGTTCGGACGGTCGGTCACTGTACGACCACTGGGGCGACGGAATGCGCGCATTCCAGTCACATTCCACGTACGGCTTCCCGAACATGTTCATCGTCGGCGGCTTGTTTCCTTTCGGCTTCGGTGCCAACTATTGCTCCAGTGTCGACGACATCTCCGGCCACGTCGCCTACATCATCGCCGAGGCCGACAAACGCGGCGCATCGCGCGTCGAGGTCACCCAAGACACCGAGAACGGCTGGGTGCAGACCCAGGTCAATTCCGACGGAGGCATCGCCAAGAACCTCGGCGGTGCCGAATCCTCGTGCACTCCCGGCTATTACAACCAGGAAGGTGCCGAGATGAAGTCTCGCAACTGGAAACAGGAACAGTACTGGGGCACGGTCATCGAGTTCGGTCAGCTCCTCCAGGACTGGCGGACCGATGGCACCCTCGACGGTTTCGACATCCGGTAACGCGCCCAAGGCCATCCGGGTGGCAAGCCCGTCAATACCTTTACGGCGACGGATTTGCCATTTGGCGGTAATGCCAGGAATCGGTCTGCACGATCACACCACGTTGCCAGGATCGCCCGGTGTAGGCCGAGGAAATCCTAGAATCAATCGCCAGATATCTGAAATGAATTAACGGTACAGGACACGAGACAACTGCGAACCCGATCCGACCCCAGCCCGCACCACGGGGGTTACTACCGATGAGGTTACTATTGACACGACAGTATGTCATCAGCCGACCGAAACGGAGCACCCGTGGCACGCCCCCTCGCCGAGCTCGTCCGTCCCGAACACACCGCGATCGTCACCCAGGAGTGTCAGGAAGCTGTGGTCGGCACGAATGCCGGACTGACCGCGCTCGCCGAGGAAGCCCAGCGGGAGGCAGTCCCCAACATCGCGCGGCTGCTCCCGGTGGCGCGCGCCGCGGGTGTCAGCATCATCCACTGCGTGGTGACCCGGCGTGCTGACGGCCGCGGGTCCAACCACAACGCCGCGCTGTTCGCCTACGGCGCCAAAACGCTGTCGGCCGAGCCGGGCAGCCACGGAGCATCGGTGGTACCCGAACTCGGCCCCGAACCATCGGACCTGGTACTCACCCGGCTGCACGGCCTCGGCCCGATGTGCGGCACCGATCTCAACTCGGTCCTGCGCAACCTGGGTGTGACAACAATTGTCCCGGTGGGCGTTTCACTGAATGTGGCGATCCCCAACTTCGTCATGGACGCGGTCAACAATTCCTACGACGTGGTGCTGCCGAGCGACGGGGTCGCCGGCATCCCCACCGCCTACGGCCAGGCGGTCCTCAAGAACACCCTGTCGATCCTGAGTACCGTCGTCACCACCGACGACCTGATCGATGCTTGGAGCTGACGACGGCGGCGTCCCGAACCGGCGAGGGCACGGTCGGTGCCCGCCGCACGCATCGCCTCGCCGATCCCCACCGGCGGAATGTAGGAACGGACGTCGTTGAGCCGTCTGCGCATCGCCGGATCAAGGGAGATGCGATCGACTTTCACCACCAACTGCCCCGCGCCCGGCTCGGGCACCTCGACGGTCACCGAACCACACGTGTCGGCATCGGGATATCCGGTGGAACGTTCCTCACACCTCAACCAACGGAGGGGGAGGTCGCGTCTCACCGAACGAGGTATCAGTCGGTCAGAACGGACGACTTAGGTTGGACCAGAACCTTGACGTCGGAGCTTGCGCCGGAGACGAGATCGCGAAATTTTACGTCGACGCCGTCGAGGCCGATGACCGAGGTGATCAGGGCTTCCGAGTTGATCCGACCGGCGGCCAGGGCGTCGAGTGCCTCGGTGAAGTCGCGGCGGCTGTAGGCGGTGGAGCCGACGATGGTCAGCTCATTGACCGTGACCTGCATCGGCAGGATCTGGGCCGTGTCCATGGCGATGCCGAGGATGACGACGGTGCCTGAGTAGCCGAGCACGCTCAGCGCCTGGCCTAGCACCTTCGCATTGCCGGTGCAGTCGAGTACCGCCCGCACCGGGCCGGACATGCCTGCGGCGGATGCGAATACATCGTCGGGTGCACACACCGTCACCCCGAAACCTTCGGCGAGCGCGCGGCGATCCGCATTGGGTTCCACCACGAGGACGTCGATGATATCCCGTGAGTGAAGTGCCTCGACAGCCAGCAGGCCGATCGGACCGGCACCCATCACCACCACGCTGTCGCCGGCACCTGCCCCGGACCGCCACACACCGCGCACCGCCACCGCGAGGGGCTCGGTGAGTGCGGCGGTCCGCAGATCGAGCCCGTCGGGAACGGCGAACAGCATCGTCGCCGGCACCACCACCGAATCGGCCAGTGCGCCGGGACGCCCCAAACCCGGGCCCTGGGTGAGGCCGACGATGCACACCCCGTTAAGTTCGGGGTTGCGGCAGGCGAAGCAGTCACCGCAGTCGTCGATCGGCAGGATCACGACCCGGTCGCCCACCGACCAGTCGTCGACCCCGGAGCCGACTTCGCTGACGGTACCGGCGAACTCGTGCCCGAGAACATGCCCGGTCATCGGTTCGGGGGTGTCGAAGAACAGATGCAGATCCGATCCGCACATGCCGCAGTAGGCGACGTCCAGACGCACCTCGCCGGGGGCGAGCGGCACCGCGCTCACCGACCGGACCGCCACCGATCGCTCGTCACCGATAACAGCTGCTTTGCTCATTCTCACGCCCTTCAACAACATCGGCTCAATGTCATCGCCGGTTGAGGTACGAGCTTGCCAGCCTCGAAACCTGGTGAGACGACAATGTCATCTCACCAGGTTTCGAGGCTCGTCGCTAGCGCTCCTCACACCTCAACCGGCGAAATGGAGGCGGTTCAGTCGCTGGACGGAAGGGCTTTGGATTCCTTGAACACCAGCAGAGTCTCGCCCACGGACAGTGACCCCTTGCCCGCCTTGGTGACGAGCACCTCGGCCCCGTCGGCGTCCACATAACGCTTGCCCAGGACCGCACCGTCGGCGAACGCGTCGCTCAGCGTGGCGGCGGCGTCCTTGTCGCCGCCGACGGCCACCATCGGCACCCCGCCGCAGCGCAGATCGTCGAGACTGTCGGCGGCGGCGATCACGATCACCTGGGTGTCGCACACCTGGCTCTCGAATCGGGTTCCATTCTTCACCATTGGTTTACTCCTAGTACTTGTGAGCTGTTACTCCGCTGTCGCGGGGGTCAATTCGTCGACCAGCACGCGGCGCAGGATCTTTCCTGTCGCGGTGGCGGGCAGTTCGTCGCGGAACACCACGTGGTCCGGAGTCCGCGAACCTCGCAGCTTGGTACGCGCGAACTCCCGCACCGCCTCCGCGTCGAGATCCGCCTCGGAGACACCTTCCTCGCGGACGACGACGGCGACGATCGCCTGTCCCCACTCAGGATCGGCGATACCGATCGCGACGACGTCGCGGATGCTTGGATGCTCCACGAGGGCGTCTTCCACCTCGGCGGGGGCGATGTTCTCGCCGCCGCGGATGATGGTGTCATCAGAACGTCCACCGATGAACAGGTAGCCGTCGGCGTCGATGCTCGCGACGTCCTTGGTGGGAAACCAGCCCTCGGCGTCAAGTACCGAACCGATACCGGTGTACTTACCCGAGACCTGCGGTCCACGGATGAACAGTTCACCGGTCTCGTCGGCTCCGAGCACGGTGCCGGCGTCGTCGCGGATCTGCAGTTCGATTCCGGGCACCGCACGGCCCACCGAGCCGAGTCGCCGGGAGATCGCCGGATCGTCCGAGGCATACGCCTCACGATGATCGTCGGGGCCCAGAACCGCGATGGTGGAGCTGGTTTCGGTGAGGCCGTATGCGTTGACCAGCCCGACGTGGCCGAGCACGTCGAGGGTGCGGCGCACCAGCGGCTGCGGCACCTTCGATCCGCCGTAGGCCAGGTTGCGCAGCGTCGGCAACTCCACCGGCGACTTCTCGAAGACGGCGATGATGCGGTCGAGCATGGTCGGCACCACCGTGGCGTTGGTGACGCCCTCGTCGTGAACGAGGCGCAGCCAGGCCGCCGGATCGAAACGCCGCAGGTAGATCGCGCGGCGTCCGGCGTACAGATTCGACAGCGCCGCGCTCACCCCGGCGATGTGATAGGGCGGCACACAGATCAGCGCGGCGTCGGCCGGATCGGCGGAGGCGAAGTCGACGGTGCCCATCACGTAGCTGGTGAGGTTGGCGTGGGTGATCTCCACGGCCTTGGGCTTGGAGGTGGTGCCGGAGGTGAACAGAACCACCGCGAGCGAATCCGGATCGACGTCAACATTTGTCCCGCTCGCTGCGCTCCCGGCGACATCCCCGGACACGGGGTCGGCACCCGCGGCGGCCTCGACGTCCAGGAACTGCGCCGAGTCGAGCACCTGGACCCCGGCCCGCGCGGCAACGTCCGCGTAGTCGGCGTCGGCGACGACGACCACACCCGGCAGGCGCTCGATCAGTTCCACCAGCGCATCGGCGGTGAGTCGGTAGTTCAGCGGCGCGAACGGCACCCCGGCCCGCGCGGACGCGAACAGCAGCACCGGCATCGCGGCACCACCGGTACCCACGTACGCCACGCACCGGGCACCCGACTCGACGATACGTGCGGCGCCCTTGTTGACCAGGGTATCGACCTGACCCAGCGTCAACCGCAGATCACCGTCGACGATCGCTTCCTTGTCCGGGTCCATCGACACCGGCATTTCCAGCAATATGGCAATACTCATAACTTTTCCCTACCCGCAAGCCTGTGTGATGTGAGCGCCTGCGCTACCCACATATGACCCGCACGACGAAACACGACTTACGTATCTCATACCACGCGCAATCGCTTGCGCACACGCCTGCGCTCACGGAGCAGCATGAGATCCATTCCCTTGCGCATTCCCGTCCCGAAGGGCGGAACGGCGCTTGACGTGGTGACCCGCGCAGGCAGGTCCGTGCCCACCACCGAACGATGGTGAGACAGCCGATCGAAGCCCGCCCTGCCGTGGTAGGCGCCCATGCCGCTGTTGCCGACGCCGCCGAACGGCGCGTCCGAGGGCAGCATATGGATACCGAATTCGTTGCGTGCGACGCCACCGCTGCGGGTACGCCGCACGAACTCGCGGAAGTCGGCGGTGTCCGCGCCGAACCAGTACGCGACCAGCGGTGCCGGCTGCGCATTGAGCGCGTCGATGACCTCGTTGGCATCGGTGTACGTGGCGACGCCCAGCACCGGGCCGAAGATCTCCTCATGCGCGATCGTCATGTCGGCGGTGATGCCGGTGACCAGCGTCGGTGCGATCTTGCGCGTGTCCGGGTCGGGATCGCTCTGATGCTCCGGCGCGACCACCGTGATCGTGGCACCTTTGTCGCGGGCGTCGTCCACCAGGCCCCGCACACGCCGGTAGTTGGCGTCGTTGACACACGACGGGTACTCCGGGTTGTCGGTGACCGTCGGGAAATGCTTACGCAGCGCCGTCGCCGCGGAGGCGAGAAAACCCTCCAGCAATTCGGCGGGCACATACGCCTGATCAGGGCAGATACACACCTGCCCACCGTTGACCATGCGGCCCAACGCGATCCGCTGAGCCGCCTCGTCGAGGTCGGCGTCGCGGGCGACAACCACCGGGTTCTTGCCACCGAGCTCGAGGGTCACCGGCACCAAGTTGGCCGCCGCCGCGGCCTGGATGCGCTTGCCCACGCCGGGCGAACCGGTGAAGAAGATATGGTCGAACGCCAATTCCGAGAATGCGGTGGCCACCGGCAGGTCTCCGGTCACCACAGTCAGTTCGGTCGGATCGAAGTACTCGGCCGCCAGCGATTTCACCGTCTCGGCGGTGTTCGGGGTGATCTCGGACATCTTGATCATCACCCGGTTGCCCGCGGCGAATGCGGCAGCAGTCGGCAAGATGGCCAGGTGCAGCGGGAAGTTCCACGGCCCGATCACACCGACGACACCGAGTGGGGAGGGCACCACCTCGGCACTGATCCGGGTAACCAGGCTCCCCCGCAGCACCTTTCGCGGCTTCATCCACTTCGTCAGGTTCTTGCGGGTGTGCTGGATGTTGCCGATCATGCCGACGATCTCGGTCGACAGGGTCGCGGTGCGCGACTTGGACCCGAAGTCTGCCACAATCGCGTCGACGAGTTGATCGGTGTTGTCCAGCACCAGCGCGAGCAATCGGTCGATACGGTTGCGGCGCAGCGCGACCGACGGCATCGGATCGGCCCGATGCGCAGCCCGCTGGGCATCGAGAAGCTGTTGCAGCGCAGTGACATCCCCCGTCGCTGCGCTCGCCCCGGTCACATCCCCCGTCGCTGCGCTCGCCCCGGTCACATCCCCCGTCGCTGCGCTCGCCCCGGTCACATCCCCCGTCGCTGCGCTCGCCCCGGTCACATCCCCCGTCG
>Ga0116175_1000986_pt1 | contig 18754 bp, 13 predicted proteins | sample AD_UKC125_MetaG_FD_89802 | JGI IMG/M metagenome (GOLD analysis project Ga0116175, IMG submission 89802) | Active sludge microbial communities of municipal wastewater-treating anaerobic digesters from USA - AD_UKC125_MetaG | ecosystem: Engineered > Bioreactor > Anaerobic > Digestate | place: USA... | reverse complement strand
CTGCCGGACAGCCCCACCCAGCGGGTAGGCGGCGCGCCGTTGGACGGTTTTGAGAGCGTGCGCCACGAAGTGCCGATGTTGTCACTTTCCAATGCCTTTTCGCCGCAGGATGACAACGGCGTGTTTGATCATGCCGAAATGCTGGCGTTCGACGAACGGGTACGCGGCGGTTTGGCGGGCGTGAAACCCGCTTATGTAATCGAACCCAAGTTCGACGGCTTGGCGGTGAGCCTGCTGTATCAAAACGGCGTGCTGGTGCGCGGCGCGACCCGTGGTGACGGCGAATCGGGCGAAAACATCACCCAAAACGTAAAAACCATCGCCAATATCCCGCTGCGTTTGCAAGGCGATCAAGTGCCGGAACTGATCGAAGTGCGCGGCGAAGTGCTGATGCTGAAAGCCGACTTTCTGGCCTTGAACGAGCGACAGCAGGCCGCTGGCCAGAAGCTGTTTGCCAATCCGCGCAACGCGGCTGCGGGCAGTTTGCGCCAATTGGATTCACGGATTACCGCCCAGCGCAAACTGCACTTTTTCGCTTACAGCATTGCACGCCAGCAAGGCGGTTTGGCGGCGGATGAACACATTCAAGAGTTGGCTTATTTGAGCGAACTGGGCTTCAGCCTGCCGAATGGAAATTTCGGCTGTTTCGACAGCATCGGCGAAGTTTTAGCCTTTTATCAACAAATGCAGCAAAAACGCCCCGATTTGCCGTATGAAATTGACGGCATGGTGGTGAAAGTCAACAGCCTCGCGCAGCAGCAGCAACTCGGTTTTATCTCGCGCGCGCCGCGTTGGGCGGTGGCGCATAAATTCCCGGCCGAAGAAGCCTTAACCGTGGTGGAAGCGATAGACGTACAAATCGGCCGCACCGGCGCGGTGACACCGGTAGCGCGTTTGCAGCCGGTGTTGGTCGGCGGGGTAACGGTAACCAACGCCACTTTGCACAATCAAGACGAAGTGAGCCGCAAAGACGTGCGGGTGGGCGATACCGTGGTGGTGCGCCGCGCCGGCGATGTGATTCCCGAAGTGGTGCGGGTGGTGATGGAGCGCCGCCCGATGCAGGAAGCGCTTTCAGACAGGCATTCTGCTGATACCGCGATGCAGAACGATTTATTTAGCGAAGCCGAAAGCGTTAACAGCCAAACCGCCGTTTACCCGCCGTATCGTTTGCCCGAACAATGCCCGATTTGCGGCAGCGACATCGAACGCGAAGCAGGCGAAGCAGTGGCGCGTTGCAGCGGCGGTATGCTCTGCCGCGCCCAGCGGGCGCAAGGCTTAATCCATTTCGCTTCGCGCAAAGCGATGGACATCGACGGCTTGGGGCAAAAGCAAATCGAGGCGCTGGTGGCGCAAGAGAGGGTACGCCATTTCGCCGATTTATACCGGCTGGACATCGCCGCTTTGCAAAAGATGAAAGAAAACGCTGCCGAAGAAGTGGCGGAAGAAGGCAAAAACAAAAAGCAGTCGCCCACCAAATGGGCGGAAAACATTCTCGCCGGTATTGCTGCCAGTAAACAGCCCGAGCTGGCGCGTTTCCTGTTTGCATTGGGCATACGCCACGTCGGCGAGCGCACCGCTAAAGTGTTGGCACAGGCCTTCGGTAATCTGGAAGCGGTGCGCCGCGCGCCCGAGCCGGTGCTGGCCTGCCTGCCCGACATCGGCAGCGTGGTGGCGCATTCCATCGCCCATTTTTTTGCCCAACCCGAACAGCAGGCGATGATAGACGAATTGTTGGACGCAGGCGTATCGCCGAAAGAGCAGCCGGTAAGCCTGCCGCCCGCCGAATACGCCCAAGCCGCCAAATGGCTCTCGCGCCTGCCTAATTTTAAAATCAGCGAAACCAAAGCCGCCGCCTTGTGGGAGTTGGCCGGTAAAAACATCAACGGCCTGATGACTGATAAAGCCTTGAGCAAAGAATGGCAGCAATGGCGCAGCGAAGCCGAAAATCAAGCCTTATTGCAAGCCATGCAGGCCTTTTTCGATCAACTGCCCGCTGCCGATGAGCAGCCAATCGCCACCGCCAACAACGCGGTGTCCGGTAAAACCTTCGTACTCACCGGCACACTGCCCACCCTCAAACGCGATGAAGCGCGGGCGATGATAGAAGCGGCAGGCGGCAAAGTTTCCGGCAGCGTTTCCAAGAAAACCGATTATGTGGTGGCTGGCGAAGCGGCAGGCAGCAAGCTGGATAAAGCCAACGCACTGGGCGTGGCGGTGTTGGATGAAGCGGGCTTGTTGATTTTGTTGGATAAGGCGGATGATTAAAGAATGCCTGTCTGAAAGCTTGCTATAGGGTGAAATCACTTTAAACAAGCATCATATTCGGCATGAACTCATTTTTTTGGAAACCAAAGATACTCGGGACAAGTCTGAACAAGATGCAAGCGAATGCGTTTTTGCTGCCAATTTGATTTCGCAGAGGCCTTGTCTATTTTTCAGACAGGCATTCGCTTATAATCTTTCCCGTTTAACACAATTCGAAAGCACTGCATGGCCGCTATTAAAACCATACGCAAAGCCGTTTTTCCCGTTGCCGGCATGGGCACCCGTTTTCTGCCCGCTACCAAAGCCAGCCCGAAAGAGATGTTGCCGATTGTCGATAAGCCTTTGATTCAATACGCGGTGGAAGAAGCGGTGGAGGCCGGTTGCACCGAAATCATTTTCGTGACCGGCCGCAACAAGCGCAGTATTGAAGACCATTTCGATAAGGCTTACGAATTGGAATCGGAGCTCGCTTTGCGCAATAAAGACAAACTGTTGGCGCATCTGCAAGACATCGTGCCGAAACACGTGAGCTTTTTGTATACCCGCCAGCCCGAGGCATTGGGTTTGGGGCATGCTGTGTTGTGCGCCCGCCCGGCGGTGGAACAAGAGCCGTTTGCGGTATTGCTGGCCGACGATTTGATCGACAGCGCGCAAGGTGCGCTAAAACAGATGGTAGAGCTTTACCACGAAACCGGCAGCAGCGTGCTGGGGGTGGAAACCATCGATCCTTCGCAAACCAGTTCTTACGGCATTGTGGAAACCGAAGCCGAGAACGGCCGCCAGCGGGTGAAAAGCATTGTGGAGAAACCCAAGCCGGAAGATGCGCCGTCTAACCTCGGAGTGGTCGGTCGTTATATTCTCACCCCGCGTATTTTTGATTTGCTGGTGAATCTACCGCGCGGAGCGGGCAATGAAATCCAGCTCACCGATGCGATTGCCAAACTGTTGGAAGAAGAAACGGTATTGGCTCATGCGTTTTCCGGTAAGCGCTACGATTGCGGCAGCAAAATCGGCTATCTGGAAGCAACTGTGGCTTATGGCTTGAAACATCCGGAAACCGGCGCGGCGTTTGCCGAACTATTGCGGCGTTATGTGAAGTAATCTTTGTTGGAAAGTTTATAGAAATAAAATGCCTGTCTGAAAACGATCTGATGAGTTTTCAGACAGGCATTTTATCTTTCACACCCTTTACAAACGGGTAACGCTCAATACGCCTTTTACTTCCCCCAAGCTCACCAATACGCGCGGTAACTCGTTTACCTGTTTCACTTCCAGCGTAAAACGCATACTGGCTTCCAGATCGCGTGATTGAGTTTGTACAGCGGTAACATTCAGTTTATGTCGTGCCAGTGCATCGGAAACGTCGCGCAGCAGGCCGCCGCGGTCTTGGGCGCGGATTTCGATGTCCACCGCAAATACTTGGCCTTCCTGTGCACCCGCCCAAGAAGCGGGCAGCACTTTATCGGGCGACTGCTTGGCCAGATGCTCAAACGACGGGCAGTTGCGGCGGTGTACGGAAATACCGCGTTCGCGGGTCACAAAACCGATGATGTCGTCTGGCGGTGCCGGTTTGCAGCATTTGGCCAGCGTGGTGTACAAACCTTCTTCACCGTCTATCAAAATACCGCCTTGGCTGTGCCCTTTGATTTTAGACTGCTTGATGATGCTGGCTTCGTTTACCGGCTGGGGCGGCGGTTCTTTGAGTGCGCCGCAGGCTTTTTGCACTGCGCGCGGGGTCACTTCGCCTTGGCCGATAGCGGTGTAGAGGTCTTCCAGTTTGCTGAAGCCCATTTTTTCGCATAAGTCATGCAGATTGGGTTTCGGCGAGATTTTAACCAGCACTTTTTCAAATTGGGTTTTGCCGTTTTCGCGTATCGATTCGGCATTTTGTTGGCGGATATAGGCGCGGATTTTGCTGATGGCGCGGTGGCTTTTCACCCAGCCTTCATACAGCCAGTTTACCGAAGGATAGCCTTCTTTAGCAGCGATGATTTCCACCCGTTGGCCGTTTTCCAAAGGGGTAGAGAGTGGCACAATTTGGCCGTCTACTTTAGCTCCACGGCAGCGGTCGCCTAAATTGCTGTGCAAGGCATAGGCAAAGTCGATGGGTGTGGAACCGGAGGGTAGCGAAAAGACTTTGCCGTGCGGGGTCAGCACATAAATGGTGTCGTTGAATAATTCGGTTTGGAAAGCGTTGGCGAGGTCTTCTCGGCCGCTTTCGCTCATGTTTTCGCGCCAGTCGAGTAATTGGCGCAGCCAAGCGATTTTTTGTTCGTAAGCGCTGTCGCCGTCGCCGCCTTCTTTGTAGCGCCAGTGGGCAGCCACGCCGAATTCGTTAAACTGGTGCATCTCGAAGGTGCGGATTTGTACTTCTACACCCTTGTCTTCGGGGCCGACAATCACGGTGTGCAGGCTTTTATAGCCGTTGCTTTTCGGATTGGCGATGTAGTCGTCAAACTCGCCGGGAATCGGTTGCCATAAGCTGTGAACCAGGCCTAAGGTGGTATAGCATTCGGGTATGGTATCAACCAGAATACGCACGGCGCGGATGTCGTAAAGGCCGTCGAAATCCAGCTTTTTCTTCACCATTTTTTTGTAAATGGAATAGATATGCTTGGGACGGCCGGCCACATCGTAGTGAATACCGTATTTATCCAACTCACGGCGCAGGGTGTTGAGAAAATCGTTGATGTATTCCAAACGCTCGGTGCGCTTTTCATCGAGCAGTTTGGCAATGCGTTTGTATTCAGTGGGGTTTTGATGGCGGAAGCCCAAGTCTTCCAATTGCCATTTGAGCTGCCACACGCCTAAACGGTTGGCCAGAGGCGCGAAAATATCCAGTGTTTCTTTGGCGATATCGCGTTTTTCCGGGCTGTCGGGCAGGGTGCTCATAAACTGCATGGTACGGGTACGTAGCGCGAGCTGGATTAATACCACGCGGATATCAGAAACCATCGCCAGCAACATTTTGCGCATGGTTTCCGCCTGTTCGGCACGCTCTTCGGGAGTATCAAGATTATCAATGCTGGCAAAGCGGGTGAGCTTTTGCACTTCATGCAGGCCGTGGATAATGTTTACCACGGTTTTACCACATTTTTCCGTTACGATTTCCTGCCAATTGGGCAAAGTTTCGGGAATTTCCAGTAATATGGTGGCGGCTACAGCTTCGGAAAGTAAATCCATATCGGCCACCATTTGCGCAGTACCCAATAAATTACTGAGTATTGGTTCACCAATGGGGGTGGTGGCGGTTTTCAGGTAAGAGTGTTCGGCCAATTCCAGCGCTTGGCGCAGCATCGTTTGCTCAGCGCTTGTTTGAGCGGCGGTATAGTCTTCATACCATTGCCGAGAGGTATCCAAGTCAGACAATTTATCAGATGGGGTTTGATGCAGGCTGACCATATTGTTTTCCTGGTTGAGAGATATGTGTGTGGGCTCTATTGTAGCGGGCGCGGAGGGGATTTGAAATAGTTTGGCGGCAAATAATAGTGTGCTGAAACGGGAAACGTGGTTTGTGTAATACTTAAATGGCAGGCAGCAAAAAAACCGGCTTTGCAGCCGGTTTTTTTGAATAGGGAGATTAGCCCAAGTTACGCTCGGTTTCAACCAAGCCACGACGAGCCAGCGCCAGATTAGATTTGGATTTATCCAGTACGGTGTACAGAAATAAACCGTCGTGCTTGCTCAACGGACGCAACAGGTGATATTGGCTACCAAGAGTAATCAAAATATCTTCGATAGAATCTTTCATACCCAGCATTTTCATGGTTTTCACTTCAGAGCTCATTACCTCTGTGTGTCCGGCAGAAGCAATTTCCAAATCAACGGCAGGCGAACCGCCACCGGCCAACAACATGCCACTGGCAAAATCCACTACGGCAGCAGCAATGGCGCCATCAACATTTAGCATTTCTGATACGGCTTTATCGTAATTCATAGTTATGTCTCCAAACAAATATTTTAAATTATCAATGACCAAGTAATAGAATGAAATGTTTTACTTCTAACTTAGTACCCATAAAGGATGATTGTCCTCTGTTTTGTATTTTGGTTTCTTGCTCTTGGGTTTTGATTGGTTTTTAGTATAGAGCCGATAAATAAGTTTGTAAACTTAAGTCTGCTTAATTTTTAAGCAGCTATTTTGTGGCAATGCTCTTTACTGACATGAAACCGCTCATCTTTCAAATTTACCGCTTATTTTTTTGGAAAAATTTTAAAAAAAACAAAGACAAAGAATAGTGATTAAATTTTAATCAAAAAAATGTAAAGAAATGGTTTTTTTCGTATTCTGAAACAGTACTTTGACAAAGTGTTGTATATTGGCAAAATATCATTGTTGCTTTAATAGTTTTTTCTGTGATGATTTTTATATTTAGGAGTTGGGTATGAAGCTTTATGTTTATGATCACTGTCCTTTCTGCACGCGTGCCAGAATGATGTTGGGCTTTCGCTCATTAGAGGCGGAAACGCTTGTGTTGATGAATGATGACGAGGCTACCCCGGTAGGTTTGATTGGTGCCAAAATGGTACCGATTTTGGTGAAGCCTGATGGGGTGGCGATGGGCGAAAGTTTGGACATCGTTCGCTGGCTGGATGAATATGCGGGTCAGCAGCGTTTGGATGAAACGATACGTCCTGAAGTGCAGGCCTGGTTCGATCAAGCGGGTGAGTATGTGAATAAACTGATTATGCCGCGCGATATTCAGCTGGGCTTGCCGGAATTTGCTACGCAATCGGCGATTGATTATTTTGTGGAGAAAAAGCAGAAGGTTATCGGCGATTTTGCGGAAAATCTGGCCGATACGCCGAAATATTTAGAAAGGTTGCATCAGGATTTGCAGGAGCTGGAGGCTTGGCTGGATTTGGATAGGATAAAAGCAGGGCGCTGGAGTATGGAAGATATTTTACTGTTTCCAATTTTGCGCAATCTGACGATGGTGAAAGAGATGCAGATGCCGGCTAAAGTGCGCGAATATACGGAGTATGTATCGCAAGCGGCCAAGGTGCCTTTGTATTTTGATCGTGCTTGTTGAGTTTGTTTTGCTTTGAGTTTTTTCAGACAGGCATATGCCTGTCTGAAAACGTTTTGAAGAAGGTTTTTGGCATAGCGAAAGTAATAAAGAATTGATACAAGGCCGCGAGCTGCAGGCAGTACATAGAGTACGACAAAGCGAGATAACGCCGTATCAGTTTTTTAGTACTTGCGCTATAGCAGAAATAAAGTTTCAGACAGGCTTCTGTTCAATCACTTGCATAGCGGCATCAGATAGTGAGGCACCTTGCTGATGCGGGTTCAAAATATGGGCATCGTCTAACTTGCGCAACCAAGTGAGCTGGCGTTTGGCGAGCTGGCGGGTGGCAGCGATGCCTTTTTCTACAAATTCGGCATAGCTGTATAAACCTGCGCGGTATTCCCATGCTTGGCGGTAGCCGACGCAGCGGATGGAAGGATAATCGGGAGTGAGTTCGGGATAATCAGCGGCCAAGCGATCGACTTCATCGAGGAAGCCTTGTTGCAACATGGTTTCAAAGCGCTGGGCGATGTGGCGGTGCAGCAGGCTGCGGTCTTCGGGAATCAGCGCGATGGTGGTGAGGTTGGGCAGTGCGGAGGCGGGGGCCTGCTGTTCGGCGAAGTGGGCGCTCAACGGTTTGCCGGTGAGTAGATACACTTCCAGCGCGCGTTCGATGCGTTGACTGTCGCCGGGTTTTAAGCGCTCGGCGGTGGCGGGGTCGTATTGTTGCAGTTTGGCGTACAGCGCGGCGAGGCCTTGCGCTTCTTTTTCGGCTTGCAGCGCGGCGCGGATGGCGGGATCGGCTTCGGGCAGTTGGTTGAGGCCGTGGGTGAGGGCGTGGTAATACATCATGGTGCCGCCGACGATTAACGGCCAGCGGCCTCGGGCGAGGATTTGTTGGCACAGGCGGGTGCAGTCGGCCACAAATTGGGCGGCGCTGTAGGCTTCGGGCGGCAGGATGATGTCGATTAAATGATGCGGTGCAACGGCACGCTCGGCCGGGCTGGGCTTGGCGGTGCCGATGTCCATGCCGCGGTACACCAGCGCCGAATCGAGGCTGATGATTTCCACCGGCAGTCGTTCAGCCAGCTCAAGGGCGAGGCGGGTTTTGCCGCTGGCGGTGGGGCCTAATAGGGCGATGGGGCGTGGGGTCATGTTTGATGCGTTTTCAGACAGGCATATCGCTTGCCGTTAAGATTCAGAAGACTGCAAAAACGCCTGCAAAGCCGCTTCATCGGGCATACCGCTTTGCGCACCGGCGCGGGTAACCGACAGCGCGGCGGCGGCGCAGGCGAGGCGCACGGCTTCCGGCAGGCCTCTATCCCAATAGCGGGCGAGCGCGCCGTTAAAGGTGTCGCCGGCGCCGGTGGTATCGACCGGGGTAACCGGGAAACTGCTTTGTTGGTGTTGCTTTCTGTCGGCATCGCTGTATAGCGCACCTTTTGCACCCAAAGTCATCACCACTTGGCAAGGCGCTTGTGCTACCAATTCTTCGGGCGACAGTTTTTCAGACAGGCCTAAGCTGATAGCCAGTTCATAGGCATTGGGCGTTAAAACATCCACTAGATCCAACAACTCTTTGGGCAGAGCTTGTGCCGGCGCGGGATTTAAAATAAACGGTTTGCCGTGTTGCTTGGCCAAACGCGCCGCTTCGATTACTGCGTCCAACGGCGTTTCCAATTGCGCCATCACCACATCGGCTTCGGCGATGCGTGCTTCTTGTTGACGCACACTCTCGGCGCTTACGGCAAAATTGGCGCCGGAAATCACAATGATGTGGTTGTCGTCTTCGGCCACCGTGATATTGGCCAGGCCGCTGGAAACCGCAGAAACCATGGTTACACCGTCGGTGTTCACACCTTCTTGTTGCAAGCCTTTGAGCAGTTGGCGGCCGAAATCATCGTCGCCTACAGCGCCGATCAATTGCACCTTTGCGCCCAAGCGTGCGGCAGCAACCGCCTGATTGGCACCTTTGCCGCCCATAAACTGCTGGAAACCGCTGCCCAACAGGGTTTCGCCGACTTTGGGGAAGCGGGGGGAAGAGGTAACCAAATCCATATTGATGCTGCCGATTACGGTGATGTTCATCGTGCGTTCCTTTTGATTGCTTAAATATCCAACTCGGCCTTGTCGCCTTCCGCTTCCATCCAGGCACGGCGGCTGGCGGCTTCGCCTTTGCCCATCAGTTTCACGAAAATATCATAAGTTTGTTCACCCGTGCCTTCGGGGATTTCCACTTTCAACAGGCGGCGGGTATCGGGGTGCATGGTGGTGTCTTTGAGCTGGTCGGGATTCATCTCGCCCAAGCCTTTGAAACGGCTGATGGAATAGGCGGTTTCTTTCACGCCTTCGATTTGCAGGCGGTCTAAAATGCCTTCCAATTCGCCTTGGTCGAGCGCGTAGAATTTGCGCGCGGGTTTGCTTTTGCCTTGTGCGTTCACATCCACGCGGAACAGCGGCGGCTGGGCGACATAAATATGGCCGTCTGAAACCAGTTTGGGAAAATGGCGGTAAAACAGGGTGAGCAGCAATACTTGAATATGCGAGCCGTCGACATCAGCATCCGACAAAATGGCGATTTTACCGTAGCGTAGGCCGCTCAAATCAGGGTTGTCGTTGATACCGTGCGGATCCACGCCGATGGCGACGGAAATATCGTGAATTTCGGCGTTGCCGAATAATTGATCGGGGTGGACTTCAAAGCTGTTCAACACCTTACCGCGTAGCGGCAGAATCGCTTGGGTGGCTTTGTCGCGTGCGAGTTTGGCCGAGCCGCCTGCCGAATCGCCCTCTACCAAAAACAACTCGTTTTCGCGGATGTCTTCGCTTTCGCAATCGGTGAGCTTGCCGGGCAATACCGCCACGCCGCTGCCTTTTTTCTTCTCGATTTTCTTCACCGAACGCATCCGCGCCTGCGCCTGTTTGATGGCGAGTTCGGCGATTTTCTTGCCCGCTTCCACGTTTTGGTTCAGCCACAATTCCAGCGGGTCACCCGATACGGCGGCTACCAGTTTCAAGGCGTCGCGGTTGGTGAGTTTGTCTTTGGTTTGGCCTTGGAACTGCGGGTCGAGCACGCGGGCGGACAATACAAAGGCCACGCGGTTGAATACGTCATCGCTCTGCACTTTCACGCCGCGCGGCAGCAGGTTGTGGTGATTAATGAAATTGCTCACCGCCTGAAATACCGCTTGGCGCAAACCCGCTTCATGGGTACCGCCCAAGGGGGTGGGAATCAGGTTGACATAGCTCTCGCTGTTGCACGCGCCTTCTTCCAGCCAGGTTAGCGCAAACGCCGCGCCTTCGCCGGCGCTGAAATCACCGTCGTGGCCGTTTGAAATATAGTTTTCCGAAGCGAAAATCGGCACGGCTTCCTGCGCTTCGCTGATTAAGTCGTCCAGATAGCTTTTGAGGCCGTTGGGGTAATGCCAGCTTTGGATTTGCGGCGCTTCCAGCCCTTTTATCGGGCGGGTGAGCGATACGGTTACGCCCGGCAGTAACACCGCTTTGGCGCGCAGCAACCGTTCCAGCTCGGGAATGCTGTAGGCAGGGCTTTCAAAATATTTGCCGTTTGGCCACACGCGCACTTCGGTGCCGGAATCTTTCACCGCGCATTTGCCGATTTCGCTTAACGGCTCGACCACATCGCCGCCGGCAAACACGATGCGGTGGATTTTGCCTTCGCGTTTTACCGTAACTTCCAGTCGGGTAGAGAGCGCGTTGGTCACCGATACGCCCACGCCGTGCAGGCCGCCAGAAAAGGCGTAGGCGCTGCCGCCGTCTTTTTTGTTGAACTTACCGCCCGCGTGCAGTTGTGTGAACACCAATTCCACCACCGGCAGGCCTTCGGTGGGGTGCATGCCCACCGGAATGCCGCGGCCGTTGTCGCGCACCGAAAGCGAGCCATCGGCATGGATTTCTACCGCGATGGTGTCGGCAAAACCGCCGAGCGCTTCGTCGGCAGCGTTATCAATCACTTCCTGACAAATATGGGTGGGGCTTTCGGTGCGGGTGTACATACCCGGACGTTCTTTTACCGGCTCCAAGCCTTTGAGGACGGTGATACTGGATTCGCTGTATTGGGGGGCGACGTTTGACATATTCAATAAGGCGTGTGTTTGCAAAAGGGAAAGATTCTATCATGTATTGATAAAGCTTTCAGACAGGCATTCTTTCAGACAGGCATACTGTTTTGTATTACAGCAGGCGGTGTTGTAAAGCGGGTAAACGGCTGCGCACGCTGGCAAGGCGGGTAGGGCTGAGTTCAGCCACCAGCACGCCTTCGCCTTCGGGCAGTACGGCGAGGATGTCGCCCCACGGGTCGATAATCATGCTGTGGCCGTAAGTGCGGCGGCCGCTTTCGTGGGTGCCGCCTTGGCCGGACGCAATCACATAGCATTGGTTTTCTACCGCGCGGGCGCGCAGCAGCAATTCCCAATGGGCTTTGCCGGTGTGGTAGGTGAAGGCGGCGGGCAGCATCAGCACCTCAAACGGGCTTTGGGCGCGGAAAAATTCGGGAAAGCGCAAATCGTAGCACACGCCTTGCGCGATGCCCCAGCCGTCTGCCTGAAAATGGGGCACTTCGCCGCCGGGCTGGATGGTATCGGCTTCGGCGTAGTGTTCGCCTAAGCCGGAATAGCCGAACAGATGCATTTTGTCGTAGCGGGCGCGGCAGACGCCTTCCGGATCGTAAACCAATAAGGTGTTGAGCACTTTATCGGCGCTGTCGCTTTGCAGCGGGATGGTGCCGCCGAACAGGGTGATGTGGTGCTCGCGGGCGGTGTCGCTCAGCGCTTGTTGCAACACGCCGCTGCCGAAAGGCTCGGCGTGGGCGATTTTATCGGTATCGGCCTTGCCCATAATCGGCCAGTATTCGGGCAGCAACACCCACTGCGCGCCTTGGGCGGCGGCTTCGGCCACCAAGCGCTGCATGGTAGCGATGTTGTCGGCAGGGCGGGTGGTGGATACCATTTGGATGGTGGCGGCTTTAAGGGTTTGCATATAAATGCTCCTAGGATACTGCGACACTGTTTTTCAGACAGGCCACTTGATGTTGCAGATTGCCGATCAGCATGGGTTTGCTGTCGGCACAACCGGCATCGGCTTGCGGGCAACGGGTGCGGAACACGCAGCCGGAAGGCGGGTTGATCGGGCTGGGCAAGTCGCCGGGCAGCAGTTGGATGGTTTTGTTGCGTTCGGCATCGGGGTCGGGCTGCGGTACGGCCGACATCAGCGCTTGGGTGTAGGGGTGGGTGGGCGCACCATAGATTTCGCCGTAGCCGCCGAGTTCCACCGCATGCCCCAGATACATCACCAACACGCGGTCGGAAATGTGTTTCACCACCGATAAATCGTGAGCAATGAAAATCAGCGCCAAGCCCATTTCTGTTTGCACTTGCTTTAATAAGTTGATCACTTGTGCCTGAATCGAAACATCCAGCGCGGATACCGGCTCGTCGCAGATAATCAGTTTGGGCTCGACAATCAGCGCGCGGGCGATGCCGATACGCTGGCATTGGCCGCCGGAAAATTCGTGCGGATAGCGGTTGATCTGGTTGGGCAACAAGCCAACTTTCTGCATCATGGCTTTTACCCGGCTTTCGCTTTCGGCTTTGCCCAAGCCGGGGTAAAACGTGCGCAGCGGTTCGGCGATGATTTCACCCAGCGTCATGCGCGGATTGAGCGAGGCGAGCGGGTCTTGGAAAATCATCTGGATATCTTTGCGTTTGAGCCGCATCGCTTTTTCAGACAGGCCTACTAATTCTTCGCCGTTCCATAAAATGCTGCCGCTGTTGGGCTGCGCTAAACCGATGATGGCGCGGGCAAGAGTGGATTTGCCGCAGCCGGATTCGCCGACAATGCCCAGCGTTTCGCCGGCTTGCAACTCGAAAGAGATGCGGTTAACCGCTTTCAAGCTGGCGGGCGCTTGCCAGAACCAGCTTTGCGCGTCGCGGATTTTGAATTCAACTTCCAAGTCTTTTACACTCAACAAGCTCATGCGGCATCTCCTTGTTGCTGCCAGAAACAGGCGCGCAAACCGCCTTTATGGCCGTTGGCTTGCAGAGCGGGAGCGGATTCACGACATGGGCTGTGCACATGCGGGCAACGTTCTTGGAACGGGCAACCGGCAGGCAGGCGCACCAAGTTGGGCGGGTTGCCGGGAATGGTGGGTAACAAATCCTGTTTGCCGTCCAAGCGCGGTACCGCACCCAACAGGCCGATGGTGTAGGGATGGGTGGGGCGGTAAAAAATATCGTCGACTTTGCCATATTCCATGGTGCGGCCGGCGTACATCACCAATACTTGGTCGCAAATACCGGCCACCACGCCCAAATCGTGGGTAATCATGATGATGGTGGTGCCGAAATCGCGTTTCAGCTCGTTGAGCAGCGTCATGATTTGCGCTTGTACGGTTACATCGAGCGCGGTGGTGGGTTCGTCGGCAATCAGAAGTTTGGGGCAGCACAACAAGGCCATCGCAATCATCACGCGCTGGCGCATGCCGCCGGAGAATTCGTGCGGATACATGCCGATGCGTTTTTTCGCTTCGGGAATTTTCACCGCATCCAGCATCTTCACCGCTTCATCCCAAGCTTCGCGTTTGCCCATGCCTTGGTGCAGCATCAACACTTCGGCCAATTGCTCGCCCACTTTCATATAAGGATTGAGCGAGGTCATCGGGTCTTGGAAAATCATGGCGATTTCTTGGGCGCGGATGGCGTTTAAGGCTTTTTCCGGCAAGCCCAGAATTTCGCGATCATTAAACTTCACCGAACCGCGCGCCTGGCCATTTTTCGCCAGCAAGCCCATGATGGCAAAAGCGGTTTGCGATTTGCCCGAGCCGGATTCGCCGACGATTCCCAGCGTTTCGCCGGTGTGTAAATCGAAATTCAGCCGGTTGACGGCGGTGACTTCACCGTCTTCGGTGTGGAAGCTGACTTCCAAATCGTTGACTTGCAGCAGAGGGGTGTTCATCGATGATTTTTCCGTTTCAGACAGGCATTTTATGGGCAGAGGGTTTCTGTATTTTACGCTAAAAAAGCCTATGGGTTATGTTTGTGCGGATGCTTGAAATGCCTGTCTGAAAGATTTGGCTTTGCAGAAACCTGCTGGGCTGGTTTTCAGACAGGCATGGCGTTAAAAAAATAGCATAACTGATTCTGTATTCAGCAGAAAAGCTCAGTAATATTGTCGTATTGGGAACGGAATAGTTCGCATAACGAGCATTTTAATGGAGGCTTACTGCCTAATATCGGTTTATACGCTGAAGCAAACCGGTTTGAGCGGCTATTGTGCGTACTGATTATAAATAAAGAAAGAGGAGAAATGGATGTCCTATTTAATTGAAGAATTGTCTTGGTTTCAATATAAAGAGCAAATCGACCAAAACAAAATCCTGATTATTCCGATTGGTGCCACCGAGCAGCACGGCCCGCATCTGCCTTTGGGGGTGGATGCCATGTTGGCGACTTCGTTTGCCCGTGTGCTGGCCGAGCAAATCGGTGCGGTGGTGGCGCCCACCATCAATTATGGCTATAAATCGCTGCCGATGAGCGGCGGCGGCCCGTTTTTCCCCGGCACCATCGATTTGAACGGCACCACTTTGATTAATCTGGTGAAAGATATCGTGGTAGAGTTCGCCCGCGACGGCTGGCAGAAAATCATTATTTTCAACTGCCACTACGAAAACGAAGCGTTTGTGTTGGAAGGTGCCGATTTGGCCGCCAAAGAGCGCGAGGTAAACGTGCGTACCTTTATTGTGAACTGGTGGGACAATCTGGATCATCAAATCGTGGAGCAGGTGTTCGACAGCATTCCGTTTCCCGGCTGGGCGCTGGAACACGCCGCCATTACCGAGACTTCGTTGATGATGCACTTTTATCCGCATCTGGTGCAGGAAGATAAAATTCCAAACGATAAGGTGGAAGAAGTATTGAGTTTCCACAGCTATCCGCCGCTGGAAGGCATGGTGCCTGCTTCCGGCTGTTTGAGCACTTCGCGCTCCAGCACCGCGGCTAAGGGTAAAATGATCGTGGATAATGTGTTGGTGAATATCGGTAAACGGGTGTTGCCTAAGTTTCCGGCTTGAGCATTTTATGATTGAGAAAAAGCTGCTCCGTGTTTGCGGAGCAGTTTTTTTGTGGGCGGGGTGAAGGAAAAATTCAGCAAGTAGAAGCACCCCCATCCTAACCTTCCCCCGAAAAGGCGGGGGAAGGAACAGGTTTCTGGTGAATCAAGCAATCTTTATAGAATACCTTTTTAGATGCCTGTCTGAAAGCATAATCAATTTTTTCAGACAGGCATGGAACCTACCTCTGCAACGGTTTGTTTACGGGTTTGCGAAGGCGTTAAGCTGAATTGGCTGCGATAAGCCTTGCTGAAGCTGGAGGGGTTGGAAAAACCGCAGGCCAGTGCGACGTCCATAATCGATTTATTGGTCTGCTTCAACAAGCGCTTGGCGTGCAGCAGCCGCACTTCGATGTAATACAGTTGCGGCGGTTTGTTGAAATAGCTGTTAAACCAGCGTTCGAGCTGGCGCACCGAAATGCCTAACAGCTGCGCCAGTTCGTGAATCGGCAGCGGTTCTTCCAGATTTTTATCCATCAATACCAAGGCTTCGACCACGTAGTTGTAGCCTGAATTGAGTTGGGAAGACAAAGGGATATGTTGCGGTTCGTTTTCGTCGCGTAGTGTCGACAGGGTAAACTGCTCGGCCACCGCATCTGAAAGCTTACGGTCGTGATGCAATCGTACGATGTTGATGCACAAGTCCAGAGCAGCAGTGCCGCCGGAGCAGGTGTAGCGGTTGCGGTCTATGGTGTAAATCGAGGTGTTGAAATGGGTTTGCGGGAAGGTTTCCTTGGATGCCAGCATATTTTCCCAGTGGATGCTGGCGCGGTAATCGTTTAATAACCCGGCATCGGCTAGCGCAAAAGCGCCGGTACACAAACCGCCCAAAGCAATGCCTTTTTGCGCGAAACGTTGCAGCCAGGTTCGCAAACCGGTGTTTTTGAGTTTGCTCAAGTCAAAACCGCCGCAGACAAAAATCAGCTGGCAGTTGAGCAGTTCGGCCATTTGTGCGGTGTGGTTCACCGAAATATGGTTGCTGGCGCTGGTGTGGCCGTCGGCAGATAAGCCGGCAACCGAGAAACCATATAAGTTTTCTGTACTGACATAATTGGCCATGCGGAAGGCTTCAATCGCGTTGGAAAACGCAATCATCGAGAAACCTTCCAGCAAAACAAAACCGATTTGACGCTTAGGCGCTTGCATTGTCATTTTATTTCTCCTGTTTATTTTCACTAAGTCAGACAAGAATATGTCGTATTAAGCATATTTTCGGTCGACTATGTTTCATTATTATGTGCCTCAGATGATGCTGAAATTATAGGGTATTGTCAATCGACTTCATTGTTAAAGTGAATGCTCAAATAATCGAACAGGAGAAACTAAGATGTCTAATCAACAACAACTGCCCAGCTTGATCACCATTGAAAACGGCGAAAAAGTCAAATCAACCTTCAGCCTAGCCGAATACCAACGCCGCCAAGGTTTGCTGCGCCAGAAAATGGCTGAGCTGCAAATCGACGGCGTATTGTTCTCTTCTTATCACAACATCAATTACTACTCTGACTTCCTGTACTGCTCTTTCGGCCGCTTCTACGGCTTGGTGGTGACTCAGGATAAAGTGGTTTCTATTTCCGCCAACATCGACGGTGGTCAACCGTGGCGCCGTACCGTAGGCGACTACAACGTGGTTTATACCGATTGGCAACGCGACAACTACTTCAAAGCCTGTGCGCAAGAGTTGCCGAAAAAAGGCCGCATCGGTATCGAGATGGACAACCTGCCGTTGGAGCGCTTCGAGAAACTGAAAGCAGCATTGCCGGGCGTAGAGTTCGTTGACATCAGCGCAGCGTGTATGCGTATGCGTATGGTGAAATCGGCCGAAGAAATCGAATTCATTAAAAATGGTGCTAATGTGTGCGACATCGGCGGCTTCGCGCTGCGCGATGCGGTTAAAGAAGGCGTGCCCGAGCATGAAGTGGCGCTGGCTTCTACCCAAGCGATGATCCGCGAAATTGCCCGCCGTTATCCCGACAGCGAATTGATGGATACTTGGACTTGGTTCCAATCCGGCATCAACACCGACGGTGCGCACAATCCGGTGACCACCCGTAAAGTGCAAAAAGGCGATATTTTGAGCCTGAACTGCTTCTCGATGATTTCCGGCTACTACACCGCGCTGGAGCGCACCATGTTCTTCGATCATGTGGACGATGCCTCGCTGAAACTGTGGCAAGTGAACGTGGAAGTACACGAAGCCGGTTTGGCCTTGGTGAAACCGGGCATCCGCTGCTGCGACATCGCGCACGAGTTGAACAAAATCTACGAGAAATACGACCTACTGAAATACCGCACCTTCGGCTATGGCCACTCTTTCGGTGTACTGTCGCACTACTATGGCCGCGAAGCCGGTTTGGAATTGCGCGAAGACATCGAAACCGTACTGGAACCGGGCATGGTGGTTTCTATCGAACCGATGATTATGCTGCCGGAAGGTATGCCGGGAGCCGGCGGTTATCGTGAACACGATATCTTGGTGGTGCAGGAAGGCGGTGCCGAAAACATCACCAAGTTCCCGTATGGTCCGGAACACAACATTATCTCCGCAGGTTAAACGCAACTGACGGAATACCGTTGAAATAAGGAGGCCTTTGCAAAACACATTAGTCGTCTGAAACACAGATGGCGGCCAACAGAGCTTGAAACAGGTTCTGAGTTTTGCAAAGGCCTCAAATTTATTTCATACGGATCAAAAATCAGGAGGTTTATCATGGCAACAACTGTTGGTGTTTCAGGAACTTCTCATCATTCGCACAGACAAGATAAAGGAGATTTAAACCGCGCCGCCAAGGCAACATTCATCGGCAATTTTGTAGAATGGTTTGATTACGGTGCTTACGGTTATTTGGCTGCCACGATTGCGCTGGTGTTTTTTCCGGAGAGCGATAAAACCACCGCTTTGATGTCGACCTATGCCGTATTTGCTGCATCATTTCTGATTCGTCCGCTAGGCGGTATTTTCTGGGGCTATATTGGCGATAAATACGGACGCCGCCCGGCATTGTCATGGTCTATCCTGATTATGACGGTGGCGACCTTTTTGATTGCCTTACTGCCCGGCTATGCCACTATCGGGATTGCCGCGCCAGTGTTGCTGCTGTTGCTACGTTTGGCACAGGGTTTTTCCGCTTCCGGCGAATATGCCGGCGGCTCAACCTTTTTGGCAGAGTATGCACCGCCTGAAAAGCGTGGTTTTTACACCGCGCTGATTCCGGCATCGACTGCGGCAGGCTTACTGCTGGGGTCTCTGATGGCGGCGGGCTTGTACGGTTTGCTGAGTGAGGAGGCATTGGCAGAGTGGGGTTGGCGGCTTCCGTTTTTGCTGGCCGCACCGTTCGGTTTGGTGGGGCGCT
>Ga0116175_1000984_pt1 | contig 18817 bp, 13 predicted proteins | sample AD_UKC125_MetaG_FD_89802 | JGI IMG/M metagenome (GOLD analysis project Ga0116175, IMG submission 89802) | Active sludge microbial communities of municipal wastewater-treating anaerobic digesters from USA - AD_UKC125_MetaG | ecosystem: Engineered > Bioreactor > Anaerobic > Digestate | place: USA... | reverse complement strand
AATATGAGGAGTTCTTGTCGACATTTGATTCAGATGATACGAAGGATTGACGAGAGATGAGAAATTTTGAAGTAGCCTTTATTTTTAATGATATAGCAGATATGCTGGAAATCAAAGGCGAGAATTTTTTTAAAATAAGGGCATACAGAAAAGCAGCTCGCACAATTGAAAATCTCCCGGTAGAGATTGAAGAAATGGCAAAAGAAGGACGCTTACAAGAAATTGAAGGTATAGGAAAAGCCTTATCTGATAAAATTTATGAGATTTTAGAAACCGGCACCTGTCATTACTATGAAAATCTTAAAAAAGAAATTCCACCGGGTCTTGTAGAGATGCTTAAAATACCAGGTTTAGGTGCAAAAAAGATAAAAGTTATCCATGATACTTTAGGAATTTCATCTATTGAAGAACTGGAAAAGGCAGCTCGTACTAAAAAACTTAGAACGGTCCCGGGCATAGGCACAAAAACTGAACTTTCTATATTAAAAGGCGTTGAAGCTCTGAAAAATCGAGCAGGAAGGGTTTTGCTTGCAACTGCTCTCTTAGTGGCCGATCAGGTAGTATCTTCTCTGGCGAGCATGAAAGAGGTTACAAATGTAGAAATAGTAGGCAGCCTGCGGCGAAAAAAAGAGATGGTGGGAGACATAGATATAATTGCAGCGACAGCGACTCCGGAGACGGTTTTAAACGATTTTTCAAAGATACCTCATATAAGCGAAATTACAGAGCGCGGCGCTACAACTGTTAGCGCAATACATGACATGGGGGCTAAAATAGATTTAATACTTGTAACTCCGCAAGAGTTCTATCCTGCACTAAGGTTTTTTACAGGAAGCGTAGATCATAATACTGAGCTGCAAAGTTTAGCCCAAACTATGGGATATGATTTAGATGAAACAAAAATTTTAAATAAAAATAGCAACGAAATATTTTATCCGGAAAGCGAAATACAAATTTATGAAAAACTCGGCCTTCCCTATATAATACCGGAATTGAGAGAGGGCAGGGGAGAAATCAAAGCCGCAAGATGCGGCAAATTGCCTGAAGTAGTGGAACTCGAAGATATTAAAGGAGATCTCCACATTCACAGCAATTTCAGCGATGGTATAAGCTCCATAAAAGAAATTGCCAAAAAGGCAAAATCATTAGGATATGAGTATATTGCAATAACAGATCATTCAAAGTCATTAAAAATAGCAGGCGGAATAGATGAAGAAAAACTAAAAGAACAGATTGCCGCAATCAAAGAAATAAACAAAAAAAGCGATGAAGTTTATATTCTGACAGGTATAGAGGTAGATATACTAAGCGATGGGACATTAGATTTCAGCGATGATGTCTTAAGCAAGCTTGATATTGTCATAGCTTCTATTCACAGCGGATTTAAACAGGATACCTATACCATTACAAATAGAATAATTACCGCTTGCCAAAATCCTCATGTGGATATAATTGCCCACCCTACAGGCAGGATTTTGGGAAGACGCGATCCGTATGCAGCAGATATGGACAAAATCCTTGAAGCGGCAGCTGCAACCAATACAGTGCTTGAAATAAATTCATCACCGGACAGGCTTGATTTAAATGATTTGATGGCGCAAAAGGCAAAAGAGATGGGGATAAAAATGGTTATAGATACTGACGCTCACGACAAGGAAGCATTGGAGGATATAAAATACGGAGTTTGGACGGCAAGACGCGGCTGGCTTGAAGAAAAGGATATTGCAAATACCATGCCTCTTGATGAGCTTTTAAAATTTTTTAAGGTGAAGAAATGAATAAAAAAGTTGAAACAATACTAGAGTATGATAAAATCAAAAAAATATTGAGCGAATATGCTATTTCAGATATTGCAAAGGAAGAAATAGAAAAACTTGCTCCCTATTCAGATGAACAAGTCGTAAAAAGACTCCAACAAGAGACAAGCGAAGGGTCGGCGGTTACAAGGTCCGGTATTGATTTGCCTTTGGATGGTATAAGAGATATACGTGGAAGCCTTAACCTTGCAAAGGTCGGTGGGATGCTTTCACCAAAAGAGCTTCTTGATATAGCATCAGTCATGGAAACATCCAGACTGGTAAAATCTATTTGGAACAAGAAAAAATTAGAAGATACCCCTATTATCGATGAGATAGTAAACTCGCTCCATACATTTTTGTCATTGGAAGAAAAAATAAAACGAGCGATAATCAGTGAAGATGAAATAGCTGACGATGCAAGCCCGAAGTTAAATTCAATCAGGAGACAGAAAAAGAATCTTTCACAAAACATCCGGAACAAGTTAAACGAGATTATCTCATCTCCTTACTATCAAAAAGCACTGCAGGATTCTATCGTTACAGTAAGACAGGACAGATATGTGGTTCCGGTAAAACAAGAATTTCGAAGCAGTATTCCCGGCGTCATTCACGACCAATCTGCCAGCGGCGCTACTTTATATATAGAGCCCATGGCGGTAATGAAGATGAACAATGAACTTAGACAGCTTGAAGCAGAAGAAAAAAATGAAATAGAACGAATCTTGATGGATTTTTCTGAAAAAATACAGGAAAATGCCGATTTTCTCTATGATACCTTATATGCTCTTGCCCACCTTGATTTTATTATGGCAAAAGCAAGATACAGCTTAGCCCTAAAAGGCGTAGAGCCCATATTTAACAATAGAGGCTATATAAATATATTGCAGGGTAGACATCCTTTGCTAAAAGGCGATCCGGTTCCCCTTGACATATTTTTAGGGGATAAATTCAATATATTAATTATAACGGGCCCTAATACAGGCGGAAAAACGGTTGCACTTAAAACTGTAGGACTTTTCGTCTTAATGGCCCAATCGGGACTTCATTTGCCTGCCAAAGAAGGCACTGAGATTTCTATATTTGAAGAGGTTTTTGCAGATATAGGCGACGAACAGAGCATTGAGCAAAGCCTTAGCACCTTTTCCTCACATATGAAAAACATAAAGGAAATTATTGATTTGGCAAACGATAAAAGCCTTGTTATTCTTGATGAACTGGGAGCCGGAACTGATCCCACAGAAGGGGCTGCCCTTGCCATGGCTATTTTAAACTACCTTTATAAAAAGGGAAGTAAAGTGCTGGCGACCACCCATTACAGCGAACTTAAAGCCTTTGCATTTTCAACAGAAGGCGTAGAAAATGCCAGTATGGAGTTTGACCTTGCCACGCTCAGCCCTACTTATAAAATGACTATTGGGATTCCGGGTAAAAGCAATGCCTTCGAGATAGCAAAACGCTTGGGTTTAAAGGAAGAAGTTGTTAACCTTGCAAAGGGCCTGGTGGCTGAAGAAAATCTTAAGCTGGAAGATTTGCTTACACACATAGAACAAGAAAAAAGCAGGGCTGAATTAGAAACAGAAGAACTTAAGGCATTAAAAGCAGAATACGCTAGAAAACTCGAAAAGCTTGAAGAAGAACAGCAAAAACTTAAGATACAAGAAGAAAAAATACTTGAGAGCGCCAGAAAAAAAGCCCGCCTGATGCTTGATAAGACCGAGAGAGAAGCTGAGCAGATTATCAGGAGCCTAAAAGAGGCCGAAGCCGAAAGGCAACTCCACATCAAAAGCCAAGCAGCTGAAGAAGCTCGGACATGGCTTAGGGAAATGGGCGAAGAATTACAAGATTCAAAGATCGAGGTTATAGAAAGCAACGGCAAAAACTACAGAAAATTATTAAAACCGGGTCAAAAAGTGAGGATATCAAATTTAGGGCAAGAAGGTTATATATTATCTCTTGATGAGTCATCAAAATCTGCTATGGTGCAGGTAGGAGTTATGAAGGTAAGTGTCCCGACGGCAAGCCTTATCCCTGTTAAAGAACGAGAAATGGAAGAAGAAAAATCCCGCTATTCGTCAATTGCAATGGATAAAGCTCGCCAAATTTCAACCGAAATAGATCTAAGGGGCTTAACTTTGGACGAAGCGCTTATAAAAGTGGACCGTTATCTTGATGATGCAAAAATTGCCGGAATTCCAAGAGTAACCTTGATACACGGAAAAGGAACCGGCGCACTTCGCAAAGGAATAACAGAGATGCTGAGAAATCGGCGGGATATAAAATCATTTAGACTAGGAAATATTGATGAGGGCGGCTCCGGAGTAACGGTGGTGGAGTTGTGAAAATGATTCTTGTAAGTGCGTGTCTAATAGGACTAAATACTCGATATGATGGAAAGAATAATTTTCATCAGGTTTTCTGTGATATGGTAAAAAATAAAATTGCAGTTCCTTTTTGTCCCGAACAGGCAGGAGGTCTTGCAACACCGCGCTGCCCATCAGAAATATTGGGCGGAGACGGCACAGATGTTTTAGATGAGAATGCAAAAGTTATTACAAGGGAAGGCTTAGATGTAACAGAAAATTTTTTAAAAGGTGCTTTCGAAACTCTAAAACTTGCGGAAATTATAGGGGCAAAAGAAGCCATACTAAAATCCAAGAGTCCATCATGCGGCTCAAAATGTATATATGATGGGACTTTTAGCAAAAAACTTATAAATGGAATGGGAGTTACTGCAGCATATCTTTATCAACATAATATATCTGTAATAGACTCAGATGAATATCTTAAGCAAAGGAAGCACAGCTAATAGCGGGTAGATAGCGATAAAAATAAAGAGCCCAAACATTTCAAATGATATGCTTGGGCTCTTTAGAAAATCTAGACATATTTAGCTTTTCTTTTCAGGTGACTGGACTGCATCTTCTGTTTCTTTTTTGTTATTTCCATTCTTGCCTCCGCTGCCATTTTTGTCAGTGGGCCTTGATGGCAGTATCCCCTCCAAACCTCCTCCTGAGCTGTTGTTATCTTCGGAATCCGGTGGCGTCTCCTCTGAGCCATTTTCTTCAGGCGGTACAGGCGCCGATGTGTGCACATTGCAGGACTCAGTTGGCGGCTGATATTTTGCGTCAAGAGGAATTTGCCCTGTTGGAGATGCTGAATATGGCGGTCTTTTTATAAATACCTTCCGCGCAACCAATTCTTCAGGGCAAAACTGTGTTGCTAAAAGGCCGGTAGAGCTATCAACAAATTCTTCCACATGAACATCACAAGTCTGCGTTGGTTCGGTGCCTTTTATAAAATATTCATTGCGTATCCTGCTTCCTCGCGGATCTTTTGCACAAAATTCACCAGGTAATTTGCCTGAATCTACACATATAGCTATGGGCCCCACGATACCTGACGGCTTTGTAAACTGGGTTTTTGCAAGGCCTTCGTGAGCAACTGCCATTATTTGTTTCCACATAAGGGCCGGTTGATAACCACCTGCCACATTAGACATAGTTGTAGGCTGATCATGGCCCATCCATACTACACCTGCAAGATGCGGTGTGTAGCCTACCCACCATACATCCTTATCATCGGAGGTAGTGCCGGTTTTTCCGGCTACCGGGTAAGGAAAGTTTGCAAGACGCGTTCCTGTGCCTTCCTTTACAACGCTTCGAAGCATATCAGTCATAATAAAAGCTGTCTGCTCGCTTACCGCTACTTCTTGCTTAGGTTTATTTTCATATATAACTCGGCCGGTTTTGTCTGTTACTTTTAAGATTGCAACAGGTTCTACGTGAATACCCCCGTTTGCAAGAGTTCCAAAAGCAGAAACAAGCTCCAGTGGTGTTACACCCTTCGTTATACCGCCAAGAGCTGAAGAAAGCTGTCTGTCATTTTTGCTGCCGGTTAAGACAAGGCTTTTTATACCAAGCTTCTGAGCATATTCGATACCCTTATCAACACCTATTTGATTAAAAACTTTTACTGCGACAACGTTTACCGAATCTGCTATGGCTTTTCTTATAGTTGTAAGACCTCTAAAAGTATTTGTGTAGTTTTTAGGAGACCATGTTCCCCCTGAACCTGACGAAAAAGATACAGGCGAATCATCGATTACAGTTGCCGGCGTATAACCCATGTCTATGGCAGCGGTATAAACCATAATTGGTTTAAAAGTTGAACCGGGCTGCCTATATGCTTGCGAGGCCCTGTTAAAGCCTAATTTTTTCTCATGCTCTCGCCCGCCTACCAGCGCCCTTATATATCCTGTATGAGGATCTATTATCACCGCTGCAGCCTGGGGCTGAACTACACCATTTGAATCTTCTTTAGAATAGGGGTAGTTCTTGGGGTTTGCCAACACCTTTTCAGCTGTTTCCTGAACCTTCATATCCACAGTTGTATAAATTTGCAGGCCTCCCGTATAAATTTTGTTATAAGCATCTGCTTCGGAAAGCCCTTCTTCTTCCTCTAAGTATGAAGCAAGCTGCTGTATTACATAATCGGTGAAATACGGCGCCTTGTAATCTGCCTCTGATTCCTTAATACCCGCAAGCTTTATATCTTCATTTTTTGCTGCTTCGGCTTCTTCCTGCGTTATAAATCCCAATTCGGCCATTTTGTTTAGTATAATTTCCTGACGCTCTTTAGCCCTTTCAAAATTAAGATAGGGGGAATAGTAAGAAGGCCCCTTAGGTATGCCGGCAAGCATGGCTGCCTCCGCCAAATCTATATCCTCCACGCTTTTCCCGAAATAAACCTCAGCTGCTGACTCAACACCGTAAGCTGAGTGACCGAAATAGATTTGATTTAAATAAAATTCCATAATTTCATCTTTGGTAAAACGCCGTTCCAGTTGAATAGCAAGCCACGCTTCTTGAGCTTTGCGCTTAAGAGATTGTTCCGGAGACAAGAAAGCGCTTTTTACCAGCTGCTGAGTTATAGTGCTGGCGCCTCGCTTGATAGTTCCGTGGGTTAAATTTGTAAAAAGAGAACCTATAATTGAACGGATATTTATGCCTTTGTGTGAATAAAAATACTGGTCTTCAATTGCTATAAAAGCGTTTACAAGATCCTTCGGTATTTTTTCAAGTGGCACCTGTATTCGATTTTGCTCCCCGTGCAGCTCTGCTATTACATTGTTATCTTTGTCATATACCAGCGATGTTTCACTGGGCTTTAATTTACTGGGGTCAAATTCAGGAGCATCTTTTACATATGCGGCAAAAACCCCTACACCTGTTCCAAATACTGCAATAAGCAGGACCAGAAAAAAAATAAACAGGTTGCGCAGAGTAAGAACCTTCCGCTTTTTTGCCCTTTTCTTGTTTGACATAGCAACCTCCCTTTGCTTTCTGCCTTAAATAAATCAGTTATAAATGTCTGATTTAAGGCTGTGAATGGTAGGTCAAATTTATATTTGTTTGTAAAATAGATAAAAATATTATACCACACAAAAAACTATAAAGAAACTTTTCCATGGAATCCAGCCCAATCCTTTCATCGAGCAGGCGAGAATACAAGGATTATTGACATTGTATATAAAATATTATATCATAAAAAACAAGTGAATATGCAATTAAAGCAAGGTAAAGCGATGAAGGGGACAGTAAGCGCCGAAAAGCCTTTTAGCGAGCCGGAGAGGGTGGAAGTCCGGCAGGCTCAAGCGTCCGAACATCACCCCTGAGTGCGGTTGTGAAACGATAAGGAGTAATAACTGCCGGCGTATGTGCCGTTATTTAAAATAAGAGGAAAAGAGGAAAAGCCTTTTTTCTAGTTGGGTGGTAACGCGGGAGAAATCTCGTCCCTTTGCGGACGGGGTTTCTTTTTTGATATTGAAGCACACAAAATCTAATAGCTAAGACAGGAGGATATGAATGTTTAAAAAAGTAGAACCTACAATGAATTTTGTTCCAATCGAAGAAAAGGTTCTTGATTTTTGGAATAAAGAAGAGATATTCAAAAAGAGCATCGAAAATAGAAAAGATGCTCCTAACTATGTGTTTTATGAGGGACCGCCTACTGCAAACGGTATGCCTCATGCAGGCCACGTGCTTACGCGAGTTATAAAAGACCTGATACCACGCTACAAGACAATGACCGGTTACAGAGTGGATAGAAAAGCCGGCTGGGATACCCATGGATTGCCGGTGGAACTGGAAGTCGAGAAACAGCTGGGCATAAGCGGCAAACCGCAAATTGAAAGCTATGGCGTAGAAAATTTCATAAAAAAATGCAAAGAAAGCGTTTTTACTTATGAAAATGAATGGCGCAAAATGACAGAACGGGTAGGCTTTTGGATAGACATGGACAACCCTTATGTCACCTATCACAATACCTATATTGAGTCTGTGTGGTGGGCGCTTAAGGAAATTTGGGAAAAAGGCCTCCTATATAAAGGAAATAAAGTGGTTCCTTATTGTCCGAGATGCGGAACTTCGCTTTCAAGCCATGAAGTAGCCCAAGGCTACAAAGAAGTGGAAGACCCATCGGTTTTTGTCAAATTTCCCGTAGCCGGCAAAGAAGACACCTATTTTCTTGTTTGGACTACTACACCCTGGACACTGCCATCTAATGCGGCACTTGCCGTAAAAGATAATTACACATATGTTTTAGTAGAACAAAACGGTGAAAAATATATTCTGGCAGAAGGCAGACTAGAAGTTTTAGATGGCGAATACAAGATTTTAGACAGATTTGCCGGAAAAGAACTGGCATCACTTAAATACGAACCAATATTTCCGTTTTTCGAAAAAGAAAAAGAGCGGGCTTTTTATGTTGTAACGGCAGACTTCGTAACCTTAGAGGATGGCACCGGCATAGTCCACATAGCCCCGGCTTTTGGTGAAGATGACTCAAGAATCGGACATGAATATGGATTGCCTACTCTGCAGCCGGTAGATACCCAGGGAAGGTTTACTGAGGAAGTAGTGCCGTGGGCAGGCATATTTGTAAAAGATGCAGATAAGGGCATTATCAAAGACCTAAAAAATCGCAACATATTATATAAAGCAGAAAAATACAAGCACAGCTATCCCTTTTGCTGGCGGTGTGATACCCCGCTTTTGTATTATGGCCGCAGCAGCTGGTTTATCGAGACTACAGCAATAAAGGAACGACTTATTGAAATTAATAAGGAAATAAATTGGCATCCGGAACACATCCGAGACGGCAGATTTGGCAATTTCCTTGAAAATGTCATCGACTGGTGTCTCAGCCGGGAAAGGTATTGGGGCACCCCGCTAAATATTTGGATTTGTGATGAATGCGGCTCTCAGCACGCAGTTGGAGGCATACAAGAACTCAAAGAAATGAGCAAAACACCTATCGGGGATATCGAACTTCACAAGCCCTATGTGGATGAAGTTATTTTAAAATGCCCCAAATGCGGCGGTGATATGAAGCGTGTGCCTGAAGTAATTGACTGTTGGTTTGATTCAGGGTCAATGCCCTTTGCCCAATTTCATTATCCATTTGAAAATCAAGACTATTTTAAAACACATTTTCCGGCAGACTTTATATCAGAAGCCATTGACCAAACTCGCGGTTGGTTTTACAGTCTTTTAGTAATTTCTACCCTGCTTTTTGATAAATCCCCCTATAAAAATGTTCTTGTAATGGGTCATATTTTAGATGAACAGGGCATAAAAATGAGCAAACATAAGGGGAATATATTAGATCCTTGGAAAGTGCTCAATGAGCAGGGCGCAGACGCAATGCGCTGGTATCTGTACGTAGCAAGTCCACCCTGGAGCCCCAGCAGATTTTATCAAGATGCCGTAAGCGAAGCCCAACGGCGCTTTTTAGGCACCCTTTGGAATGTATATTCGTTCTTTGTGCTTTATGCTAATATAGACGAGTTTGATCCTACAAAGTATTCTTCTTGCCCCGAAAACAGAGCAGAAATTGATCGCTGGCTGCTATCAAGAATTAATACGGTAAATAAACAGGTGCGCCAGAACTTAGATGATTTGGACATAACCGATGCGGCAAGAACATTAGAAGCTCTTGTGGATGATATCAGCAACTGGTATGTGCGGCGCTGCCGGGAACGCTACTGGAAGTCTGGTATGGACGATGATAAAATAGCTGCATATATGACGCTTTATGAGGCACTGGTAACGTTTATAAAGATTGCAGCACCCTTTGTGCCGTTCATGACTGAGGAAATTTATCAAAATCTGGTGTTGACGCCGTATCCCGACGAACCGATAAGCATTCATCTTTGCGATTTTCCACAAGTTAAAGAAGAGCTTATAGATGAAGCTCTTGAACACAAGATGGAACTTGCGCGAAAGATTGTGGAATTAGGCAGGGCTGCGCGAAATAAAGGGAAAATAAAGAACCGACAGCCCCTGCAAAAGATGATGGTTCAGCTGAGAAATCCGGCTGATAAAACACTAATTGAAGATTTATCGGATATCATCAAGGATGAGCTGAATATCAAAGAGATAGAATATATTGATGTAGCAGAAGAATACTTTACCTATACTGTAAAGCCGCGCTTTGATTTGTTAGGACCCAAATATGGAAAACTCATGTCTAAAATATCAAAAGAACTTTCAACTGCCGAGCCCTTAGAGCTTATAAGGAAGGCTAGGGCGGAGGGCCAAGTAGTGCTAAATATAGACGGCCAGGATATAACCATCCTAGAAAACGAACTTGATGTACGAGCCCAGGACAAAGAAGGTTTCTGTGCGGAAGGCGAAGGCGGTTATTATGTAGTCTTAGATACAACCATAACGCCGGAATTAATGCTGGAAGGTATCGCCCGGGAACTTGTAAGCAAGGTACAAAATATGAGAAAAGAAGCGGGTTTTGCAGTAGAGGACAAGATTTGCCTATATTGCGTTGGGGATGATATAATAAATAAGGCAATTGAAGTACATGGAGAAGAAATAAAAAGCGATACACTCTCAGTTGCTATTGAAAAAATAGTACCGCCGGCAGATAGTTTTGCAAAAGAGCAGGATATCAATGGCCATAAGGCTAATATCGGTGTTAAAAAAATTTAGCAAAGGGTGTGATATCTTTGACGAATGAAGCGATTCGCGTAATAAAAGAGCGAAGGAGTGTTCGCGAGTATCTTCCTAAACCTATACCTAAGGAGATATTAGAGGATATAGTAGACTGCGGTCGACTTGCCCCTAGTGCAAATAATATCCAGCCGTGGCTTTTTGTGGTAACCACTGAAAAGCCGATAAAAGAAAAAATAGCTAGCCTTGCCACATATGGCAAATTTATTGCAAATGCCGGTGCCTGTATCAGTGTTTTTTGCAGGAAGGATGCTTATCATGCAATAGAAGACGGCTGCGCCGCAACCGAAAATATTTTGCTTGCCGCAAAGGCTTATGATATAGCTTCTTGCTGGGTGGCAGGATACAATAGACCATACAGCGAAGCTATCAGAGAGCTTTTAAATGTGCCGGAGGATTACATGCTTATATCCCTTTTATCTCTCGGGTATTCCGATAAAGTTGTTACAAGGAACAAAAAACCGTTAAAGGAAGTAATGCGGTGGGAGAAATACTAGATAGAAGCGAACTTACGATAGAAAACATTATGCCATTTAATATCAAAATAATCGCGGAAGGCGGCCAGGCCTTCCGCTGGAATTATATCAAAGATTGTAATTACATCGGTGTAGTGGGAGACCGGGTTCTGCAAGTTTGTCAGGATGGAGATAAACTCATAGTAAGATCAAACAAAAACGAAGAAGTAGAAGATTTTCTTATTGATTACTTTGATCTTGCGCGAGATTATAAAAAAATAGAAAATGAGCTTTTAAAATACAAAGAAATAGCCGATGCGGTCTTATACTGCAGCGGCTATAGAATTTTATTCCAAGACCCTTGGGAGACCACCATCTCTTTTATAATTTCTGCCAATAATCAAATAAGAAATATAAAAAATACTATAGAGAATATATGCCAAAGATATGGAAATCCTTTAGAATTTCAGGGAAAAACCTATTATTCTTTTCCCGGACCCGAAATATTGGCGAGCCTTTCTTGCGATGAGCTTAAGGAAACCAAATGCGGCTATAGGGCAAAATACATTATAGAGACTGCAAAAATGGTAACAAATAAAGAAGTTGATATATATAGTTTAGGTAAACTTTCCACAGATGAGGCAAGAAAAGAGCTTTTACGGTTTCCGGGTGTCGGCAGAAAAGTAGCCGATTGTATATTGCTATATTCCATGAGAAAATTTGATGCCTTCCCCATAGATGTATGGATAAAAAGAGTGCTGGAACATATATATTTTAATGGCAAAGAAGTGCCTATAAGGAAACTTCAAAATTTCGCTGAGTCAAAGTTTGGCAATTTAGCAGGATTTGCGCAACAATATTTGTTTTATTACGCTAGAAATCACCTTAGATCCTTTGCTAATGCTCAGGATGACAGGCAAGAGACACAAGATAGTTTAAAATGATGGCAAAGATGGTTTACTAGAAAAAGTGTTATATTATTATAATGAATGTGCTATAATAATAGTATCAAAAACCTAATGGAGGAGATACTCATGAGTCCTGAACAAACTATTATTATAGCAAATATGTGTAAAGACTATCAGGAAGGTAACACATTTAAGTACCCTCCTGAATATATTATGCAGTATAAATCATGCAAAAGTTGTTCGAATTGGAAAGTCGGAAAATGCGAAAGAGCGTATAATATCTTAAAAGCCATTGACTAAACGATACTGCCAAATCTACATAAACAAAAGCGCCGGTTCAAAAAAGTATGAGCGGCGCTTATTTTTTTAAGCCCTTGAGTCCATATCCAAAACAATGCAACCCTTGACAAATACTATAAAAAAGCGTAATATTTTAGTTAAAATGCCGAATAGATTAAAGAGCACTTGAAATACTAATTGATTGAATAGCATAAATAATATATAATTATTCAATTAATTCAGGAGGTTAGTAAAGTTTGTCTAAACTTATTGAGTTTAAAAACTACAGCATGGGTTTTAGAAACGAAAAAGGACAGATTAATAATTTATTAGACAATATTTGCTTTAGCATTGAAGAAGGTAAAGCAGTAGGCGTTGTTGGCGAATCTGGCTGCGGCAAAAGTATGACTAGCCTTTCTATCATGGGCCTCCTGCCGACTTCTGCCGTCATTCAAGGAGGAGAAATCCTTTATAAAGGAACTGATCTACTTAAAAAGAGCGAAATAGAAATGCAAAAAATCAGAGGTAGAGAAATTGCAATGATTTTTCAAGAACCAATGACGGCTTTAAACCCCGTATTAACTATCGGGTTTCAAATTGGAGAAGTTCTAAAGATCCATTTTCCGAATCTTAAGGAAGAAGACATCAAAAAAGAGGTAATTCAGCAACTTGAGCTAGTCGGTATACCTAATCCGGAAGCAAGGGTTAATCAATATCCCCATCAATTCTCCGGAGGGATGAGACAGAGGGTAATGATTGCAATGGCACTTATTTGTAAGCCTAAATTGCTTATTGCAGATGAAGCAACTACCGCTTTGGATGTAACTATTCAGGCTCAAGTGTTAGATTTAATGAAACGACTTAAAGAAAATGGCTCATTGATGGTTGTAACCCATAATCTGGGCGTAGTTGCAGAAATATGCGATAAAGTTGTAGTTATGTACGCTGGCAGGGTAGTAGAACAAGGGAGCTTAGAGGCGATTCTAGAAAATCCGAAGCATCCCTATACCAGGGGGTTGATGGCAGCTATACCAACGATGGTTTCCAGCGATAAAGAGTTATATACTATACCAGGCACTGTGCCCAATATCGAAGACTTTGAAAAAGGTTGTCGGTTTTTTCCAAGATGTGAATATAGATTAGATATATGTAAAGATAATATCCCGCCGACTAAACGTTTAATGAATAATCATTATGTGCAGTGCTGGCTTGAATTTGAAGGTGAGGAGGCTAATGATGACTTCAACAATTCTCAAAGTAGAAAATCTGACTAAATATTTTGATTTAGGCACAAAATGGCTTCAGCCTTCAAAATATGTACATGCAGTAGAGAATGTGTCTTTTGAATTACTTCAATCGGAAACTTTAGGAATTGTAGGCGAATCCGGTTCCGGAAAATCAACACTTGCAAGATTGATATTGGGATTAATAGAACCTACCGGTGGAAAGGTTATTTACAAAGATAAAGATATTACTGGATGGCAGAAATCAACGCTTAACAAAGTTTCTAGGGAAATTCAAATGGTATTCCAGGATCCTTATGCTTCTTTAAATCCAAGAATTAAAATAGGAGATGCTATAGCAGAACCTATTATAGCTCATAAAATTATTAAAGGGCAAAGTGAAATTAGATCAGAAGTTGAAAGATTGCTAAAAATAGTTGGCCTGCAACCTGAGATGTATGAAAGGTATCCCCATGAGTTTTCTGGAGGTCAGCGCCAACGTGTAGGAATAGCAAGAGCTTTGTCATTAAGACCCAATGTTTTAATTTGTGATGAAGCTGTATCAGCCTTAGATGTTTCTGTTCAAGCTCAAGTCTTAAACTTGTTTAATCACTTAAAGAAACAACTGAATTTGACTTATATTTTTATAGGACATGACTTATCTGTAGTAAAGTATATAAGTAACAGAATTATGGTTATGTATTTAGGCGAAATTATGGAAATGGCTCCCTCGAAATTTCTCTTCGAAAATACTTTACATCCCTATACCCAAGCCCTCATTTCGGCTATACCAGAAATCACAACCAAAGCATCAAAAAAACGAATTATATTAGAGGGCGACATTCCAAGTCCAGTTAATCCGCCTTCTGGTTGTAGATTTTCCACCAGATGTTTTAAAGTTCAAGATATATGCAAAGAAAAGCATCCGGAACTTAAGGAAGTAATGCCAAACCATTATGTTCGCTGCCATTTTATCGAGGGTAGTCAAGGGAGAGGTGAATAATGGGAAGTTTTTTATTTAGACGAATGTCTAAAGGCCTTTTGACAATAATAGTGTCTGTTACAATAACATTTTTCATTTTGCGTCTTATGCCTGCTGACCCAGTTTCCATACTAATCGATCCAAAGATGGGTCCTGAAGTTCAGGCTCAAATGATCAAACGCTTTGGACTCGACAAGTCTTTACCTGAGCAATATTTCATGTTTCTAAAAGGACTAATTCATGGTGATCTAGGATTGTCATTCAAAAATCAACAACCAGTTATTGATGTTTTAATGCAAAAATTGCCCTGGACTTTATTACTGCTGTTCGTGGTGGTCATTCTTTCTCTTGCTATAGGAATACCAATTGGAGTGTATGCAGCTAGAAAGCAAGGCAAATTTGCGGACAAATTAATAAATTTTTTAGTAACCTTGGGTATTTCGGTATTTGTCCCATTTTTGGCTTTTGGATTTTTATACATCTTTGCTTATTTTCTTAAATTGTTTCCCACAGGAGGTGCTTATACACCTCCTCCAAAACAGGGTATTGCTTATTATATAGATGTGGCTAGACATTCCGTTCTTCCTTCTCTTACACTTTTTTGTTCTAATGTAGCAAGCATAGTATTATATATGAGAAATAGCATGATTGATGTACTTGGTGAAGATTATATAAGAACCGCTTATGCAAAAGGCCTAAATGAACCTCTGGTTATAAAGCACCATGCTTTAAAAAATGCACTTATTCCTACGGTTACTGTAACAGGTCTTATGATGGGCACGATGGTAGGCGGTGCTGTAATGACAGAAACTATTTTTGCTTGGCCGGGGGTAGGACGCTTGATTTACGATTCTGTTTCTGCTATGGATTATCCTGTATTGCAGGGGGCCTTCCTAATACTTGCAGTAAGCGTAGTTTTTATGAACATAATTACAGATCTTATAATTGCCTGGCTAGATCCGCGCATTAAGTTGGGAGGTTAAGAATTGTGGAGAATAGAAGGAGTTTTTTTAAATATTTCATTTCAAATCGCTTAGCACTAGCTGGCCTTATCGGCGTTGCTATTATTATAATTCTAGGTTTGTTTGCCCCTGCTATTATCGAACAACCAAAAGGCTACGGTCCGGATATTCTTTTACCTCCTTCAATAAATTATCCCTTTGGAACTGACAATCTTGGTTTAAATATATTGGCAGAAGTAATATGGGGAGCAAGAACTTCACTTTACGTATCAGCAATAGCAGTAGGTGTAGCTATAATTATTGGCGTTCCGGCAGGACTGATTTCGGGCTATAAAAAGGGCTTTATTGGTTCTATAATAGACAGCATTATTGATATATTCCTTACTCTTCCGGTTCTGCCTTTGATGATAGTAATAGCAGCAGTTGTTGGTTCTTCCATCACTAATGTAGCAATAGTCATAGGAATATTTTCATGGCCTTCTCTAGCTAGAGTAACCAGAAATTCAACATTAAAGATTTCAGAAATGCAGTTTATTGAGGCTGCGAAGTGCCTGGGCATACCCCAATATAGTATAATATTTAAACATATATTACTAAATGTTATGGGGCCGGTGCTGGTAAATATTACACTTGTTATGGCAACTGCGGTGCTGTCTGAATCCGGTTTAAGCTTTTTAGGATTAGGAGATCCGACAACATGGTCATGGGGTACCATTCTAAAAAAGGCATGGGATGCGGGAGCAGTTATTGACACTCCGAATCCATGGTGGTGGTGGTTTTGGCCTAGCGTGTTCATAGTTTTTTATGTGGTTAGCTTTAATATTTTAGGTACAGGTATTAATGAGATTTTAAATCCCAAAATTAATAAAAAGTAGATAAGGGGGCATAAAGTTGTATGATGTAATAATTAGAAATGGCTTAGTAGTTGACGGAAGTGGTAGAGAGGCTTTTAAAAGCGACATAGGTGTAATCGGAGAGAAGATTTGCAAAATAGAAGCAGAAATTAATGAAAAAGGATTAACTGAGATTGATGCAAAAGGTAAAATAGTTATCCCCGGTTTCATAGATCCTCATGTTCATGAGGAATGGGTATGTTTTATAGATGGGTCCTACGAATTGTTCTTAAGACAAGGGGTGACCACAGTGGTCAATGGAAATTGCGGTCATTCAATAGTTCCGGGTCCCAGGGAAAATATTTTAAACTATTATTGGGGAAATGGATTAATTAGCACAAAACAAAGAAATGATTATTTAACTAGGTTTCCTGAGTGGCAAGATTTTGATGGTTATGCAAAAGCAGTAGAGGAAAAAGGTACGAATATAAATTTTGCGACACTTTTGGGACATGGTACGATACGATGGTCGGTGATGAATGGAGCTCATGACAGACCGCCGACTGAAGAAGAAGCGGCAATGATAGAGAATATAATGCGGCACAATCTAGAACAAGGCATGTGGGGCATATCATTTGGCTTGGATTACGTGCCTAGCAGGTATGCTGATTTAGACGAATTAGTATCAGTAGCTAAAATTGTAAGAGATTACGACGGTGTTGCAGCTGCACATCTTCGCCACTATATAGGGATAAAAGAAGCAACTGAAGAATTCATAGAGGTGGGAAGGCGATCCGGAGTAAAAATACAGGTTTCTCACTTGAAACCTACATGTCCGGAAGCATTTGAGCTGGTTAGAAAAGCGGCTGAAGAAGAAGGAATGAGAATTTTAGCAGATACTATCCCAAGAAGCACAGGACATTGTACTAGCAAATCGCGATTGCTGCAATTTGTTATGGCGGTTTCCGATGAACTTTTCGCAAGCGGCATAGAAGGAGTAAAAGCTGCTTTAAAAACACCTGAAGGCCGAGAAATGATAAAAAAAGATGCTTATATTTTTGCAGGAGATAAATCAGACAAATTTGTAATATTGTCAGAAGATCCCAGCCTTGAAGGAAGATCTGTAGCAGATATTGCAAAGGAAAGAAACCAAGATCCAGATGAAACTATGCTAGATTTGTTGGCAGATGATAAAAACTATGTATTCTGGCTTGGAGGACCATCAAGAACTGATTTTCCTGCCGACGGACATTGCGAAACAATCGTAAAAAATCCTTATGTTTGCGTAGGCACAGATGAAATTATGGGAGATATAGAAGATCCTTACGATTGGTATGAACTTCAGAGAAGAGGTGGTTTCCCAATATTTATGAAAATGTATCTTAAAAAGAATGTACCTCTCGAAGAAATTGTCCGCAGAAATACTTCAATGGTTGCAAAACATTTTGATATCAAGAAAAGAGGTGAATTAAAAGAAGGAAATTTTGCAGACATAGCTGTAATTGATTTAGATTCCTATAGCTATCCTTCTCCAGAAGAGATAGATTATCGAAAACCTCTTACCATGGCTTCAGGTGTTGACAGCGTAATTGTAAACGGGAAGCTTGCATTAGACAAAGGAGAGCTAAAACGGCCTTTTGCAGGCAAGGTGTTAAGAAGAAACAATTAAAATAATTTTTAGGAGGAAGAAGATGAAAAAAGGTAAATTAGTTTCTTTATTGGTTTTTACCATTGTTTTAGCAATACTTGTCACAGCATGCGGAGGCGGCCAATCTCAACCGGCAGAAAAAACAGGTGGTAGCGAAACAGAAAAGTCAGAACCAAAAGTTGGCGGCGATTTAGTTGTCGGACTTGCAGGAGATCCTTATAGTATTGCGCCATGGGTTTCAAATGACTTAAATTCCGCTTTGATAGCAAATCTAATCGTACCGCCTATTATGGTTACAGACGATCAAGCAAGAAAGGTTCCGTATATATTGAAAGATTATGAAGTAAGCGATGATGCCAAGGTTTACACTGTAACAATTCATGACGGTCTTACATGGCATGATGGAACACCATTTACCGCAGAAGATCTTGCTTTTACATGCGAGTATACAAGAGAGAAGTCTCTTGGACATGGGGCGGATATGTTCGCAGCTGTAGAAAAAGTCGAAGTTATAGATGATACCACAGTAAAATATTACTTATCTAAACCACAGGTGAATTTTCTCAGCCAGACGGGTTTTTGGATTAACATAATGCCAAAGCATATATTCGAAAACGTGGAAGATCCAATGAACTTTGATTATGATGGGACCGGTTATGGACCTTTTAAGTTGAAAGAATATAAAAAAGGTGAATATTATACCTT
>Ga0116175_1000981_pt1 | contig 18844 bp, 21 predicted proteins | sample AD_UKC125_MetaG_FD_89802 | JGI IMG/M metagenome (GOLD analysis project Ga0116175, IMG submission 89802) | Active sludge microbial communities of municipal wastewater-treating anaerobic digesters from USA - AD_UKC125_MetaG | ecosystem: Engineered > Bioreactor > Anaerobic > Digestate | place: USA... | reverse complement strand
GAACCAGGTTTTATTTTCATTTTTTCAGCAGTCTCTAAGGGGACCATGAACTGCTGTGACACGTGTTCGGTGATGTACTGGCCTGCCATGGGGATGGAAGCAAAATTGTAAACTCTGCCTTCCCTGAATATGGTGATGTCTGATGTTCCTGCTCCCACATCCACCAAAGCAATGTTGAAGTAACGTAGCTCTTTTCTTACTGCAGCTTCTTTACTGGCTACTGCTTCACTGAAAATACTGGTCACTCTTAGACCCGCTTCCTGTAACGTCTTGATCAACGAGAGCACAGTATCTTTTCTAAAAAACTGCATTACCAAGGTTGTTTTCAGATTGTGACCGTGACGACCAACGGGGTTTTCAACAATCATATCATCCAATGTCCACTGGACCACATCAAAGTCTGAAAGAAGATACCCTTCAAAGGACGCTTTCTCTGTGATTTCTGCAAGCAAATCATCCACATCTTCTTGACTTACGAAATCGGATGTTATTCTTTTACGGCCCTCGACGGTTTTAACTATCATACTTTTGCCGGCCACCGCAGTAACAACAGGCAGAGTCATATCCAAACCGTTTTTGGTTAAGAAGTCGCGAAGTTCTTTTGCAGCCAAGGGAACATTTTCAACCTGACCATCTTTAAGCAGTGAGAACCTGTGTTTGTCCATGGCATATTTGACAATGTTGCCATTGTCATTTACTTCAATGGCGGCGAATTTATGTGTTCCCATATCCAAACAAAGTCTTTTCATCTTGATATGATCACCCTCGGTATGGGTGGTGGACTGCTAAATGGGTAGAACTTTACCTGCCCATCTTCGAAAACGAAAGTAACAAAAGACAGTTCGTTCCTTACTAAGTAAACACTGGAGCCAAATCTTATCTCCACATTTGGATATACTGTTTCCCTAACAAATATGCGGGCTCGCTTTAAAGAATCCTGTATGTTCATGAGAAGTTCTTTGATGCGGTCGTCCAGGATCTCGATTTCCGTTGCCAACATGGCCATTTTCTCTTCGTACAACTTTAACATTGTAGGAGATTTTTTGGCTAATTCTTGTAATTCATTGTATTCTTTCTTTTTCTCTGAAAGTACTCTGGCCACGTACTCGTACTCTTGACTTAAACTTTTGGGACCAGTGATCTGTAAGACTACACGTTCGGCCATATCGTTTCCAACATTTGGTGCAACAATGTACCTTTCAGCTAAAATGGTGGAACCGGCTATGCGTGCCTTCGAGTGGGTAAGATACAAATCAGTGCATTCCACTTGACTGAACAGTACACCACTTTCAGCAATAACGATGGGAGCTGTCACTCTGGTCTTCGTAATTTGGCGAGCCATCACTGCATTCCCGGCTACCAATACTGCTTTATCATTTCCAGCCACCACACCGTCTATTTTAATATTTTGCCCTGCTTCTAAGTATGCGCCTTCTACTACTCCGTGAACTTGTATACTGGCTTTTGCCTTCACTTTGAAGCCTTCTCTGACCGTACCCATGATTTGGACAGCATCTACGAAGTCTTCAATATTGCCCGTATGGTAGTCCACATCGCCAGAGATTATAAGCTGAGAGAGAACACTTACACGTGATCCTTCTTTCATCACAACGCCATCTATTTTTGCTATGATCTTTAATCCATCTTCTGTTACCGACGTGTTCTTTCCTGCCAGCTTCCTTAAGTCGATGTCCCTGCCATCTTTAGCACCAATTACACGTCCTTTGACATTTTTGCCTGGTTTCCCTTTCTCGGCGGGTTTCTTTTCTACCAAAACTGTGCCAGCCGTGACATAATCCCATTTGGAAACGATTTCCTTGAAGTCAACATATTGAGCATCCTCAGCAACAGTGCTGACGGGTTTTTGGTAGACCCATTCTAAGGAAGCGTCTTCACCATCCACTGGTGGGGTACCCTTTGCCACAAGGATTCTTTTCATCGGAGCTTGTAATAGCATCTTCGCCACATCGTCGCTTATAAGTTCTAATCCTTTTTCTTTCAGCAATTTAAGGATTTCTTCTTCACTCAGTTGAAAGGAACACAGACCAGGCAAATATGTAGCATATGCTTCCATTTCGTCGTCACTTATTTCAATCATCACATCTGGTACTGTGGGCTGTTTGCTTATCTCCACCCACGTTCCCGGGTTCTTTATGGCGTCCACAATTGCCTCTGGTTTTTCTACGTTAATCCGCATTTCCATGAGTGTGCTTAGAACCTTCGTTGGGCTCATGCCAGGTTCTTCTACGCACAGCTCAATTCTTTGTTCAATGCACCTCACAACAATCCCATCTGTTTTAATTGTATTCAATTGCTCATCACTCACTGCGATTTACCTCCCTGAATGGTAATTTCCGTTACCCCCAAGGGCTTACAGCCCATTTCAGCTAACAAGTTAATGATGCGGTCTTGAATTTGGCGGCTCATGGGTACTAACTGAGCGGTTTCGGTGATTGCGCGAATGGTTATCTTGACGCCTTTTTCGGTTAACTCCCCGAATACCATGGGCTCTTCCATTACACGTTCATCAGATTTGAGTAAGTCACCTATGCGAGCCTTGATCACGGGGTATTTTTCCCAGCAGTCCATGTAAAAGGAGAAATTCCACATTCTCGTAGGACTTTTCGTATTGTTCACAATGGGACCATCTACCAGTATCTTGTTAGGCATGGTGATTTCCAATCTTTCCAGTGTTTCAATGGTGGTAGTTAACACATTGATTGCTTTTACTGTTCCCGTGTAGCTTCCAATGGTTACGGAGTCCCCTATGTCAAAAGGTTTTTGAGCTAAAATCATCATTCCTGCAAATAAGTTGGACAGAATATTTTGCGTAGCCAATCCAACTATGAGCCCTGTTATACTAACACCTGCTAGTATGGAGGTGTAGGAAATACCTGCTATTCTTAGGGCTCCCAAGAAGGCTACGATGACTACCACATAATAGAGAAATGAAAGCCAAAAGCTCACACTTATGCCTGAGATGCCAGGCCGCCCTTGAAGTTTTTGTTTTGAACTGTTAATCAGTGACGCTGCAATGCGCTGGACAACAATGAAGAACAACACAGCCACAAGGATGTATGCTCCTCTCATGGCTATTTGGTTCAGCAGTTTGAGTGCTTCCTCAGAAAGACCTAATTCCCCAAGCATGTTATTGTTAATGTTACCATTAAGATTATGGTGATGAGCAATTCACACCGAGAAAAAATCTTTTACTTGGTGGCTTATGTTCTCATCGGCTTACTCCTTGTATCATGTACGAGCAAAGAATCAGTTTCACGGGTTGCAGTACTGGGAAGTCCGGCTTATGCCGTGGTAAGCGAGGTAGCTGGTCACGGTGAAATCGTAAATGCTACCCCAGTGGGAAGTGATCCACACTACATGGAGTTCACTCCCTCAGTGGCTAAAGTTCTGGAGCAGTCAAAGGCTGTGATTGCACTAGGCACCTCAGCTGACAGAAAAATAGCCAGGGAGCTTAGTAAGCCGAAGCTTTTCTTATTACCCGAGGGGCTGGAGGATCCCCATGTCTGGCTTTCACCAAAAAGGGTCATGGAATGGGTTCCGCGAATACAGTCTTTTCTGGATGAGCAGTTTCCTGGTAATAAAGATTTACATGCAGAAAATGCTAAAACGTTCATGGGCGTTCTCTGGGAGCTTGATGCTCAGTTTGAAAGGCTCAGTGGATATTGCTTTGTTACACAGCATCCGGCTTTTGCCTATGTGGAACACGACTATGGTTGGCGCGTCCTCGGTACATTAGAAATAGGAGAGGCAGAGATTTCACCAAATCAGCTCATCGCTCTCATGGAAACGTTGAAAAGCGAAAAGAACTGCTTGCTTCTGCTTAATCCTTACGAACCATCAAAAACGGCTGAAGTGTTGAAGGAGCAGCTAAGTCTTCCTTGGGCCTACTTTGATATCCTGGAAGTAGCTACGAGGAATTATTCCTTTATCATGACCGAAAACATTGATGGAGTGCTTAATGCGCTTGGGCAGTGAAGGTCATGGTTGACGAATCCATCGTACTTTCTGTTGAGAACTTATCAGTGGGCTATGGGAAGCCACTGGTTAGTAATCTAAGATTCTTCATCAAGCCCGGTGACTGTCTGGGTATTGTGGGGCCAAATGGTGCTGGGAAGAGTACGCTGGTACGGACCATTCTTGGTCTCATACCTCCCTTATCTGGTTCTGTAAGTTTCCTTGGCGAAAAGGTGGAGCAACTTGGGCCTGAGAAGAAAATTAAATTGGGCTATGTACCGCAGCGGACAACGGTGGATCTTTCTTTTCCGGTGAGTCTGCGAGACGTAATCTACATGTCCTTAGTAAATAAACTTAGGCTAGGAATGCTCATGTCAAGTTCTGTGGATGATCTTATTCAAGGCGTCCTTAGCAGGTTCGGGTTCAATGACCCCTCCACTCCTTTGAGAAAACTATCAGGCGGTCAACTACAAAGACTGCTCATTGCTCGTGCTTTTGTTAATGAGCCGGTGTTGACTATCATGGATGAACCCACATCTAACTTGGATCCTGCTTTCACGGACGAGTTCTATGAGATTCTTTCTCAGGAAAAAGAAAAGGGGAAAGCCTTCATTTTGGTTTCTCATGACGTAGAAGGAATCAGTCGCATTATAAACAAGTGCTTGACCATAAGTTTTGAAGGGTGGGAGCTAAAAGATCATGCTTAGTTATACTTTTGTGCAGCATGCCCTGTTGGAAATTGTGCTTCTTTCAGTTGGTTTGGGGTTGCTTACCATATTGGTGAACTTGCGTGATTTGGGTGTGCTCGGAACAGGCATTGGCCATGCAGCTTTTACGGGAGGAGTTCTAGGCGTACTCTTGGGGACACCGTGGCTTTGGACCATTGCAACTGGTTTACTTGTCGCTTTGCTGTCTTCTAAAATTGAAGGTAAACGGGTATCTAGTGCTAACTCGGTTATTGTAGCTTTTACTTTTATCTTGGCTTTGGGTTTAATTCTTTCGTACTTTGTTCCTGGTCAAATTAGCACAGTTATGGGTTTGCTTTTTGGTTCCATGCTTGGAGTGGACGTTTTTGACATTGTTCTCACATCTGTTGCCACTCTGCTACTTGTGATCTTTTTTGTGAAGTACTATTGGGAAATACTGAGTACAAGCTTTGACGAGGAGTACTCTGCAGTGGTAGGTATACCCGTAAAGCCGCTTAGACTATTTATCTCTGTGCTTTTGGCATTTTACATCACAGTAACCATCAGAGCCGTGGGCACGCTCATGATGGAGGCTCTGCTGGTAATTCCAGGCGCTGTAGCGTTGCAGCTAACAGACTCGTATCACAAGTCTTGGAAGATATCCATGGCTTTAATAGCCGGTTCTGGTGTAATTAGCTTGATCATGGCATTCTATTGGAACTTGCCAGTCTCCCCTTTAATGGTGGTTATTTTGTCCCTGTCTTTTCTTATTGCGCGTTTCGTTTTTAAGCAAAAGTAGCTGTCCAAGGTAAATCATCTTAAAATAATAAAGGCGTTTGATTCAGTGTGAGTGATATAATTGTCACAACACACTGCTACGGATGTTGTGGCAGAACGTTGGGCATGGTTATCGTGCTCAAAGGAGGCGTCAAAGTGATTGAAGTTGAAGGATTGCAAAAGAGCTTCGGCCAGGTTCAAGCGCTCAGGGGCATTTCTTTCCATTGCGAGCCGGGGAGAGTAACAGGGCTATTAGGTCCTAATGGAGCTGGAAAAACCACAACCATAAGGATACTGAGCACCATTCTCAAGCCGCAAAGTGGAAGTGCGAAATTGAACGGTTACGACGTTATGAAGGAACCGGATAAAGTTAGAGCTTCAGTGGGCGTTGTTCTTGAGAACTCGGGACTGTACCGTCGTCTTACAGGAGATGAGAATGTGCTTTATTTCGCAGATCTGGCTAATGTGCCCAGGGCTGAAGCCATGGAAAGAATGGGGTTTCTTTACAAGCTTCTGGAGATCGATTACGGCAAACGACAGGCGGGAACTTATTCAAAGGGTATGGCACAAAAGGTCAATTTGGTACGTTCTGTCATTCATGACCCGCCTGTTTTGATTCTGGACGAGCCAACGGCAGGACTAGATGTACCCAGCACAGTGGCTGTAAGGACGTTTGTGGAACAGCAGAAAGGTGCTGGTAAGACCGTGCTTCTAAGTACTCATCTCATGAATGAGGTAGAACTGCTGTGCGACTACGTTTACATAATCAACTTGGGCCTCATAGTGGCGGAGGGTACGCCTGATGACCTTAAAGAGCGAACACAGAGCAGTAATCTGGAAGAGGCCTTTATGAAGGTGGTGAAGGAATGAAATCCATATATGCTGTCATGAAAAAGGAAATTAAAGAAGCTTTCAGAGATAGGCGTACGTTAATCATGAGCGTTCTTCTTCCTGCCGTTTTGGTTCCTGCCATTGTACTGGGCATATTCTATTTTGAAGGGCGGACAGTGGAAAAGCAAAATGTGGAGGGTTTTACAGTAGCTTTTCAAGGAAGCCAACAACTTCGTTCTTTTCTGAGTCAAGCTAATCTAAAGGTCATGGAAGTGCCCGATGTGGAAAAAGCTGTATTGGAAAAACAAGCCGATGTGGGGATCATTGAACAGCAAACGCCCTCTCAGTCGAAAGTGATTGTGGTCACATCATACGCATCTGGTACCAGCGGCGACAGCGCAGTTAGCTATCTTAACGGTATCCTCCCCCTTTACAGAGAGCAGTGCATCAGGCAGTACCTAAGTCAAAAAGGGATAAATGATGATGTCTTTTCTTTGGTGGTGGTTCAGAGTAAGCAAGTAGGTGAACCCATGGCTTTTGCTAAATTCTTCTTAGCTTATCTTGTTTCCTTAGTCATGCTCACCAGTGGTTTTGTGGGTAATGTTTACCTTGGAACGGACATAGGAGCAGGCGAGAAAGAAAGGGGAACGTTGGAGAGTTTGCTGACAACACCAGTGTCCAGGTTCTCCATTGCCATGGGCAAATGGTTGGCTCTATCGGCGCTAAACTGCATGGGAACTCTCATATCGCTGCTTTCTTTTACGTTTTCCTACTCTTACGCCATGACCCATTTTGATATGGGTTTGGGGTTTACTCCTGGTGGATCTGCCTTAGCCATCTGGGGTGCTGGCATATGGGCAATGATCATCGGAGCAGTCTTGCTTTCTCTCACGGGAGGTGCTCTTCAGTTTATTATCTCCATGTACAGCCGAAATATGAGGGAGGCTCAGCTTTATCTTGGTCAGATGGGCATGGTGATTTTGCCATTCATATTCATACTCATGCCAGCATTTACTAATGCTTCAGCCATGCCTACGTGGGTTTTCTTCGTGCCCATTGTTAACGCTTCCGCAGTTACCTACAATGTCATCATTGGAAACGTTGTTTGGCCGTTGGTAGGCATTGCTCTTCTCATTGACGTGGCAGTAGCGGTTTTGCTATCATTTGTCATAAGCAAGTTTATGAATAGAGAAAGCGTAATATTGAGAATTTAGGTTTGATGGTATAATGTAATTACCTGCCGTGTGCGTAAGCAGGGGCAGAAGTGCATCCAACAAGTGCGTCTTGGGAGCTCGAATCCTGCTACCGTTGGTGGCAGGAGGGAAGCACCCACCTGTGTGACAGGGACGCAGCTTTCTGACCCTTTACGGCACGGCGGGTCACTTTAAAGAGGGGAGGCATGGCATTGACGAATTGGCAAGTGTTTTTTATCGCTTTTCCACTTTGGGTGTTTGCTGTCACCTTAATTGTGTTTCTGTTCTTGGTTTTGCAAGCTGTGAGAAAATATGGTAGCGAGATAAAGAATAGTCTGGATGATCTTCAGGTAGATTTGAAGCGGATTACCAATAGTGCAGCTGTTGAGGTTCCAGAAATACTAAGAAACGCTAGTGAAACTTCTGAAGAGGTAAAAGAGATAACATCCAATCTAAAACAGGTCACGGCAGTGTTACCGCTGATGATGCGGCCAAATTGGGCAACTGTGGCTTTAAAGACTCTCCCGTCCATTTTATCTTTTCTGAGCATTGGTAAAGGCAAGAAGGTAAGAAAAGAAAAAGGGGGTGAAAGCAATGTTTAGAAAGGTCAGTTCAGAACAGCAATTAGCTTCACAGCGGAGAGGTGGAGTAGGGTCTTTTCTGGGTGGAATGATCTTTGGCGGTTTTCTGGGCTTTGTTCTCGGAGCCATTGTCGTTAGCTGCGCTTACCGGGGCATGGAGAACGAATGCCTGTGGTGTGAAGACGAGGAAGAGTCTGAAGAAACCTGCAAGGCAGAGGAATCCGGAGAAAAGGAATAGTAAGTCAAGTTGATAAAAAAGGAGGGGGAAACGCGTATGGATGATGTGCGTGATGTGTTTAGAGCGGCTGGTTTGTTTGCCGCTGGGGTTTTGATCGGTACGGTTTGCGGGCTTCTGCTGGCTCCCATGTCGGGCGCTGAAATGAGAGGGGTCGTAAAAGAAAAAGCACGAAACTTAAAAGAACAGACCCTCGAAAAGGCTGAACAGCTAAAGGAAAAAGCTCAGGAATTTACGAAAAAGGCCGAAGACATGATCAGCGAACAAGTGGTGGAAATTGAGGAAGAACTTTCAGAGGAAGAGGAGAATTAGCAGAACGAGCAAAGCACGACTTTGTTAATAGTGTAGAACGAACGGGAGCGCCTCCAGCCTAGTTGGGGGCGTTCCCGTTTTAGTTAAATAAACCAAATCTTTTCTTATTGTCACCTTCGTGTAATTTTCGTATTTCTTCTAGGAGTTTACGTTCCTGAGCGCTCAGTTTTGACGGCAAGTCCACCTTAATGGTCACATGTAAATCTCCTCTGTAACGGCCGCTCTTGTCTGGTACTCCTTCGTTAGCCAGGATGTACTCTTGATCAGGTTGTGTCCCTGGTTCCAGTAGTAGTTCCTTTTCCTCACCTGTGGCAGTGGTCACTTTAATCTTTCCGCCCAGTACGGCGTGATAATAGGGCACATGCACCTCTGTGTAAAGATCTTTTCCTTTTCTGCGCCAGGGTGGTGGTATGATCACCTTTACTGTGACGTTTATGTCTCCACTCACACCGTCTTTTACAGCGTTTCCTTGTCCTCTTAAGGTTATTACATCGTTATTCTCAATACCTGGTGGAATTTGTAAATCCAGCATTCGTTGCTTTTTTACCACGCCTGCACCGCGGCAGGTAGGACAAACCTGTTCAGGCACTGAACCTGAACCATGGCATGTGGGACAAGTGGTTTGAGTAATAAAAACGCCAAATGGCGTGCTTTGCCTATTTTCCACTACACCTGTGCCATGGCATCTGTCGCAGGTTTTCATCTTGCCGTCTTTGGCACCGGTTCCATGACATTCTTCGCACAGCTCATCCCTGTAAAAACGCAGTGATTTAGTACAACCAGTAACGACGTCTTTAAGCGATAGGGTCACTTCCAGGTTTATGTCAGTGCCCCTGGGTTTCGTTTTTGTAGCTGTGCGGTTGAAGAAAGAAGATCCAAATGGAAAATCGGTGAAGAAATCACGGAATATGGAGTCAAAGAAATCAAAACCCTGACCAGGTCTGTAGTACTCCGAGCCGAAACCAACGCCCCCTTTGCGCATGGCGTCGTACTCAGCTCTCTTCTTTGGGTCGGTGAGAACCTGGTACGCTTCGTTTATTTCCGCCATGCGCTTAGCGGCTTCCTCGTCCCCCTTGTTCAAGTCAGGGTGGTACTGTTTTACTAGTTCTCTGTACCTCTTCTTGATTTCATCAATGGATGCATCTTCAGGTACACCAAGAATTTCATAGTAATCCTTCATCAGTGGACTTCTCCTTGCGGTCCTTGATCGGTGGTGTTATCACTGCCATCTCCTCCGGGCTGCTGTCCACCACCGCTTTGGTACAAATAAGCACCTGCCTTTCCCATGGCGGTAATTACATCTTCCATGAGCTGTTTCAACTGCTCTGCCGGCTGATTGTCTCTTAGCGCTTTCTCTAAATTATCGACCTTTTCTGTGATCTCTTTGACGATGTCATCAGGAAGCTTACCTTCATTTTCCTTTAGAAGTTTTCTGGCTTGATACACATATGTGTCAGCCTGGTTTCTTATTTCGATTTCTTCCTTACGTTTGCGGTCTTCCTCGGCGTACATCTCTGCTTCTTTGCGCATTCTCTCAATTTCTTCTTCGGACAAGCGTGTGCTATTGGTAATGGTTATTTGCTGGGTTTTTCCTGTGGCTTTGTCTTTTGCAGTTACGTTCAAGATACCGTTAGCATCAATGCTGAACGTCACTTCAATTTGTGGCACGCCACGTGGTGCTGGTGGTATTCCGTCCAGGATGAATTGCCCCAAAGACAGGTTGTCCTTTGCTAAAGGTCTTTCTCCTTGAAGCACATGTATTTGCACACTGGTTTGGAAATCCGTTGCCGTAGTAAAGATTTCTGACTTTGTCACTGGAATGGGTGTGTTTCTGGGAATCAAAGTGGTCATGATTCCACCCACTGTTTCCACACCCAGCGAGAGAGGTGTTACATCCACCAGTACGATGTCGTTAACAGTTCCTTCAATTATGCCAGCCTGTATTGCAGCACCCATGGCTACTGCTTCCATGGGGTCAATGCCTCTTTCTACGGGTTTTCCCATGAACTGTTCAACAAAATCTCTAACAATGGGCATGCGGGTAGGACCACCTATGAGTATGATCTTGTCAATATCGTTTGGCGTTAGTTGAGCATCTTTTAGCGCCTGCTCGATTGGTCCCGCAGTCTTTTCAACGATGGGGCGGACCAACTGTTCCAGCTTTGCTCTGGTTACCTTCATTTGAAGGTGAACAGGTTGCCCATCCTTCATGGCTATGAACGGCAGGGAAATGTCGGTCTCAAGAACTGATGACAGCTCAATTTTTGCCTTCTCTACTGCTTCATTAACCCTGATCATGGCCATTCTGTCATTTCGTATATCGATTCCGGTTTCTCTTTGGAATTCCTCAAGTACGTAATCCATGAGGACTTTATCCATATCACGTCCGCCCAGCTGCGTATCTCCGCTTGTGGAGACCACTTGGAACACGCCGTGACCGAAGTCCATTATGGTTACGTCCAACGTTCCGCCACCGAAATCAAACACCATGATCTTCAGTTCTTGGTCAGATTTGTCCAGGCCATATGCGAAAGCAGCTGCCGTGGGCTCGTTAATGAGTCGGACAACTTCTAGCCCAGCAATGGCACCTGCGTCCTTTGTTGCCTGTCTCTGAGCATCATTGAAGTAGGCCGGTACAGTTATAACGGCTTTACTGACAGGTTCTCCTAAAAACGCTTCTGCGTCTTTCTTTATCTTTTGAAGGATGAAGGCTGATATCTGCTCTGGTGTGTATGTCTTACCGAAAACTTGGATGGTTTCCCGCGTACCCATTTTTCTCTTTATGCCCGTTATGGTACCTTCGGGGTTCATGGCCGCTTGTCTTCTGGCCGGTTCACCTACGAGTATTTGCCCGTCTTTGGTGAATGCGACAACCGATGGCACAGTCTTGCCGTACATGGTGGTTCCTTCAGCAGATGGAATGATTGTAGGTTTGCCACCCAGCATAACTGCGGCACAAGAGTTTGATGTTCCCAGATCTATTCCTATGATCTTGGCCATAATTGCACCTCCTGCATTTACTAGTACCTTTACGCTTCTACTTAAGATATTTACCAGCCTGTGGCTTCTTTTATACATGCCGAAAGCCACCGATGAGCCACATTGCTTAACATTAATTTAAGAATTGTACGTGGTCATTCGCGGTATTATAGTTAACGAAGAACGGAAGAATATCTTCCGAGTAAGCCTCCCTGTGAGATGCATACCCCTGGCATCTCACCCACCTCCTTTCCTCACCACACCTACAAAGGGACGGTTACCCCCACCGTCCCTTTTCTTTTTTGTTTATTTCTACTCATTGAAGCTTGTTTACAGCGATCTGGCCGTTTACCATGACGAACTTTGGTTTTCCATCAACGGACAGCGGATCTCCTTCCCAAAGCACTAAGTCAGCATCCTTGCCTTGATCAATGGAGCCCAAACGTTCATCCAGTCCTAAAATCTTTGCCGCATTTATGGTTATGGCTTTTATGCCTTCATCGTAAGGTAAGCCGTACTTCACGGCTAAACCCACAGTTAACGGAAGGAACTGTATGGGGATAACCGGATGATCGGTCATAATGGCAAAAAGTACACCATGCTTATGAAGTACTGCGGGCGTTTCGAAGCTCTTGTTCATGAGCTCCACTTTGCTTCTGTTGGTCAAGTTCGGTCCCACGATGCAGGGGAATTTCGATTCGGCAATCTCTTCTGGTACTAAGTGACCTTCCGTGCAATGATCAATGGTTATGTTTATGTCGAACTCCCTGGCAATCCTTATGGCGGTAAGTATGTCGTCAGCTCTGTGAGCATGTATCTTCATGGGTATCTCCTTACGCAGCACCATGCACAGATGTTCCATGCCCAAGTCAAAATCAGGCTGTTTTTCCGGCTCATTTGCGTATTTCTCTTTCTTTTCCATGTAGGACTTTGCCTTGAGCAGTGCCTGTCTCATCAGAGATGCTGTGGCCATTCTTGTCACTGGTGACTTTTTCATGTCTCTGTACACCCTTTTTGGGTTTTCACCTGTGGCGGCTTTCAAAGCAACGGGGTCTTTAATGACCATCTTGTCAATGACTTTCCCAAAAGGCTTGAATACACAAGCTGTGCCTCCTATGACATTGGCAGAACCAGGAGCAGCACAGATCGTGGTTATGCCGCCTTCTAAAGCATCTTTGACTCCTTGCTCCATGGGATTGATTCCATCAATGGCTCTTAAGTATGGCGTTACAGGATCCACCCACTCGTTGTAGTCGCTACCTTCCCAGCCGAAGCCTTCTTCAGAAATACCTACGTGGGTGTGGGCATCTATGAATCCCGGCATGAGGAGTAAACCTTTTCCATCTACGACGTTGGCTCCTTCCACTTGAATGTCACCTGCTGAAACCTGACTGATCTTGCCGTTTTCTACCAAAACGCTGCCTCTTTCAATCACACCATGGGAAACCGTGTAAACCTTAACGTTAGTGATAAGTACTTTCACACTTACACCTCCCGAATGTGGTAATGAGAATTAGTTAGCATATTTAAATATTAGCACTCAGAACAATGCAAGGATAACAGGAAACAAGCCCACCACGCTGACGGCCATGAACAGTTTGTTGTAGAGTGCACCTGCTTTTGCTTCAAAGTAGTCTCGGGATAGTATCAAACATAGGTGTGTTGGACTTGCCATGACTCCGATGAAAGCAAAAATGAATGCCAAGTTGAGCATGGCAACACGGTTGCCAGGTGTGGTCAAACCCATAAGTAAGGGCAGCGCTGTGCCAACGCCTGCCTGAGTCAAACCGGTGATTAGCGAGACCACAAAAGGCAAGACTATGAAGAATACGATGGCAGGCAAATGAAACGCACTCAAGCTAGAGGCTACAGCTTCATTTGCACCCGTGGAACCAAGGATGTTGGCAAAGTAGTACACCGCAGGTATGATGGATAGCATTTTCCACTTTAATGCTTCCCTTAGAAGTATTCCCATGTTGGGTAAAGTCTTGGCGTGCAAGATGTAGACAAAGGTGCAAGCTAGAAGTATGGCTATGGGAACTGTGAAGTCAGTTTTGATGGTAATGCCCGCAACAATAACAGCTAAAAGAGGTCCTAAATCCAGAAACATCTCTTTCCATGAAGGTGTTTGAAACTTAACTGATGGTAGAGAAAAACCGAACACCAAAACCCAACCCACCGCTATCATTAAAAGCGGTATGTACCAATTCATTTGTGCTAAGTGCCCTGGAGTAATTTCCATGAGCATGGCTGCCATCAGAGTGCCTGGGTACACAGGTAAAATAGGTTCCCATATGTGGCGAAACCAAAAATTTATGAAAGCTTTTTCTTGGCTAGATACTTCCGAGTTCTCCAAAGTTTCTGCAACCAGTGGAGCCGAGAACCTAGCACCGCCAGGTGATGGCAAAAGCCCCATAACTGCGGGCATCACCACACTTGTTAACCTGTAATCCCCGAGCATCTTTATGAAATTGTGTGTTAGTCGTCCTAAAGCTCCACTACGTCTCAAGAATACTTCGTACAGCGACATCAAGTAAAGTGTTAGTAGCACAGCCAAAGTACGCTGGGCAAGTAAGCTCTTGAAGAATTCTCTAGCTAGGTCTGCCGCGGACAAGCCACCTATTACGCCGAGAAAAATGGCTGCTCCCAGAAAAAGCAAATAAAGGTCCAACTTGTCCAGCAGAAAAACAATAAGCACGAAGATTACTAAAAGCCATAGTGCCAAATTCACTATTGAATTATAGGACACCTTGTCTTGTCTGTAAAGGTGCCCCAAACAAAGTATGATGTATTGACTATGTGTATGTGTTTATGGATTAGGTGTTCCAGGTGGACGTTTGGATGTCTTCGTTTTGTCCACTTCGTTCAAGTGGGCTTTTCTGTTGTAGCAGGCGGTAGCGAACCGCTCAAGTATGGCAGGGAAATCACTGCCTTCGACTAACTCTTTTATGCGTTCGTCTTGTTTCATTTCTTCTGGAATGATGTAGTATGGGGGATTGGTTGGGTCGAACTTTATCTGCAATCCCGTTTTGGGGCTGTAGTCAGTTAAGATCTTGCCTAGTAGCTTTTGCGCTGTTTGGGAAAAAAGATCGCTAACCTCAATGGAGGTTTCTGTCTTGGCTAGTTTATCTCTGAACTCTGCTACTAACTCCTTTTCGAATTGAACAAAGGACTTCATACCATCACCCCTTTTGAGTGGTTATTTATATCATACCCTGAAAAAGGTCGGGTTATTAATAGAAAGCATAATCGGGTAAAATAATTAACAGATGGAAAGAGCAAGTAATTCAACGTTGGTGCAAGTCATTTCTGATTTTGGGAACCCCATGTTGTGGGGGACCTTTTTGTTCGTTCTTCTTATGTGGATAAAGGGGCTTTCTTTGAATCACATACTGCTTTCTTTGGGTATTTTTTTAATGGTTGTGGGCGTTGTTTCAGCAATCACATTTCAAATTGCTAGAAGTAGGCAGTTCGCAGACACCAGAGATCTGGTGGAACGAGAAATAAGATCTTTACCATATTTCTTTACGTTTCTTGCTTACATGGTTGTTGCTGCCATTTTCAACCGTCAAGATTGGGCTCCAAAATGGATGGTATTCCTGACTTCTACCATGGGAATTGGCTTGGGCATATGCGGATTAATCAACCTCTTTTGGAAAGTTTCTTTTCACACGTTTGCTTCTTCAGCCATGGCAACCATGTTTTTCCTGGTGACAAATAGTTGGTGGAGCTTGGTGTTGTTACTTTTAATCAGCTTGATCATAGGATGGTCGAGAATACAGCTGGGTGTTCACACACCCATGCAGGTGCTGATAGGTTTTCTGTTGGGTATCTTTTTGCCACTGTTATGTGAAATGAGTTATTTAGGAGGTTTCCTGTTGTGGACATAAGAGTCATACCGGACAAAATACTAAGAACAAAGGCACAAAAAGTCAGGTCATTTACTGAAGAAGATCGGAAGGTTGTGGAGGATATGTTCCGCCTCATGAAGGAAAACGAGGTGGAGGGTGTTGGTTTGGCGGCGCCTCAAGTAGGTATCCTCAAGCGGTTCGTGGTTATCGACTTTGAAGAATTCCATGAAGTCTTAATTAATCCAAGATGGGAACCACTGGGTAACGAGAAGGAAGAAGACATTGAAGGATGTCTATCGGTACCTGGTGTTTATGGTCCCGTGGGAAGGTTTAAAAAAATCAAAGTTAGTTTCACCAATCTTTATGGTGAAAAGACGACTTTAAAGCTTGACGGTATGCTCAGTCGTGTGGTGCAGCACGAAGTGGACCATTTAGATGGTGTATTGTTTATTGATAAAATCACCGACTGGAAGCGTATCGAAGTGATGCCTCTGGCATTGCATTATCCAGGAGTTGTTGAGCTCCTAAAGGAACACGACCGATGAGGATAGCCTTTTTTTCATCAGGAACGTTCGGTTTGCCAATTTTGGAGAATCTAAAGAAACAGGGCTATGAACTGACTGTGATCACAAAAGCAGATGCCCCTTCAGGCCGTGGATTAAAGCTGCAGCCGTCACCTCCTGCTCTCCTTGCCGAGGCACTGGGTATACCAGTCTTGAAGGTGACTAGCCTGAGGGGTGATTTTGCAGAATGGTATTTTGAACAAGCATTCGACGTGGCAATAGTAGTGGATTTCGGATTTTACATTCCCACACCAGTATTTTATGCCCAAAAACCTGTCATGGTGAACATTCATCCATCTTTGCTACCAAAATACAGAGGACCCAATCCTATTAGAAGGGCGCTTTGGAACGGAGAATCTCAGACAGGTGTAACACTGATGAAAATCTCTGAAAAAATGGATGAGGGGGACATCTACTTGCAAGAATCCGTACCCGTTGGTCCAGATGATGACTACTTGTCTCTTACACCAAAGTTGCAGCAGGTTTCCATGGGTTTGCTGGATGAGTTTTTTGCTAAGTTGAGAAACGGAAGTTTGAACAGCTTTCCGCAAATGGGTGAACCTTCTTATGCTCCCAAATTTACGCCTGATGAGTATTGGATTGAGTGGCAAAGGTCCGCTCATAGCATACGAAATCAGGTTCGTGCCCTAGCTGATGTGGGTGCCAAAACAACGCTCTCTTCAAAACTGGTAAAAATTTTCAAAGTTCGCCTCAGTAGTGCTGAAGCATCGTTGAGCCCGGGGCACTATGTGGCTGTCAAAGATGCCCTCTATGTTGGTACGGGCCAAGGATCGTTGGAGATTCTTAGCTTGCAGCTAGAGGGAAGGAAGAAACAGGATGCTGCGTCCTTTGTGAAAGGCCTAAGAGAAAAAGAAGGTGCGTTTGGTGCTTAATCCATTGGCCATCTTACCTGGTGTGGTGCTTTTTGTCTACTATGTAGCGGTGCTGCTCATAAACAGTGGCATTTACAATACTTGGTCCAGGGAAGTAGTACCCCTGACCGAGCGCCTTAGTGAGGTCTTTCCGCGCCTTCTTCCTTGGGACTCCCTAGTGCGGTTTAAAGTAAGACCGGACATTGTTTTTCCTTACATGGACCCACAGAATGATTTTGTGTACTTTCCCGAGCGCATGCTCATGTACAACAATGTTTGGAACCTAAACTTGATTTCAAGAGCAGTGGGCGAGGCTTTACAAATGCGCAGCAGTTTCTGGCATGTTTACCACAGCGCAAAACCCGTACTACGTTGGATATTTTTGGTGGGTATTTTTGGTTCGCTCTTGTCCGGTGCCACTAAGATTTTGTACTTCTTTGCCGTACTCGGTGTACTTCTTGACTACATGAGCTACGTGTTTTCGGCAGATGCTCTGAACAGATCAAAATTAGTTCTGGTACAATACTCACCTGAAGTGGCTGATTCTATAAGGCTTTTACCTCCAAGTTTTGTGTTTGAGGCTTTGGGAGAACCTTATCGCATATTACGTTATGTGGTATTTCACATGAGGTGGGGTAACCTGTGATATTCTTCCTTTATGCGATTTTGGCGCTGTTTTCCTTTATGTTTTTCCTCATGTTGTTTCTGCCGCTGAGTTTCTTAGGTGTTGCCATAATGTCACTCATTAATGCGCCTGTTCAGTTGTTCTATTTACTGGCTCACCCTGAAGTGAGGAAGAACCATGCTCTGGAACACGCAACCATTCATGTATTGGAAGAACTTGTACCCCTCAAACTCTCTGGTCTGAGTAACCCAAACGGCTTCATCATACAGGGCATAAGCGATCCCTACTTAGTACTGCACGCTGCACAGGAGGCTAAGGGGCGCCTGCTCAGCGGGGAAAAAGATTTAGCTGTACACCCCCGATGTGGCACTACCACGGTGGTTACCGCATTAGTATTTGCTGTTTTGTTTATCGTGTTTTCCATTGTTTTTGGTTTATTCTCTTTCGTTAATCTTCTGCTTTCTTTGCTATTAGCGACAATTTTAGGCAGCGTTTTGAGTCCTTGGGTTCAGCGCTACATAACCACTGACTGGCGTGTTGATGACGTGGAAATAGAAAGGGCGGAATTAATCGTTAAGGGGTGGTCAGCTCATGGGGTTTTTGTGCACACAAGGAAGGGTGATATTAAATGGTCCATAAGCTAAGTACTTTGCTCTTGTTGTTGTGTTTGCTTATGACATTGCCTGTGGGAGCACAAAATGTAGGACGTGTTCCCGCAGTAACAGGCCTAACAGTGAATCAAGCTTTGGAGGAAATCGCTAAAGCAAAGTATGCCGCTTCGGTGGAATATGAATACGCTACGGTGTCTCCAGGTGTGGTCATTGCCCAGAGTCCTGACGGCGGCATTTTAGCACCTGCTGGCCAGCAGGTAAAGCTCATTGTATCAAAGGGATTGAAACTGGTAGAGGTTCCGAGCGTGGTGGGTACTGTGGCTGCGGACGCCATTGACAAAATTAAGAGTCTGAACTTACGCATTGGCTCTATCACTGAGGTGCAAACTGGCGATCGCTTTGTTGTCAAGAGTCAAGATCCGGCTTCTGGTAAGCTAACAGTGGTGGGCGATGCAGTGAATATTACCGTGGGTATACCAAAGCTGGTCCGCGTACCTCCACTAATTGGTTTGACACTGGATAAAGCCCGCTCCACTGTGGAAAGTGCGGGGCTAAAGGTGGGCGAGATAAAGCGCACGGCTACTACCAGCACGCAGTTGGAAGTTGTAAAAGCGCAGACACCGCGTAGTGGTGTATACCGTTATGAGGGAACTTCGGTGGACATGGAGGTCTGGTCGCCCAAATGAGGGTTCTTCTCTTGGGAAGGGTAATGCGTAGGGAACGCTACAACGTAGTAATTGCGCATGAGGACCG
>Ga0116175_1000978_pt1 | contig 18856 bp, 20 predicted proteins | sample AD_UKC125_MetaG_FD_89802 | JGI IMG/M metagenome (GOLD analysis project Ga0116175, IMG submission 89802) | Active sludge microbial communities of municipal wastewater-treating anaerobic digesters from USA - AD_UKC125_MetaG | ecosystem: Engineered > Bioreactor > Anaerobic > Digestate | place: USA... | reverse complement strand
CTGCAAGCAGGCGAAAGTGTACTCGATTACGGCTGCGGCTCCGGCATTCTCGCTATCGCCGCGATGAAACTCGGTGCCGGCTCGGCCATCGGCGTCGATATCGACCCGCAAGCCATCCGCTCCAGCAACGATAACGCCGCACAAAACCAAGTCGACGCCCGCTTCTATCTGCCCGACGAATTGCCCGAAGGCCAGTTTGATGTGGTGGTCGCCAACATTCTCGCCAACCCGTTGCGTATGCTCGGCGAAATGCTGGCCGGCCGTACCCGCAGCGGCGGCCGTATCGTGTTATCCGGCATTTTGGAAGAACAAATAGAAGAAATGAACGAAATCTACCGCCAATGGTTCGATATGAACGAAGCCGAAACCGATAACGGCTGGGCGCGCTTGAGTGGCGTCAAACGCGCTTAAGAACGCAAAAACGGAGCAGATCACTTCTGCTCCGTTTTTTTCAAGCCCATTAATGTCGGCAAACCGCCTGCCCCACCGGCTCCCAAAATATCCCTTGCACCCGCTTCTGCTGATCAAACACCAGCTTATACTGGCATTGTTGCTGCCTGCCGGCAAACACATAGCGGTAAAGATAATTCCATTCGGTGAGATAAGAATTACCATAATGCCAAGGCTTGCCCAACAAGCTCCTAGCCTCATCCATCGTCATCCCTACCCGAACCGCATTGAGACGGTCGAAATTCGGTTGACTGCCCGCACTGGCATCACGCACCGTGCGCCATTGCAAAATATGGTTCACCCGATAAGGCTCTCGGGCTTCGGTGATTTCCAACACGCGGCTGCCACCTTGGTTTTGCACCGAAACCGGCTTAACTTCCTTCATAGCCATCTTAGTCGGTTGTTGTTGACTGGAGCAGCCGAATAGCGCCAACAGCGGCAGCCATATCGTGCATTTAATAACATGATTCATACATTATCCCGCATGGATATATTGATTGATTTTTATGGTTTTATGATTCAGACAGGCATACCCTCGCCTGCCGTTTACTGATTAGTATCAGGCGCAAGCGGTGCACCGGCCGGGTGTTTATAGCGGTTATAGGCAAACAGATATTGGTTGGGGAAACGCCTCACCCAATAGGCCACATTATCGTTCACTACTTGCGCGTCATGCACTTTTTCGCCGTTCAACTCGCCGCGCAAAGGCTCGATGTGCAACACAAAACCGCGGCCATCCGGCAAGCGTTCGCCACAGAAAAATAAGGTTTTAACCCCTTTTACCTGCGCCAACTTGCCCGCCAAGGTCATGGTATACGCATCACGACCAAAAAACTTCGCCCACACGCCGTCACCTTCTTGCGGATCGGGCACATGATCAGGCAGCACAATCGTCGCCTCACCCGCACGCAACGCTTTAATAATCTGCTTCACCCCCTGCATATTGGTCGGTGCCGTTTTGCCCTTACCACGCACCCTACCCGCCTGCATCACCGCATCAAACGCCGCAATTTTCGGTGGTTTATACATCGCCGTTAGCGGAAACGGCAACTGTTCGCTAAGATAACGACCGGCCAAATCATAGCTGCCAATATGCGGCGTAATCAGCAACAAGCCCTCGCCTGCCGCCAGCGCCTCCTCCACATGTTCCCAACCGTGTACCTCGCGAAACAATCCGGCCACGGCTTGCGGTTCGCGGAAAAACGCCACCGGCAATTCCAGCCCGCCCTTAGCCGTTTCGCGCAACACGCTTTTAATCATCGCATCATCCGCCGCCATACCGGCAGTACGCAAATTATCAGCAATTTGCGTGCGCGCTTTGGGTGCCAGATAAAACGACAAACTGCCCGCCGCATTGCCAACAGCATGCAACAGCGGCAGCGGCAATTTGGCCAGCAGGCGGAATAAGAAGAAAATAACAGACTGCATCATTTAGCGGGTTTGGCATAATGAAAAAACTTATTGTAATAGAAAAGCACCGCCCTTCCCCGTTTTTCTGAAGCCAATACCGGATTTACTACACAAACATGCAAAAAACCGTCAACACCATGCAAATACCCGCTTACCATATTGAGCATAGCGGCCAAAACAGGTAACTTTGTCACCAACTGTTTTTTTCAGACAGGCATTTGATAAGGGCAACCGCTACATGATTACATTTCATATTCAACGCTGAATTATTCATGGAAGATAAGAAAAAGCCGCCCTTCATCTCTGTTATAATTTCAACATTCAATGTTCCCGGCCGCAGCCGCCGGTTTTTCTTTTTGCCGAAAGCATTACCATAATGAGCGAATACTTATTTACTTCCGAATCCGTTTCCGAAGGCCATCCCGATAAAGTGGCCGACCAAATTTCCGATGCCGTACTCGACGCCATTCTGGCGCAAGACCCCACCGCACGCGTGGCCGCCGAAACTTTGGTAGCCACCGATTTGTGCGTATTGGCCGGTGAAATCACCACCAGCGCCCAAGTGGACTACGAACAAGTGGCGCGCGACACCATCGCCCGCATCGGCTATACCCATCCCGAATGGGGCTTCTCCGATCAATCCTGCAAACTGATTTTGAACTACGGCCAGCAGTCGCCCGACATCGCCCAAGGCGTGAACGAAGGTGAAGGCGTTGACCTCAATTTGGGTGCCGGCGACCAAGGCCTGATGTTTGGCTATGCCTGCGACGAAACCCCGGTATTGATGCCGTTTGCCATCTATTACAGCCACCGCCTGATGCAGCGCCAAAGCGAAGTGCGCAAAAGCGGCCTGTTGCCGTGGCTGCGCCCCGATGCCAAAGCCCAGCTTACCTGCGTGTACGACAGCGAAACCGGCAAGGTCAAACGCATCGACACCGTGGTACTCTCCACCCAGCACGACCCCGACATCAGCCGCGAAGATTTGATTGCCGCCGTTAAAGAGCACATCATTTTCCCGGTGCTGCCGAAAGAAATGCTCACCGAAGAAACCAAATACCGGATCAACCCTACCGGCAACTTCGTGATCGGCGGCCCGCAAGGCGATTGCGGCTTAACCGGCCGTAAAATCATCGTCGATACTTACGGCGGTGCCGCCCCGCACGGCGGCGGCGCCTTCTCTGGCAAAGACCCCACCAAAGTAGACCGCTCCGCCGCTTATGCCTGCCGCTATGTCGCCAAAAATATCGTCGCCGCCGGTTTGGCACGCCAATGCCAGATTCAGGTTTCCTACGCCATCGGCGTGGCCGAACCGACTTCAATTGCCATCGACACCTTCGGCACCGGCGAATTGAACGAAGCCGAATTGATCAAACTGGTACGTGAACATTTCGACCTGCGCCCGAAAGGCATTATCCAAATGCTCGACCTACTGCGCCCGATCTACGCCAAATCCGCCGCCTACGGCCACTTCGGCCGCGAAGAACCGGAATTTAGCTGGGAGCGCACCGATAAAGCTGCTGCATTGAAAGCCGCCGCCGGTTTGTAAGCTTTTCTAGTAATAAAAAACGCCAAGCTTGTTGACAGGCAATAATGCCTGTCAACAAGCTTGGCGTTTGTCGATGCGGTGCCGCTATCCAACAAAATGCCTGTCTGAAAAACCTTTTATACTTTTCAGACAGGCATTTGTATTTTTAACTGGGCTGATTCAATAGAAAACTGTCAATCAATTCTTCCAATTTACTTTGGTATTCCAAAACCAATTTTTGCATGTTTTGTTGATTCATATCTGCCTCAACTATACTGGGATAATAGCTAATTGCCATTCCTTTAAAGCAACCAGAAACACTGAAACTGTATTTTCGTGGGCGCTCATCATTGTATTCAAAATGGATGATTACAGGATTTTCATTGTCTCTATAATAAAATTCCTTATAAACCTTTGGATCATTTGCCTTCTCCTCATAAGCTTCATAATCTTTATTGTAAGAATTTATTTGTTTTCCAGATTTGGGCAACATAACATTTTTAAAACTTTGAACATTGATGGAGCAAGCCTCTCTGGAACGTATCAAAATATCATCCACATCCGCCAAACCGTCTTTGAATTTTTTAATAAATTTATCTTTATTCTGCTCGTTAAACGGCTCTAAAGTCAGTTTCTCTCCCTCCCATTTGGGATGGACATAAATGCTAAACAGTTGAACAGGTTCTACCGTTTGCTCATCCGAAGGCCAACGAGTCGCAGAATCACGAGAAGTGCCGGCCAAATAACCATAGGGCACATTGAGCCTGGTACCATCCAAATCAAACTTCAACGTTCGTTCGAAACCGGTTACCGGTATTTGATTACCCATAGCAGGCTCCCGCGAACATGAAGCCAGCGCCAGAATCGATAGTAACAACACACCTGTAAAAAACCGTTTCTTCATGTTTTCTCTACCCTAATGCCTGTCTGAAATCCATTATACTTTTTTCAGACAGGCATCTCTATCTGTCTGAAAATCCTGCGATACCGTATCCAATAAAAAAGCGGCAACCATCTTCCCGGCCTGTATTTAATAACAAACCGGAAACAGATAGTTGCCGCTTATTTAAAATAACTTGATGCCGCTTATCCAATCACCTGCTGCGTCTTCAACACATCTTCCAGCGTCAGGCCGGATTCGATGTTTTGAAAGGTAATGCTGTTGTTGTAAGTCTGACCGTCTTTCTCGCCGGTGAAGGTGAGCTTATGCGCCGCATCGTTCCAAGAGGCATTGTTGCTGCTCAGTGCATCGGTGAACACCAAGCGGTCGAGGTTCATATCGAAATCGGTGATCACATCATGACCGCTGTTGCTGTTGGTCACGAACACCAATTTATCCGCACCGGTGCCGCTGATCAGGGTGTCGTTACCGGCGCCGCCGATTAAGATGTCGCTGCCCGCTTCGCCACGCAAGATGTCGTTGCCGCCGTTGTCGCTGTTGTCCAGCAGTTTCTGCCAGTTTTCGACGATAAAGCTGCGCACCGCATCGTCGCTGCTATTACCGAGCTTTTGCGCCACATACAGCCGCAAAGCCTGATAAGCATCGCTGCCGTCGCCGGCGGTAAAGTTCAGGCCTGCCGTGCTCAGGTTGTCGCCAAACAGAATATCGTGGCCGTTGTTGCCTTCCAACACATCGTGGGTGGCCTTCACGGTATAAACCAATTTATCTTCGCCGATGCCGATTGTGCCGCTGTTGCGGGTGTCGCCGATCAGCACGTCATTCACCAAACTGCCTTGCAGTTCGTTGTTCTGACCGTCGGCATTGTTAGCCGCTTGCAGGCTTTCGGTATAAGCGTTGCCGCCGGTGTTATTAACGCGGATAGAGAGCACCGAATCGTCGCTGTCGGTACCGTTGCTAACCTGATAAGTGATATCGGGGATACGGCCGGTGTATTGCGGATTGGTCAGACTCAGGGTATAGCCGCCGTTGTAATCAATGCGGATGCTGCCGATGCCGTCGATTGCCAGCGTTTCGCCCGCTTCGGCGGTTTGGCCGTTGATGCTGAAACTCATCACACCGGGGATTTTGCCGCCTTTTTCCAGATAATAATGTCCCAACACATTGCCGCTCAAGCCGTTGGCACCTTGATGAACCGAATCGTTTTCATCCTGATCAATCACCACCGCGCCGCCGCCGTATTGCTGGCCGACGCTGATGCTGTAAACATCTTTACCGCTGTTGCCGTCGGCATCGGTCGATTTCAGCGTAATCTTATGCTGGCCGGCGTCCAAGTCTTTCAGGGTTAAGGTGAAATTTCCGTCGGCATCAATATTGTCGACTTGATAAGTTTCACGATCCAGCTGCACCCGCACCTGCGTGCTGCCCGGCTCCACTTGGCCGCGGATTTCGACATCACGCGAATAGCTGTGCCAATTGCCCGCCGCATCGGCTTTCATCACCTCGTTTTCAGAAACAATCTGCATGTTCTGGTTATTACCGTCTACTGTACCGCTGATACGGGTAAGTGTCACATTGCCCGAAGTGCCGGTCGCCTGTAGTTCAAAACGCACATCACCGCTCATTTCGGTGATGCCGTAAGCGGTAAACGTACCGTCTGCGTTAATCTGGCTTTTATCCACCGTGGTTAAATATTCGCGAACCGCTATACCGCCGTTCTCCTCCTTAGCGGTGCGGTAAGTATAAATCTGCACCTTGCTGCTGGCCGGATCAACCTGCCCGTGAAAAGTCAGCGACTGCTTATCGGTGCTAAACGCTCCTTCCGCCGCTTTACGGCTGTCGTAGCCGTTTACCTCAAACCATTGTGTAACGCTCATAATCAAACCTCTCTGTCGATCAAACAGCCCGCCCGGTTTAACGGATCAGGCCTTATGACTTAAATATTGTTATAACCGACCCGGCTAAAATCATGCCTGTCTGAAACCCAACCGCTTTTCTTTTGGCATGTTTCCAACTGAATCGCTGTAATTAATGCCGTTTGATTATAGCAAACGAATAAAGTTAGCTAAAGAAAACTTTTTGCCATTTATTACACAAATAAATTATTTTTTATCAAACTATATCAATAAAAACCTATTAACTAGCAGATAAATGCCTGTCTGAAAGATTTTTCAGACAGGCATTTTAACGTTTTAATCATCGCCCACTCACAAACAAGAGAAAAACAAAAGGGAGGCGTAAACTAACTAAAACGAAGCTCAAAGATGACCAAGCATTTACCGATAGACTGCAATTTGTCTTTACCGTGGCTTGAATCTTGCTGGGTGATATGAAGTTGTATCAATAAGTGAGACATAAAAAAACAACCCGTTGCCAGGGCTGTTTTCTCAATGTGGTGCGGACGGAGAGACTCGAACTCTCACACCTCTCGGCGCCAGAACCTAAATCTGGTGCGTCTACCAATTTCGCCACGTCCGCGTTAAGAGAAACAGGATTATACGCAAAAACGGCATAAAATCATAGTATCCCGTGTTTTATTCAAAAAAGCATTCAGACAGGCATTGAAAAACAGCCGAATCAGGCAATATTAAGCAGTTATAAACAATACCCTATGACAATCTCAACCAGAGTTCACCAATATAGCAACTCTGTTAAAGATTCACACACCGCGTACCCAGCCGGTGTATTCATCATACGAAAGCATTTTCTACACCATGTCTCTCGATTTAATTCATGATTATCTCAACACCCAAGGCTTGCGGATTAATCCGGACGAGGTTCGAATATCCCAGTTGGCTTTGCAGGCAGTGATCGAACGCGGCCAAGCTGCGATAGAACGTTCTGTTTTGTGGTACAGCCAAGACGATATGCAGCTGGATCAACATTTAGAAAATAATGAAGACAACGATGCCTGCCTGAAACAAATCTTCATGGCGCTGGATTCGGCTTGTGAGCGCACCCGCCCACAAAGCGCGGCGGTATATTTGAAACCTGCCGAACCAGTGAGCTTGGTGCGTTTATCGCAACAAGGTAGCGCGATTGAAGCGTTGTTACCGTTGGATGAAACCACCGCCGTTCGCCATCTGGCCAGCCGCAGCGCGCAAACCGGTTGGCTCAATCAAGCCGATGATGTGGCGTATTGGCTGTCGCTGGATGAAATGCAGGGCGAACACAATCTGCGCGCGGGCAGCCAGATTTCGTTGCCTATACATCTCAGCAACGGCCAGGTGCTGGGCGTGGTGCACGCCGAGTATCCGCAGGCGAATGCTATTGATGAGGCGGCGCTGGCCGAATGGGTAGCGCTCGCTTTGGTGCTGATTGAACCCTTGCGTACATTGGCCGGGATTACCGATGCCGATGAAGAGAAAGAACATTAAAGCATGACTGAATTAAAATTTATCGCTTCCTGCCGTTTGCCGACCGAATGGGGCGTTTTTAGTTTACACGGCTTTGAAGAAGCCAGCGGCCAAGAGCATGTGGCGCTGGTGATGGGCGATATTGCCGACGGCGAGCCGGTGCTGGCGCGTATCCATTCCGAATGTTTAACCGGCGATGCGCTGTTTTCGCAAAAATGCGACTGCGGCCCGCAATTACAGGCGGCTATGCAGGCGGTGAATCAAGCAGAGCGCGGTATGATACTTTATCTGCGTCAAGAAGGCCGCGGCATCGGTTTGATTAACAAAATCCGTGCTTATCAGCTGCAAGATCAGGGCTTGGATACGGTAGAAGCCAATCTGGCGCTCGGCCTGCCGGTGGATGCGCGCGATTTTACGCTGGCGCAAGCTATGCTTCAGCATTTCGGCGTCAAACAAGTGCGGCTGCTAACCAACAACCCTGAAAAAGTCGAAACACTGCGGCTCAACGGCATCGACGTGGTCGAACGCGTGCCCTTGCAGGTAGGCGAAAATATTGAAAACGAGCATTATCTGCAAACCAAAGCCAACAAGCTTGGCCATTTTCTATGATGCTTTATATATGACTAGTTTTCAGACAGGCATTATAGAATGCCTGCCTGAAAAACTTTTATCATTCATCAACAATCACTTGGCAAAATTCCGCATTTATTTATTGCAACAACACTTGCCAGCGCACTCGAAATCTGGTTTAATTCGGCTTCTGTCAAGCGACAAGGGTGATTAGCTCAGTTGGTAGAGCGTCTGCCTTACAAGCAGAATGTCGGCGGTTCGACTCCGTCATCACCCACCAAGTTTTCTTTCATTGTTTTGTAAAACAGTGAATGCGCGGTGGTAGCTCAGTTGGTTAGAGTATCGGCCTGTCACGCCGAGGGTCGCGGGTTCGAGCCCCGTCCGCCGCGCCAAATTAAAAAAGCACCGATGATTTCGGTGCTTTTTGCTTTTCTGTTCTCAGGGTTATTTGAATAAACCAATGCCTGTCTGAAAAAACTTTAGCTTCGCAGAAACTCACTGCGTTCTTTTTCAGACAGGCATTCTTATTCCCCATACAATAAACTAACCACCCGCTACCGTCATCTCCGACACCAGCAGCGAGCCGACTTTATTACTGCTGCGGCGCAAAGCGTCATCGGCCACGCCGACGATATTGAGCAGCATATCCTGCAAGCGCGAGGCGATGGTGATTTCTTCCACCGGATACTGGATCACGCCGTTTTCCACCCAAAAGCCCGCCGCACCGCGCGAGTAATCGCCGGTGAGCATATTCACGCCCTGTCCCATCAATTCGGTTACCAACAAGCCGCTGCCCATCTGTTTGAGCAAATCTGCCTGGGTGGCGCAAGTAGTGTTCAAAATCAGATTGTGCGCGCCGCCGGCGTTGCCGGTGGTTTGCATACCCAATTTGCGGGCGCTGTAACTCGACAGAAAATAGCCCTGCACCACGCCGTTTTCAATCACAAAACGCGGCACAGTCGCCACGCCTTCGGCATCAAACCAACTGCTGCCCCAGGCGCGCGGGATGTGCGGCTCTTCGCGCAGGCTGAGGAAATCCGGCAGAATTTGTTTGCCCAAGCTGTCGAGCAGAAAACTGTTTTGGCGGTACAAAGCTGCGCCCGACAAGCCACCGACCACATGGCCGATAATGCCCGATGCCACCGTGGTATCAAACAGCACCGGATAACGGTCGGTCGGCAGTGAGCGTGCATTCAGGCGGCGCAAGGTGCGCTCGGCGGCGGTGCGACCGATTTCTTCCATAGACGACAACTCTTGTGCCGAGCGCGCCATGTCGTACCAATAATCGCGCTGCATCCCGTGTTCATCAGCCGCCACCACGCTGCAAGAAGCGCTGTGGCGCGTGCCGTCCTGATGTTGCAGAAAGCCGTGGCTGTTGCCGTAAACAAACTGATAATGATTGGTGTGCACGCCCGCACCTTCGGAATTTTCAATCCGCGTATCCAACGCCAACGCCGCCGCTTCCGCCCGCAGAGCCAGCTCTACCGCCGCTTCGCCCGACAAATCCCATTCGTGGTATTTATCGAGTTCCACCGGCGTTACCGCCATCAATTCGGCATCAGCCAAACCGGCGGCTTCGTCTTGCGCGGTGTATTTAGCAATATCCAAAGCGGCCTGCACGGTTTCTTCCACCGCGCGGCGCGAGAAATCGGCGGTACTGGCACGACCCTTGCTTTGGCCAACGTACACCGTAATATCCAGCGATTTATCCTGCTGATGCTCGATGTGCTCGATTTCCTGCAAGCGAACCTGCACATTCTGGCCGAGCGATTCGCTCACATCCGCCTCGGCCGCGCTTGCGCCTTTCTGCTTGGCCATTTCGAGCGCCAGCGCGCATACTTCTTTCAATTCAGCAGGGGTATGGTTAAACATTCGGTTTCCTATCGGCTGCCGCCCGCATCAAACGGCAGCAGAGATTAATCAAGCCCGCTATTTTACCTGTTTTCGCACAAAACCGCAGCGCCTCGCCCGATTTCTTCCCCACGAAGGCGGCCGGCAGTGTGCTAAAATGCAGTAGCCGAAAACCAAAGCACGCCAAATATGAACGATATCAATAATGAAGAATGGGTGAGCAAAACCCAAATGAAAAAACGCATGAACGAGTTGCAAGACTTGGGCATGGAATTAACCCGTTTGTCGAACGAAACCCTGAAAAAAGCCGGCTTGCCGGAAGATTTGCAGCAGGCCATCCGCGATTATAAAAAAATCACTTCCAACGGCGCCACCAAACGGCAAACCCAATACATCGGCCGCCTGATGCGCGACATCGATCCCGAGCCGATCCGCGAGTTTCTCGCCCGCCTCAAAGGCGAGAGCGGCGCGCACAACGCCTTTTTGCAACGGGTCGAACAAATGCGCGACCGCCTGCTCGATAAGGATCAAGCCTTAACCGACTTCATCAGCGAATATCCTGATGCCGATGCCGGTGCGCTGCGTACCTTAATCCGCAATGCGCGCAAAGAAAAAGAGTTGTCCAAGCCGCCGAAAAACTTCCGCGCGCTGTATCAGGCGATTAAAGCCGTGATGGACACCCAAAACAGCGGCGCCGACCAAGCTGCCGACACCGATTCCGATACGGACGAAGAATAATGTTCCCCCACCCCGAAGACCACGCCTACAACCGCTTTATCCGCACCCTGCTCAACACGCAAACGGTGTTCACCCTCTGCGATGAAGAAGGGATGGCCGAATGCCCGTCTACCGAATATGAAGATGACGACGGCGAGCCGGTGCAGGTGTACTGCATTTGGGCGACCCCGGAAGACGCCCGCGCCTGCCAAGCCGAAGAATGGGCGGGCTATCAGCTGGAAGCGGTACCGCTGTCGGTGATCATGGCCGATTGGTTGATCGGCATGGATCAGGAAGAAGTATTGGTGGGCGTGGATTTCGACCCGCAGTTATACGGCTTGGAAATCGAGCCGGTGGAACTATTGGCCGATTTGATGGACGCCGCCGAACAGCAAGGCGTAGATTTGGGCATTGAGGATTACGAAGAACTGGTGAACTACCGCTTGGAATGGGAACGCTGGGCGGCGGGACAAAGCCGGTTGAATTAAGGCTTTCAGACAGGCATTAGCCGCCCGCGCTCCCAGCTAATGCCTGTCTGAAAAAACATCCCCCATAAAAATACCCGGCTTGCACCGGGTATTCTTTATTTCTTCAACTACTTCTTCAAAACAGCACGCTTCAGCATCAACCACCAGTCCTTCGCATTCAAAACAGGTCGTTGATTAAACACATCATATCGGTTTTCTTCCAATTTATGCACAATCCGCTGGCCGCCCAAAATAATCAGCCGCAATTCAAAACCCAAACGGCCGGGCAGTTTTTTTGCCAGCGGCGAACCGGCTTTCAGCATATTGTGTGCCTTATTGCACTGGTAGGCCATCAGGCGCTGGAAGGCGAAATCGGCTTTGCCCGCCGCAATCTGTTCTTCGCTCACGCCGAATTTGGCCAAATCTTCCTGCGGCAGATACACCCGCCCTTTCTGCCAGTCCACCGCCACATCCTGCCAGAAATTAATCAGCTGCAAAGCCGTGCAAATACCATCGCTCTGCGCCAAGCTGCGGCTGTCGTGTTCGCCGTACAGGTGCAACAGCATTCTGCCGACTGGATTGGCGCTGCGGCGGCTGTAATCCACCAATTCGCCAAAAGTCTGATAACGCTTTTTCACCACATCCTGCTCAAACGCCGAGAGTAAATCGTAAAACGGCTGCATCGGCATCTGAAAAGGCGCAATCGCCTGCTGCTTCAGGCGCTGCATCATCGGGTCGGCCACTTCGCCGCCGCCTGCAATCGCATCCAAACCCGCGCGCAACTCCGCCAAGCCTTGCAAACGCGCGGCATCGTCGGCATCACCTTCGTCGGCAATATCGTCGGCAGTACGCGCATAAGCATAAATCGCGTGTATCGGTTTGCGCAGGCGGCGCGGCAGGATCAGCGAGCCGACCGGGAAGTTTTCGTAATGGTTAACCGACATAGCAAATCCTTAAAAACCGTTTTCCATCATAATCTGCCCCGGAATACGGTTGCGGTGCATGGCAAAACCCATATCCAGCAGCGCTTGGAAGGTGTCTTTCACCATCGCGGGATTACCGCAAATCATAAAACGGGTATCGGCGGGGGTAAACGGCAGATCGAGCGCGGTGGCAAGTTGGCCGCTTTTCAGTAAATCGGGCAGGCGTTGGTTGAGTTTGCCGCCGGCTTCGCGGGTGACCACGGGAATAAAACGCAGGCGGTCGGCATATTCGCCGATCAGCGGGTGTTCTTGCAATTGTTCGATGCGGTCGTTGAAAATCAATTCGTTGGCGTAAGACACCGAATGCACCAGTGCCAGCCGCTCGAAGCGTTGCCAGATTTCGGGTTGTTCGAGTATGGAAAGGAAGGGGGCGATGCCGGAACCGGTGCACAGCATTACCAAGTCTTTGCCATCAGGGAAGCGTTCGGGCAACAGGAAGCCGGTGGCGGTTTTATCGAGCAAAATGGTGTCGCCGGCTTTCAATTCTGCCAGCTTGGCCGACATCGGCCCGCCCTGTATCAGCACGGCGAAGTATTCCAAATCGTCGGCGTATTCGGCGGATACCACTGAATAAGCGCGCCAGATAAAGCCTTCGCCGTCGTGGAAGCCGAGTCGGGAAAACTGGCCGGCGGCGAAGCGGTAGGCTTCGGGGCGGGTGATGGCGAAGGTCATCAGTTTGTCGGTATGGTGTTTCACCCACAAAACGGTTTCTTCGGTGTATTTGGCTTCCGGTGCGGCGGGCATGGTATTCTTTCTGGGATTCTAAAAGTTTTCAGACAGGCATTATAAAGGGAATGCCTGTCTGAAAAAATACATAATGAAATCACTAAACAACTACTGCGGCGGCTGCCCAATCGTCGGCGGTGGCGGTTCGGCGGCGTAGCGCAGGTGTTCAGTGTAGTAAAACACGCCGATAATCAGCAGCGCCACGCACACCAGCCATACAATCATTTTGCGGTAATTCAAGGGCTCACGCGGCCGCCTAAAGCCGCCGGGCATCGGGCTGGCGATTTTTTCCGGGATCTCGCGCTCTGCTTTCGGCTGGTGCTTGGCAATCCATTCGTCGTGCTTTTTCTTTTTTTCCGGCGTGGTCAGCACGTCGTAAGACTGATTGATGATGCTCATGATGCGCTGCGCGTCGGGCATCGTGGGATGGTGGTCGGGATGGTAGCGTTTGCACAGCGCACGATAAGCGGCGCGGATGGCCTGCGGGCTGGCATCCCGCGCCACCTTCAGATTATCGTAGTGTGTGTGCAGGCGTTTGGCCATACGCATCCTGACCGGGCGAATAGTGTTCAGACAGGCCTAATTATACGGCAAAGGGCTGAATCTGTATGGAATACGACGGCTTCTTCCGGATTCTGCGCACTTCTTCTGCCAATAAAAAGACACTTTGCGGCGTTCGCAAAGTGTCTTGCTGATTTGAATCCGGTCTTACAAATCTTCCACCACACCGGCGGTGGCCGCTTTGCTTTTTACCTGTGCGATGGCGGCACTGCGCGCCTCGTCGCTGCCAAACATCGGGCTGGTGCCGATAACCTGGCCGTTTACCGCTTTCAGATTGAAGTAAAACTTGCCGTTGCTGCTTTCTTTCAGCTCATAGCGCTTGTCTTCCGCCGCATTTTTGCGGATAGACTCAATCCCGTTTTGTGCCGAAGACTTGCTGGTATATTGTTCGCTGCGCAGCAGGGTTTTCTCTTCTTCACCGCGCAGGCTGAAGTTAAATTGACCCACTTCCGTTTTCGATAATTCAAAAGTCGCCATCAACATCTCCTTTATTTAGTTTTCATCCAAATTATCCCATTTGGGTAACTTGAATTTCACTATAAAAACACTGAGGATACTTGTCAATCCGAAAAATCAAAGCTTACTTAACTTTATTCCAAAGCCTGGCGCAAACGCTGCTCTATCTGATCCGCATCAAACGATTGAGCGATTAATTCGAAACGACTGTCGCGCCGCCACGCCACTTGGTTGGCACCCCATTGGCCGTCTACCCAATTGAGCCACACCCAAGTGCCCAACACCTGAAACACCCCTTTGGCGCGCACCAAGCCTTCGGTCATTTGCGGCAAATCGTTGAAGAATTGGGTAAGTTTCTCGCCGTCGAACTCACTCTCCGCCGGGAAAGTAAATCCTTGCGACTGAAAACCCATGGTGTTATCCGGCAGCGTTTTTAAGCGGTAGCGCGATTTTTCTATTACCGGAATATCCAGCCATTCGATGTCGAGGCTGGCGTTTTCCACCTCCACCACCTTGGCTTTCGGCGGAAACAGCTTGGCCGCCTGCTCGTGAAATTGCGCCATCACTTCCGGCGTACACAAATCCACCTTGCTCGCCACCAATACATCGCACACGCCGATCTGGTCTTTATACAAGCCCTGCAACGCATACATCGGATCAACAAACTGGCGCGGATCCACCACGGTAAACACCGCGCCGATTTCCAGTAATTCGTTAAACGGCGGCACTTTCAATTCATCGATTACGCTGGCCGCATGCGCCAAACCGCTGGCCTCGATCAAAATGCGGTCGGGCTGGTTGTCGGCCAACAGTTTTTTCAGCGTATTGCCCATTTGCGGCCCAGCCACGCAGCACAAACAACCGCCTGCCACTTCCGCCACCGGAATACCGCTATCGCTCAACACCGCACCGTCGATACCGATTTCGCCAAACTCATTGACCATAATCACCCATTTTTCCGCCGGGTCCTTCTGCGCCATCAAGCTTTTGAGCGCAGTGGTTTTACCCGTACCCAAAAAACCGGAAATCAAATGTACTTTCGCTTTTTTTACTGACGACATTGTCGGCACCTTCCTGTTAATACCACATGTTCTTCCTGCAACACAAAACCGCTGGCCGCCACACCGGCCTGCAACGCCGCCCATTGGCTGCTCAAACTTTGCTCGTCCACCGCGCCGCATTCGGTGCACACCAAAATAAACGATTGATGATGCGCGTTTTCCGCGTGGCCATGGCAATCATGCCCGCACTGATGGCTGGCATGGCTGCACAACACATAGCCGTTCACCGCCGCCACCTTGTGCAACACGCCCTGCTCCGCCCAAAAATCCAGCGCCCGATAAGCCGTCGGCGGCGCTACCGGCGCAGCCGATTCCTGCTGCATCTGCGCCAACACTGCATAGGCCTTAATCACGCCGTGCTGGCGCAACACGATATCCAGCACCTGCTCGCGCAAAGCGGTCACCTGAGCCCCCGCCAAACGCGCCTGTTCCAGAATGTTTTGTTTCGCATCCATCACGTTTCCGCCTGTTGATAAAGTGTTACATTATAACTTTAAAATCTGCCAACGGGATAACAAGAATGCCTGTCTGAAAACTGATAAGTTTGTTTTCAGACAGGCATTCTTGTTGAAATCCCAAACCGTTTTACAGCATCCCGATTTCAATAAAAAACTGCCGATACGCCTCGGCTTTTTTCTCCAACGCCAAAGGATAGGCGCGTGAAGACGACGGCAAACGATAGAGATGTAACGTGCGCCCTATCAAATCAGCTTCCGCATAAGCCCCGATTTTCGGCTTGGGCGTATCGGGCGGCATCAGGGTTAATAAGGTATCGGTGGCCAATTCGCCGGTGGTCATGATGATGCGGCATTGCGGCAGTTTGCTCAGCAAAGCACTTAAATCCAGCGGGGTCACGATCTGCAAAAATTTATCGGAAGCATTGCCCTGCAAACGGCGCACCTGATGGGCGGTGTCGCTGATGGCGATGCCTTTGTCGGCCAGAAATTCGCGTAGCAGCGCCTCTTTAAAACTTTTGCCGCCTGCTGCCACAAAATAATCTTTGTCGTTAAAAAACACCAGCCCGAAAATCCGCCACATATCGTTTTGGAAATTCGGGTAGTAAAAATCCATTTTCCAACGCTCACGCGGCGGAGGAAAAGAGCCCAGCATTAAAAGCCGGGCATTGTGTGGGGCAAACGGCGGCAGCGGATGGGTTTCGACTGCCGCCTGATTAGCGGTTTCTAAATCGGCGCTCATTTCTTCAACGATGCGGTAAAAAATTTATCCAATTGATCGCGATAACGGTTTTGGAAACGCGGCGAAGTGGCTTCAATGTGGTGACCGCCTTCAACCAGCACCAGTTTTTTCGGCTCTCCGGCAGCGGCAAATAAAGCCTCACCGTGTTTATGAGGAATCACTTCGTCGGCGGTACCATGTATCAGCAACAGCGGAATCGGTGCAATACCGGCCACGTATTTCTCGGCGCTGTAACGATTGCTCATCAGCACACCGGCACCGATCAGCTTATCGTTGGCGATATCGGAATACGATTGGAAAGTGGACTCAATCGCCACCGCTTTAATACCTTGTTTGTTGCCCGAACCCACTGCACCAATCGCATTGGCGCCGCCCAAACTCTGGCCGAACACCACCAGTTTTTTCGGATTCACATCGGGGCGGCTGCGCACATAATTGAGGGCAGCCTGGCCGTCTTCAAACAGCCCGCGCGGATTCGGCTTACCTTCCGACTTGCCGTAACCGCGGTAATCAAACATAAAAACATTGAAACCGCGCGCCGGCAGCCAGTCAACAAAGCCCAAATGCGCCGAAATATTCTGCGCATTGCCGTGAAAATGCACCACCGTGCCCTTAGCCTTACCCACTGCGGGCAAAAACCAGCCGGACAACGCCGTACCGTCGGCGCTGTGAAAGGTAACCGGCTCGAAGCGCAAACCGTTTTGCGCGGGCGAGCCGTAATCGGCACGATCGGGATAATAAAAAGCCTTGTGTGCACAAGAGGACAGACCCAGCAACAACATGCTGATGAGGCTGATCCAAAGTAAAGGCCTGGGTTTTCGCATGAATTTCTTTCTGTTTTTTACATCTAACACCGGCGGTACAAACCGATGCACCACCAATATTCATTAATCACTACATGATAGACCGTTAAGATATGTCATCAGTTCGCTAAACAGAGTGATTTTTTTTGCAGTAGCGGCCATAAAAAACAGCCGGCGGCTGCCGACTGTTTTTTATGGTCATCCTTACTGCGTATTTTGCAGCTTCACCAACTTCGGATTTGAGTTGCCCCATACCGTATACAAATCGGCGAACAGCGCACCATTGATCTCTTCCACTTCGCTCTGCGTGATTTCCGCCCCGCCCTGTTTGCCAAAAATCACCACTTCATCATCGGCCTGAATATCCGGGAAATCGGTCACATCCACCATGGTGGTATTCATCGATACCTTGCCGACCACCGGTACTTTGTGGCCGCGAATCAGCACATGGCCTTTATTGGTGAACACGCGGCGGTAGCCATCGGAATAGCCCATCGGCAAATTAGCCAGCCGCGAATCGCGTTCCAAAGTGAAGGTGCGGTCGTAACCCACCGTGCTGCCTTTCGGATAAGTGTTGACGCTGGCCACGCGGGTTTTAAACGACATGATGTATTCGTATTCCGGCCGCTCATACACCGGCTCGCCATACAAAATACCGCCCGGACGCACCAAATCGTACCAGCCTTGCGGCACATTCAGTGTCACAAACGAATTGGCCGTGTGCAACACCAGCTTTTTGCGGTTGAGCTTGGCGGCGCGAATCAGCCATTTGCTGTCTTGCTTGAACACTTTCAGGCCTTTTTTCACGTCTTCTTTATCTTCCACCGGAAAGTGGGTCATGATGCCGACGATGTGCAGATTCGGCAGTTTGGTCATCGCCACCGCATCCTCTTTCGCACCCGGTACGCTTAAATCCAAGCCGTTGCGATCCATGCCGGCCGAATTCAAAGCCAAGTGAAAACGCAATTTCTTACCGGCTTTCTGCGACGCCTGATCAGCCGCTTCGGCTTGCGCACGATTACCGAACAACTCTTCCATATCGTATTGCAAACCGTCCTTGATTTCGCCGAGGGAAGCGGTACGCACCCGCATCACACGCCCTTGATAACCGTGTGCACGCGCCACCCTCGCCTCTTCGTTGCTACCGATACCGATACACGGCACGCCGTGTTGGATAACCGCCGGCATCAGCAAATCGATGCTGTTGCCATAAGCATCCGCTTTCAAAATCGCACAAATCTGCGCCTTGCCTTTCAGGTGTTTCTTCAAGGCTTCGATATTACGGCCATACGCCGCCGGATCGATTTCCAACCAAGCATTGGCATTCTCGCGCGTAACCTTACTCGGCTGCTGGCTTTCCACGTTCAAAGGCGGAGCCGACCAAGCCGGTGCCGCCAATAAAGCCGCGCTCAAACACACGGCGGTGAGTTTAGGGATAAAGTGCATGGGGGTTTCTCCTCTGTTGGCTGATTATTCATTTTGCAATAGCGACCAAACTATAACGCATAAACAAGCAAAATCATACACAAACTAACGTTTACTTAACCCTACCCTTTAAAGAAACTAAAGTGGCAAGACAGCAAAAGTTTTCAGACAGGCAGAGACCTTTGCAAAAAAGTTTTTAGAAGTACTTGATACAAAAGTGACGTCATTCCTGCGCAGGCGGGAATCCAGCAAAATATTTAAAAAACCTTTTTTATTCAATTGTTTGTTAAATTCAAACATGGATTCCCGCCTGCGCGGGAATGACGTCGGTAGGGAAAATCAGCGGTTTCAAAGTATTTTTGCAAAGGTCTCAGGCATATAAACCAGTACGATCAATCTG
>Ga0116175_1000974_pt1 | contig 18915 bp, 15 predicted proteins | sample AD_UKC125_MetaG_FD_89802 | JGI IMG/M metagenome (GOLD analysis project Ga0116175, IMG submission 89802) | Active sludge microbial communities of municipal wastewater-treating anaerobic digesters from USA - AD_UKC125_MetaG | ecosystem: Engineered > Bioreactor > Anaerobic > Digestate | place: USA... | reverse complement strand
TATCAGTTTTATGTAAGAGCAGATTGTGGCGATGGTACTTTCTCTCCTTGGGCTGGACCTTTTACGTTTACTACAGCAATTACTCCACCTCAATGTGGTGGTACATTTGTTGATAACGGAGGAACAACAAATAACTACACTAACGGAGCTGATGATACTATTGTTATTTGTCCACCAACAGGTTCAGGATTAGTAGTTACAGTAACTTTTACATCATTTGATACAGAAGCAACTTGGGATGGATTATATGTTTTTGATGGTGATACTATTAATGATCCACAAATATCTAGTGGAAATCCTGCTGCGAATGTACCAGGTGGTTTAGCTGGAAGTTATTGGGGAACAACAATTCCTGGTCCATTTACATCTTCCAGTGCTGATGGGTGTTTAACTTTCCGATTTAGAAGTGATGGTTTTGTAAATAGACCTGGATGGGTTGCTAATGTAACGTGTGACCCAGCACCAACTTGTCCTCGTCCAAACAACTTAACTGTTTCAGCTATAACTCAAAATAGTGCTTCGATTTTTTGGACAGAGATTGGCTCTGCAACACAATGGGAAGTTTTAATTCTTCCATTTGGTTCGCCAGTTCCGGATGCTTCTTCTGTTGGAGTTTTAACGAATGAGAACAACCCATACCTAGCAACAGGTTTAGATTCAGGAACTCCTTATACTGTTTATGTAAGATCTATTTGTTCATCTTCAGATATATCAACATGGACTTTTGGTACAAACTTTACAACATTAATTGCTAATGATGAATGTATCAACGCAGTAAATGTTCCTGTAAATCCTGACACAAATTGTACTCAATTTGGCAGTGGAACATTGACAGGTGCTACAGCATCAACACAGCCAAACACTTGTGGCGGAACGGATGATGATGATGTATGGTTTTCTTTTGTAGCAACATCTACAAGTCACAGTATTGATTTGTACAATATTACAGGAAGTACAACAGATTTATATCATGTAGTTTATTCAGGAACTTGTGACAACTTAACACAGTTGACCTGTAACGATAATAATAGCAGTACAATTTCTGGTTTAACGATTGGAAATACATATTATATAAGAGTATATTCATGGACTGCAACTGCTGGTCAAACATCAACTTTTAATATTTGTATTGGAACAATTCCTCCACCAATTTCTTCTAGTACTACTCAATACACTACAACACAACTAGTTCAAGATGTTTTGTTGAATTCAACTTGTGCGATTGTATCGAATATTACTTCTTCAACTGGTTCAAATTTTGGTTCTACTAATGGTATTGGTTATTTTAATCAAAATGGCTCAAGTTTTCCATTTGCGCAAGGTATCATTATGACAACAGGAAATGCTAACAGTGCTCCAGGTCCAAATGATTCTACTTTAAGTGATGGTAACCAAGCTTGGGTTGGAGATACTGATTTAGAAGATATTATTTTGGCCGCAACAGGAAATCCAATGGATTCTAGAAATGCTTCTATCATTGAATTTGACTTTGTGCCAATTATTGATACTGTAAATTTCAATTTCATCTTTGCGTCCGAAGAATATGGAACATTCCAATGTTCTTACTCTGATGCCTTTGCGTTCTTATTGACTGATACTACTACAAACACAACTACAAACCTTGCCGTTTTACCAAGTAGTAACATTCCCATTTCTGTGGTAACTATCAGAGATGAACTATATAACGATGGTTGTGAATCTGCAAACCCACAATATTTTTCAACATTTTATGGTGCTGGCGGTGCAAATCCACTTGGTGCTCCAATTGATTTCAACGGTGTTACAGTTCCTCTGACTGCACAAGCAAACGTTGTACCTGGCAATTTATATCACATTAAATTGGTAATTGCTGATAGACTAGACAACGCTTTTGACTCTGCTGTTTTCCTTGAAGGAGGAAGTTTTGATATTGGAACAGTTGATTTAGGTAATGACTTATTACAATCCACAAACAGCGCATTATGTGCAAACGAAACAAAAGTATTGGATAGTGGTTTGAGCCCAAGTCAATTTACATTTACTTGGTCATTCAATAACGATGTTATTCCTGGCGAAACTGGACCTTCATTAACGGTGAACCAACCTGGTATTTATACGCTGACAGTTAATTATATCAATACAACTTGTACAGCTACCGATAACATAACTATTGAATACTACCCAGAAATTATTCCTGGTACTCCTGAAAATATTCATGCATGTAGTACAGATGGATTTGCTTCATTTGATTTAGCTAGTAATAGTGCATCAATTCTTGGTTCGTTAGATCCAAATGAGTTTAATTTGACTTATTACTTAACAAACGCTGATGCGACTAATGAAGTAAACCCTATTACATCGCCATTTATTAATACAGTTCCTTTCCAACAAACAATTTATGTTAGAATAGAAAGAAACAACACTACTTGTTTTGAAATTAGAACTTTTGATTTGATTGTTGATCCAAGCGTAACTCCTATTTTCACTTTGCCATCAGTAATTTGTCAAAATGAAACTGCACCTCAGTTACCATTAATATCTGAAAATGGTATTGAAGGAACATGGTTACCAGCTGTGATTAACAATTTACAATCTGGTACATATACATTTACACCAAATGGTACTTCAGTGTGTACAGTTCCATATGAAATAACTATTGATGTTCTTGAAAGAGTAAATCCAACTTTCCTTTCACCTGCTCCAATTTGTAATGGTGATGTTGCTCCTTCGTTACCAACAACATCTACTAATGGTATAACAGGAACTTGGTCACCAAGTGTTGTGAGCAATACGCAAACACAGACATACACATTTACACCAGACAATAATCAATGTGCAAATCAAGCACAAATGGTTATCACGGTTTATGACAACTGCTCGTTTGGTAGTTTTGCAAATGCGGTTTGGTTAACAGATTGTGATACCAATAACTTCTTTAACACAGTAGGTTCTGGTGCTTCTATTATAGGTCCAGTAGAAAATGTGTTTCCAAATGCTGACTTAGGAACTTATATATCTAACTCAGGAAGCTTAAAATTCAGAGGTGGAGAAGTTAAAACTTTTAAAAATAACACTGCCAATGTGTGTGGTGCTAAACTTTTTTATAGAATTTATTCAGTTTCTGGAACTCCAGGAGCATTTGCTTCAATGGATTTGAATTTCTTTGAGGATTGTTCATCAGGAAGTTTCCCAAGTGGTGGACCATGTAATCCAGGAGATCAAAAATGGCAAACCGTTTTGAATGATAGCCAATCTCCAATTGATTTAACGGCTTATCCTGCTGGAGAATACAAAATAGAAGTTTATTATGATGTTAACGGTGATATTAATTCAACAACAGAATGTGATGATCACGTACTAGTTGATAATAATGGAATGTATTTTGCTGCGACATATACACTTCAAACACTTCCAACATATTCATCAATATTACCAACAACATGTACTTCGAATGATGGAAGTATTACAATCAGTGGATTAGCTCCAATTACAACATATTTATTGAATTATACATATGAAGGTAATGCTGCTACACCAATAACTTTTGTTTCTGATGCCAATGGCGAATATACTCTCACTGGATTAACTGCGGGAACTTATGCTAATTTTGTTTACAGTTTCAATGGATGTACTGCCAATTTAACAGAAAGCATTGTATTATTCATTCAATCTGTTGCACAATTAAGCGGAACTGATCCTCTAACATGTAATGGAAATAACGGAACAATAACCATTGGAAACTTATCTCCTAACCTTACCTATTCTGTTACTTATAGTGATGATACAGTTTCTGTTGGTCCTTTGACTTTAACATCTAATGCAAATGGAGAAATAGTTATCAGCGGATTAAACGCTGGTACTTATAATAATTTTTCATTAAGCACAACAAATTGTTCTGCAACATCTGCTGAAACTATTACATTGATAAATCCTAATGCACCTGTTGTTTCAGTAAATAGTGAAACTATTTGTTCTGGTCAATCAGCAACTATTACTGCTACTCCTCAAACACCAGGAACATATAACTATGCATGGATAGTTCCAAATGGAGTTACAAACCCAGGAAACGTTGCCAGCTTTACTACAAGTACAGCTGGAACTTATACAGTAGTAATTACTCCTGTAAGTACATCGTTCTGTAATGGAAGTTTTGAAAACCCTGTTGGTACTTCAACACAATTCCCTAATATGATTAATGCTAACAGCATTCCGTGTTGGGATACAACCGCTAGTGACAATATCATGGAAATATGGCCAATTGGAGGTTTTGAAAGTGTATTTGCCTACGAAGGAAATCAATTCATAGAAATGAATGCAAATTCAACAGCAACTACTTATCAAAATTTCACAACTTCTCCTGGAGCACAATTACAAATTTCTTTTGCTCACAGAGGTCGACAAGGAAATGATACAGTAGGTGTAGAAATTGGACCTGTTGGCGGACCATATACAAGCTTGGGTAATTTTACCGATTCAAACTCTGGATGGGTATTACACAACCTTACTTATAACGTTCCTACAACTGGAGGAAACAATTACAGTTTAAGATTTGTTTCTGTCTCTAGTGCTGGAAGTGATGCTTCAGTGGGTAATTTCCTTGATGCTGTTTCAGTGACTTCTGTAGAATGTAGTTCTGCACCAACATCTGGTACTGTATCTATTTTACCAACAGTAACATTAAATTTAGACACTGCGAATGATCAACAAACTATTTGTGAAGGTTCAGCCGTAACATCGATAGTTTACTCGTCTGCAAATGCTACTAACATTACTGCTACTGGATTACCAACAGGTGTAACTGGTTCATTTGATACTAATACTGGTGTTTTCACTATTAGTGGAACTGCTACTCAAGCTGGAATATTCCCTTATGTTGTATCTACTGAAGGTGGATGTAATACTGCTACTTTAAATGGTTCTGTAACAGTTACTGCAAAAGTTGCCACTACATTTAATCCTATAACAATTTGTAGAAATGATGCTGTTTCATTACCTTCAACTTCACTAGAAGGAATACCAGGAACTTGGTCTCCATCAACTGTTGATAATACACAAACATTTACATACACATTTACTCCAGATTCTGGACAATGTGCTTTAGATGGAAGTTTGACAATAACAGTAATACAACCTACAGTAGCTACATTCAATACCATAGCTCCTATTTGTTTGGGTGAAACTTCACTTCCAACATTACCAACTACTTCGCTAGAAGGTTATACAGGAACATGGTCTCCAGCTACGGTTAATAATACTCAGACAACTACTTATACATTCACTCCTACCGCTGGACAATGTGCTGCACCTGGAAGTTTATCTATAACTGTTACACAACCAACAGTGGCTACTTTCAATGCATTTACTCCTGTTTGTTACGCAGAAACACAAGTTCCAACATTGCCAACTACTTCGCTAGAAGGTTTCACAGGAACATGGTCTCCAGCTACGGTTAATAGTACACAAACAACGACTTATACATTCACTCCTACTGCAGGACAATGTGCTGCTCCAGGAAGTATAAGTATCACCGTGTTAGAAGATTTTAACTTTGAAATAACAGGAAGTTGTGTCAACAATAACTTTACTTTAGAAGTTTCTTCTGCTGATCAAAGTGTTGATTTAAGTTCAGCAACGTTCCAGTGGCAAAATCAAGAAAATCAAAACATCGGGCTAAATTCAAGTACATTAAATGTTACTGAATTCTTAAGCTCAACATCAGCAAATGAAGAAGTACCAATGACTTTCTATGTAATTGTTACAAATGCTGATGGTTGTTCTAAAAAAGAAGCAATTACTCTCGAAAAAGTATTTTGTGATATCCAAAAAGGTATATCTGTAAATAATGATGGTAAAAATGACTTCTTCGACCTAAGCCTAATGGGTGTAAAACATTTGAGTATTTTCAATAGATACGGAATGAAAGTATATGCAAAAAGTAATTATACTGTAGAATGGAAAGGTCAATCTGACAACGGAGATGATTTACCAGACGGAACTTACTATTATGTAATCGATTTTAATAGCGGACCAACAAAAACAGGTTGGATTTATATAAGCCGTGAAGAATAATAAAAAGCCCCGAGTAATTGGGGCTTTTTTAATATAAAGTGATAGCTTCTTGTATAACAGAAATCAAAATTTCATTATTTATTTCCTCGAGAGAAAAATAACGTAATGACTTTACCGTATTTCTACCATTATCGACAACCAAGTGTTGCTTATTTTGTTTTAGTTGAAATCCTTTAGCAAAACCTACATCTACAAATTGATGTTTATGACTTGCGTTCAGATAGCAAAGTGTTTTGTTTTTATAGTAAAAATAAGGAACTGTCCATTTGTATTCCAGAGTAACATTGGGTATTGTATGCTCAATAACGGAAGCAATATGTAACAAAATGTTTCGATATTTTTCTGGTTGATTGAGTATGTATAAATCTGCTGGTTTCAATTAATCGATACCATATTTGTCAAACAAATAAATTATAGAAGTCATCGTTGCTGCACCGAGCTCAAGTTCTCTTTTGTTCACTCCATCAAAAGTATCATTTGCTGCATGATGATAATCAAAATAACGTTGCGAATCGGGTTTTAAACCTACTTTCACCATCTTCTTCGAAGTTAGCGGATTTATATCTGAACCTGTGTGTCCTTTTACAAAACTATGTATCAAATAAGGTTCAAAAAGTGATTTCCAACTTAAAACTTTAGAAAAATTATTCTCATCACATTCAAACGAAAATCCTCTTGGAGTGAACCCGCCTGAATCGCTTTCGAGTGCAAAAATGTGATTTTCGTTATTTTGCTTGGATAATTCTTCATATTTTTTTCCTCCTCTTCCACCATTCTCTTCGTTCATAAAAAGCACTACTCTAATAGTGTTTTTGGGTTTATAATTTAATTTTTTGAATGTTTCCAAAACTGCCATTCCTTGCACACATCCAGCACCATCATCTTGTGAACCATCGGCTAAATCCCACGAATCAAGATGACCACCAACAATCATAATTTTCTCGGGATGTTCACTACCTTTTATTTCCCCAATGACATTGTGCGACAAAACATCATCAAACGTTTGGCAATACATTCTTAATAGAAACTGTAATTTCGGGTTGATTTTTAACTTTTTACTCAATAATTCTGCTCCGTTTGTACTTATTGCAGCCGTTGGGATATATTTTTCTTTAGGCAAATCACCATAACTCTGTGCGCCAGTATGAGGAAAATCGTCTAAACGCAAATTCATTGAGCGAACAATTGTTCCTACTGCGCCAAGCTTTGAAGCTTCCATTGCACCATAAAATCGCTGGTCAACACATCTCCCATAAGAAGTGAATGCTTCGATATTGGTTGGTTCCATTGGTCGATTGTAGAAAACAATTTTGCCTTTTACTTTATCTTCACCAAGACTTTTCAATTCATCTATTGATTTTACTTCAATCACTTCGGCAAGCAAACCACTTTTATCAGTAGCAACCGAACCGCCAAGTGCACAAACTTGAACAATAGATTTTGTTTCTCCATCAATGATAAGTCCAGTTTCCTTTTTACCTCTAACCCACATTGGCACCATTACATCTTGAAGAAATACTCTATCCAATCCAAGTGCTTCAAGCTCTGCTTTGGTATATAAAACTCCTTTGGCTGCACCTGTTGATCCTGATAATCGATGACCTATTTTATTTGATAAATCATCTAACCAAGAGTAGCATTTGGAATTAGTTAGTGAAAAATCATAAATTTTTTTCAACATAGCTTCATCATCAGATTGAGCGAAGGAGACAAAAGTTGACAGTAAAACCAAAAATGAAATTCTTCTCATTTGATAAAATATTTTTATCAAAAATAATTGAAAAAACATTTGGTAGAGGAAAAAATTATTATTTACTTTGTTTTTCAAAGTACTTTAACATGGAGACGAAAGATTATTTAAAAGATATTCAAGACATCAAACAAATGATGTCACAATCTTCACGATTTATTTCATTAAGTGGATTGTCGGGAATATTAGCTGGGATTTATTCTTTAATTGGTGCATGGTTTGCTTATAAAACCATTTACTTTGACACTTCCACTATGGGTTCATACAAATCGTTAATCATATCATACGAAGCCGTTGTAAAACTATTCATCATTGCGGCTTCGGTTATCGTTTTATCAATTATAACAGGATTGGTTTTAAGTTTGCAAAAAGCAAAAAAAGCCAATGAAAGTTTGTGGAACCCAACCTCAAAACGCTTATTAATCAATTTTTTAATTCCATTATTGACTGGAGGATTTTTTATACTTTTCCTCATCGAAAAGGAAATGTTGAGCATAATTGCACCATTAATGCTTATTTTTTACGGAATGGCTTGTCTAAATGCAAGTAAGTACACGCTTGGAGATGTTCGCTATTTAGGTATTACAATGATTGTTTTAGGATTATTATCTACCTGGTTTTTAGGTTATGGATTGCTGTTTTGGGCTTTAGGTTTTGGTGTGTGCCACATCATTTATGGAGCTTTGATGTATTTTAAATATGATAGAAATTAAGCTTTGAAAAACCTAATCCAAAATATTAACAAAGCCTTTGACCATCGAATCCGATTGGGCATCATGTCGGTATTGATGGTTAATGAAAGCGCCGATTTTACTATGCTCAAAGAGCTTTTGGGTGTAACCGATGGCAATTTGGCTTCGCATATAAAAGCATTGGAAACAGAAAATTATATTATTGTCGAAAAACAATTTATTGGAAAAAAACCAAACACAAGTTATAGAGCAACAGTCGATGGCAAAAAAGCCTTTAAAGATCATATTGATGCGCTTGAAAAATTAATTCAAAACAGCTAACTATTTTTTTATTTATTTACTTTGAAATTCAAAGAACTTTTATTTTTAAAACATGAAAGACTTAATTATCGAAAAAATGTATGAATGGAGTAAAAAACCCTATCAAAAATTCTTTAAAAGAAATGAACCTTGGAATATTACACCAAAGGATTTGATATTGCTTCCCAAAGATAGTTTGGGTTTTCACATGGGGTGTTTTTTACTGAAATACAATTTTGAAATGCAACCCAAATTAGAGGATCACGATGTTATCCATGTATTAACCAATACTGGAGTTTCTGTTATTGAAGAAATTGGGATGCAATACTATTTAATGGGTAATGGTAAAAAAAGTATCTATCTATTTATGGTTGTATTCATTGGAACACTTTTCTACCCTAACAGATTAAAAACTTTCTATAAATATTATAAGAGAGGACAAAATGCTCATCCATTTTACAAATTACCTTTTGAAAAAATGCTTTATAAATCTTTGAAAGAAATTCAATTCACTTTTAATATTAAATAATCATGGAAACATTTACTGTAGAAACTCAAAAAACAACAGGATTTTCAACCTATCTAGCCATTGGTTCATTCTCAATTGGAACAATTTTATTAATGCTTCATCTTATATTTCCACATATTGATAATATTCTATTCTTAGGATTTTTCTATGTTCTATTTACATTTCTAATAAATGCAATTGTGTTTTTAAACTTAGCCTTTCAATTTATTATTAAACCCGAAAGTAGAGAAGATTTAGCAATAAAAATGCTCATCATGTTAGCAAACATACCTGTAACAATATTTTATATCTATTTAGTATTTCACATATTTTAATAATTCTAAAACTCAATATTATGGAACAACAAGAAAACCCAACAAACGAAGTAAAGCAAGGCTTTTTTCAATCTACAACTGCCAAAATGATTATGGTAGGTTTTTTAACATTAGTGCTATTAATTCCACTGTTTTTTGTACAAGATTTAATCAGTGAAAGAAGTATGCGTCAAAAAGAAGTGACAGAAGAAGTGTCAACGCTTTGGGGAAAAGAAATCAATTTTTATGGCCCAATACTTCGCATTCCATACAAAACGTATAAGGAAACAACGATATACGATTCTAAAACCAAAACGACTAGTATCCAGAAGAACAGTACGCTTGAATATGCTTACTTCTTTCCAGAAAAACTTAACAACAATTCTGATGTAAAAAAAGACACTTCGCTCAAAAGAGGTATTTATGACAATATTGTTTTTACTGCAAACATGAGTTTTGATGGAAGTTTTGGCAAACCAAATTTTGAAAAATTGAACATCAAAGAAGAAGATGTTGTTTGGGAAAAAGCCGCAATTGTTGTAAAAACTACTAATCTGAAAAGCATCAAAAGCGATTTGAAAATAAACCTGAATAACAACTCATTAGCTTTTGAAGCAAAGCCTGATGAAGACAACTATTATGGTGTTTTGGAAACGAATAATTTCGATTATAAAACGATGCAAAAATCGGAACGCATCAATTTTAAATTCAATATGCAATACAACGGAAGCAAAAGCATCGAGTTTATACCTATAGGGAAAACTACTGCTGTAAGTATGAATTCCGACTGGGATTCGCCGAGCTTTTTTGGTTCATTTGCCGCAAACAATACCACTAAAAAAGTTGATAAAAAAGGATTTCATGCAGATTGGAAAGTATTGGACATCAATCGTTCTTTTTCACAACAATATGCTGGAAAAATTCCAAACCTGAATGAATATTCATTTGGAGCTAAATTGATTAAAACTGTGGATGAATACCAACAAAACGAACGCGCATCAAAGTATGGATTTCTGGTAATAGGGTTAACATTTTTGATTTTCTTTTTAATACAATCTATCAGCAAGATTAACATTCACATTTTTCAATACTCCATGATTGGATTGGCATTAATCATGTTCTATACTTTGTTAATTTCAATTACTGAGCACAGTAGCTTTTCTCTAGCTTACGCCATTGCTGGTGTATCTGTTGTGACTTTGATTACATTATATTCCGTTTCTATACTCAAAAACAGAAAGTTTCCAATGTTTATAGGCGCATCACTTTCAGTGCTTTATACTTTCATTTATGTAATTATTCAACTTGAAGATTATGCTTTACTAGTAGGAAGTATTGGTTTATTTATGATACTTGCTGCGGTTATGTATTTCTCCCGAAAAATAGATTGGGGTAAATAACATTTAAATTATTAATTATCATGGAATTATTTGTTAAAGAAAATTCGATAGTTAGAGAAATTTGGGGAAAAAGTGATACTGTATTATTCGTTTTCGCTGGAGCATCAGCAGAGTTTGCTTTGAATAAATCGGTTGACTGGCTTTATTATACTGGAAAACTACCTTCTGATCCATTAGGAAGGTTGTTTTCTACAGTGAAATATGCAAAATTTATAGTTTTTTCTTCAACCGATGAAGCAAATAAATCGATTGATATATTGAGAAAAATTCACGGCACTGTTGAACAAAATCGCGGTGCTGTGATTCCTGATAGGGCATATCGCGATGTATTATTTATGCTAATTTATTATTCGATTGCATCTTATGAACTATTAGAAAGAAAATTAACTTATCACGAAAAAGAGGAAGTTTACAATGTCTTTTATCGAGTAGGAATAAGAATGGGATTAACAGAATTGCCTTGCACATACAATAAATGGTTGCTGAAAAGAGAACTACATCTCATTGAAAATTTAAAGCCAAGCAAATATACTTTTGACCTTTTCAAGCAATACAAGAAACATCTTGGAGTATTTAGATATAAAATGCTAATTGAAAGTCAGAAATTATTAGTCCCAAAACACGTAAAGAAGCTTTTACAATTCACTAATTTCTCTATCCTTTCAATCATAATTCCGATATACAAATTAAGCCGAAATGTTAAGCTTGATAAATTTTTCAAAAATTTATTACTCCCATCAGAATATAAAACTCAGATTAATGAATTGGATGTACAAACAAGATAACTGTTAAAGTTAGTTATGATTCTAATGCCAACCCATCTTTCTAAATTCATAATAAAACATCAAAATGAACAAAAGACAAACGCTTTTTAAAATAAGGACACTTATAATTATTTTTATTATTTGCTTAATCCTGAGTGGAATTACTGCATTCCCTATAGAAACTGAACTTCAATTCATCAATAAACATTTTAATTTTCTTCCTAGTGTTATTAAAAATTGGATTTCAGATGTTTATTTTGCCGTAAAAGATACAAATACAAAATATCCTTTTTTAAGTTATGGAACAGATTGGTTAGCATTTGCTCATCTTGTAATTGCTGTTGCTTTTATTGGACCAGTGAAAAATCCAGTGAAAAATATTTGGATAATTGAATTTGGAATTATTGCTTGTCTAATGGTTATTCCATTAGCTTTCATTGCAGGAAACATAAGAACTATACCATTTTATTGGCAACTAATTGATTGTTCGTTTGGGATAATTGGTTTAATCCCTTTGATTTGGTGTCGAAGCTTGATAAAAAAACTTGATATAATAGAAAATCTATAACTTACAGGATAAGTAATTCTAAAGCCTATTTTGTCATTCTGAACGAAGTGAAGAATCTCATGATCTTAATAACTTCATGAGATTCTTCACTTTTTTCAGTATGATAATTATTAAAAATCAACCTTCCAATCTAATTCAGGTTTATACCAAAGCTGACCATTTTCGACCAGCAATGGACAATCAAAATTGTTTGTATATAAACTTCCTGTTCCAAGTCCTTGTGGCATGGTTGTGTTGAGCATAAAAGTAAATTGTGCAATTGCATTCAAACCAATATTACTTTCCAATGCCGAAGTAATCCACCAACCAATATTATATTTCTCTGCCAAAGTAATCCATTCATTTGCTCCTTTGATTCCGCCAATAAAACTTGGCTTCAAAATGATGTATTGTGGTCTCACTTTTTTGAGTAAAGCTTCTTTTTCATTGTATGAAAAAATTCCAATCAACTCTTCGTCCAAAGCTATGGGTAAATTAGTGCTTTTACACAGAACTGACATCGTGTCAGTATGATTTTTTTGAATGGGTTGTTCTATACTATGTAATTTATAACCAGATAATTGATTTATTTTATTTAAAGCTTCATTTTCACTAAAAGCACCGTTGGCATCAACTCTAATTTCAATTTTATTTTCATCAAAATTAGCTCTTATAAACCGCAATAATTGCAATTCTTTGTCAAAATCTATAGCTCCAATCTTGAGTTTTATACAGTTAAATCCTTGAGCAATTTTCTCTTCAATTTGTTGTTTCATAAACACCTCATCACCCATCCAAACCAATCCATTTATTGGAATAGATTTTTTACCAGAAGTGAATTTTGAAGGAAATAAAATAAATGGATTTTCACTTTTCAGCGAAAGAAAAGCCATTTCTACACCAAACTGTATAGACGGAAATTCGATTAACTCTTGCCATAATTTTTCTTCACCAAGATGGATATTATTGCAAGTCCATTGTAGTTTTTCTTCATAATCCAACCTGTCATCAGCAGATAATCCTCGAAGAATTCCGCACTCGCCTATTCCCTTTCTTCCGTTCTCTTCTAGGACAATAAACCAAGTTTCTTTCTCTGTCAAAACGCCTCGCGAAGTTCCGCTTGGACGCTTAAAGATTAAATTGTATTTAAAATATTTCGCTTTCAAAGCTCTTATTTAAGAAGTTTTAAAATTTTTGAAAAATATTTGCTATTAATACCTTGTTTTTCAAATTCTGCGAAGTCTGATTTAGCCTGTTGTTTCCAACTCACATCCGCAGAAATATTTTGGTTAGCAAATCTTTTGTGAATTTCTTTTGCCTTTTTGAAATCATCCGTTAAAACATAAGCATGTGCTAGATTTAATTTTATACCCAAATCAGATTCGTCTATTTTTTCAGCTGTTTTAAGCGTTTTAAGAGCTTTTTCGTATTGAAGCGTCAAAATATAGTATTTCCCCATAAGATTGTAATCTAAAGCGGATTTTGAAGCGGAAGCTATTGTGTTTTCAAGCATTGTTATAGCTGCTTCTTTTTTACCTGCATTAAAAAGCTCTTCGCTTTTTTTTCTATTTAACTCCGATAGGATTTTATCTTCTTTTGTTTCCTTTAAGGCAACAAATGTTAAATCATTGAAAATCTTTTGTTTTTCTTCGGGAAAAAGATTTTTGAACTCTTTATAAGTCATTTTTTTGGAAATCAAATCGAGCATACTGCCAGCAAACTCGTTTTTCTTTGCAATAGAAGATATTATGTCGAGTTTTTTCACCTCATCAAGAACACTCTTTTTTGCAGCTATTGTCCAACCTCTGCTCAATTTTTCGTTTACCCAAGGCACCAACTCAAAAACTATTTTTTGTTTCATAAACCAATTGTCGCTTTCAAAGCCAATCCAGAGGTTTTTTGAGTTATTTGAAACACAACCTGAGTTTTCGGTTAGCAATTTAGCTTCTTTGTTGATAGGAGTATTTTGAGTAAAACAAGCGTTTTTTGCTTCTCCGGTTTTTTGATACTGTAATGCGTCTTTTTCGTTATTGAAAATTGCATATCTACATTTATCATCACCAGATATCGTAGAAAGCAAATAGACCGCACCAGCAGAACCTTGACTTATTCCTGTAGGATCGGGAATAGATTTTAGTAAAGAAACAAGACTAGAAGCAAGTTTTTGATTATCGTCTAAAATTGATATTCTGAAAACCGCTTCTGTAGTTCCATCGGGCAAATCAGTTGATTTTATTACCGTTCTTTTTCCTGCTGATAGATTGATTGTTTCGTTGGTTGTTCTAACGTTATCCCAGTATCCTTCACTGGATTGTGAGAATACCACACTACAAAACATCAACATTGATGATATAATTATTCCTTTCATAAGTTTATCCATTCGCTTTGAATTAGCCCTGATGGCAGCGACATCCTTTTGCTTTGCAAAAGATATAGCGAACAGCAGGAATATGGTTCACTGCAATTCCCATGCCTTTTTGCTTCTTAAAAAAATTATATCATTATGCTTTCGCCTATTTCTAACAACATCAAGTCTTTTCCAGCGTCAAAAAATTTCTTTTTGGCCAAAGTGTGGTCGATGATGATATATCCAAATGTATCAAAGTGATAACCCAAAATTTTATCGCATTTTAGAAAATCTGAAGCGATGATTGCATCATCAACATCCATGGTAAAATTGCTGCCTATCGGCAAAATTGCTAAATCGAGCTCAGTTCGCATCGGGATAAGTTTCATGTCCATTGTCAGCGAGGTATCGCCAGCAATGTAGATGTTTTTGTGTTCGCCTTCAATAACAAATCCTCCAGGTTGACCACCATAACTTCCGTCAGGAAAAGAACTGGTGTGGATAGCCGGAACATATTTTACTTTTCCAAACTCAAATTGCCAACTTCCTCCGTGATTCATTGGATGATATTGAAGTCCTTTGTTTCCAAAATGTGACGCTATTTCATAGTTTGAAACCACAACAGAATTATTGTTTTTTGCAATAGTTTCTACGTCTAAAATGTGGTCTTGATGAGCGTGAGTTAGTAAAATATAATCAGCTTTCAGAGCATTTACATCAATATGTGAAGCTTTCGGATTTCCTGAAATAAAAGGATCAATCAATACATTTTTTCCTGAAACTTCTATTCCTACACATGCGTGTCCGTAAAATGTTATTTTCATAGTAAATTGATTAAATATTAACGTAGTTTACAACCATGTCTGAAATAAAATAGATGAGGCATAAAGCCAACAAAACCGAAAGTAGAAATGTGCTAATAGCTAATTTTTTCAATTCGGGGTCAAGTAATTTAGGGTTTTTGTTTCTATAAACCGTCATTAAATGACTTGTTAGAGGAAAATAGGCAACCAAAAATATATATTGATCAAAATGAAATTCATTTAAAACCGCAAAAACAACAACCATCACCATTGCTGACACGACAAGAAAGTAATGATATTTCTTTGCCCAAGCTCCTCCGTTTTTTACAACTAATGTATTTTTTCCTGACTTTCTATCGCTTTCTTCATCACGCATGTTGTTTAAATTTAACACACCTACGCTTAAAAATCCTATTGAAGTAGCTGGTAGTAATAACAACAAATCCAATGTTTTAGAAAACATAAAATAAACTCCAAAAGTACTTACTAAACCAAAGAAAATAAACACAAATAAATCTCCATAGCCTTTGTAGCCATAAGCACCTTTGCCAACTGTATATCTTATAGCGGAAGCTATTGCTAAAACGCCTAACACAAGAAACAGTAATGAATACAAAAGATAACTTTCTTTGAAAGCAAAATAAATTAACAAAACAGCAAACAACAAAGTAATGAAGGAAGTAAAAGCTATTGCCTTTTTCATTTGTTTCGGTGAAATGCTTCCGCTTTGTATCGCTCTTTTGGGACCAACTCTATCTTCATTATCAGTTCCTTTAACACCATCACCATAATCATTGGCAAAATTGGAAAGTATCTGTAAACCAAGTGTAGTCAACAAGGCAAAAAGCACTATTTTCCAATTGAAATATGCTTGAGACATAGCATAAAAGCTACCAACAATGATACCCGACACAGACAAAGGCAAAGTCCTTAAACGCGCTGCTTCAACCCAATGTTTCATATATAATTTTCTGTTTTTTAAGTTTCAATAACCTTTCTAAGGAATGTATTTTTTTTCAAAATTTGGTTTTCTTTTCTCAAGAAAAGCATTTCTTCCTTCTTTAGCTTCATCAGTCATATAAGCTAAACGAGTGGCTTCGCCTGCAAAAACTTGCTGTCCAACCATTCCATCATCGGTTAAATTCATGGCGAATTTCAACATCTTTATTGATGTAGGTGATTTAGCCAAGATTTCTTGAGCCCATTGATATGCAGTATCTTCAAGCTCATCATGCGGGATTACGGCATTAACCATTCCCATTTCAAAGGCTTCTTGCGCGGAGTAGTTTCTTCCTAAAAAGAAAATTTCTCTAGCTTTTTTTTGTCCAACCATTTTTGCTAAATATGCAGAGCCATAACCACCATCAAAGCTAGTCACATCGGCATCAGTTTGCTTAAAAATGGCATGTTCCTTGCTTGCCAAAGTCAAATCACAAACCACATGCAAACTATGTCCACCACCAACTGCCCAACCTGGAACAACAGCAATTACCGCTTTAGGCATAAAGCGAATCAATCGTTGAACTTCTAGAATATTTAATCGATGATAACCATCTTCGCCAACATATCCTTGATGTCCGCGAGCTTTCTGGTCGCCACCAGAACAAAAACTCCAAATTCCGTCTTTAGAACTTGGACCTTCGGCTGAAAGCAACACTACGCCAATTGAAGTATCTTCGTGAGCATCGTGAAAAGCTTGAAGAAGTTCAGAAGTCGTTTTTGGGCGAAAAGCATTTCTTACGTCTGGTCTATTAAAAGCAATTCTTGCTACTCCATTACATTTTTTATAAGTAATATCATCAAACTCTTTTACTGTTACCCAGTTAATATTATTCATGTCTTTTCTTATTTTTAAGTTAAAAAATTAACAACAAAAATGTTTTGATTTATTTTAGCGTAAAAATAAGTTATTATTATCATTAACCACAATCAAATGAAGAAAACTATTTTGTGTTTTTCAATGCTTTTTTTAAGCTATCTTTCTTTTTCTCAAAAGTATGAATTTCAAACAATTAAAGATATTGAATGCACTCCAATAATCTCACAAGGAGCAACAGGAACTTGCTGGAGTTTTTCTACAACATCATTTTTGGAAAGCGAAATTTATCGAACAAGCGGTAAAAAAATAGACCTTTCCGAAATGTATAACGTTAGATACACTTATTTAAAAAAGGCAGAAAACTATGTTTTACGTCAAGGGAAAACGCAATTTGGTGAAGGTGGTTTAAGTCACGATGTTATTAATAGTGCCAAATTGTATGGACTTGCAACTGAAGAACAGTATACTGGAAAATTACCTAATCAAGAGAAACACGACCACGCAAAGATGGTTGAAGAACTCGAAACTATCGTAAAGAAAGCGGTCGCTGAAACCCCTGTAAAATATCCGAGCTGGAAGCAAGATTACACTAATGTATTGGACAAGTATATGGGTTCGTTTTCTCCGGAAATCAATTTATCAGCTAATGTGAATTTTGACCAAAAAAACACAACTTCTACAACACAATCACCTATTGAATTTCTAAAATCAACAAAGCTAAATTTAGATGATTATGTTACTATTACATCTTTCACACATGAGCCATTTTATTCTAAATTCATATTAAACATTCCTGATAATTTTGCCAATGGTATGTTTTATAATTTACCTTTAGATGAATATATTCAAAATATTGACAATGCATTAGATAAAGGATTTACTTTAGCCCTTGATGCAGATGTAAGTGAAAAAACTTTTTCTGGAAAAAATGGAATTGCAGTTATCCCAAACGATGACAATGATGCGTCTATTATTTTAACTGAAATTAAACCTGAAAAAACCATAACGCCTGAGTATAGACAAAGTGAATTTGAAAATTATAATACTACAGACGACCACTTAATGCATATTGTTGGGAAAGCAAAAGATCAAAAAGGGAACATTTATTATAAAGTAAAAAACTCTTGGGGAACAAAATCTGGTAGAGATGGTTTTATCTACATGAGTATTCCTTACATGAGGTTGAAATCAATATCTGTTATGCTTCACAAAGATGGTTTATTAAAAAAAACTAAAACCAATTTAGGAATATAAAAAAAGGCGATTGCCTTCTTTTTTTTATCCAAATTTTACCGAAGTCATTGTCAAAGAACCTCCAACGGCTTTATCATTAAAAAAGTTTATTTCATCATTTTTGCCCTGTAAAGCCAAGGTGTATATTAATGGATAATAGTGATCAGGAGTTGGGATAGCCAATTTTGCAGCACTACCTAATTTTTCATACGCTATCAAATCATTGTGTGAATTTGAGGATATTTTTTCTTTGAAAATTTGATTGATTTCCTTTGCCCAATCATATCCGAACTCTGGCTCATTTAATTTGTCCCAAGCTACCATTCTTAGATTATGTACCATATTTCCACTGCCTACAATCAAAACACCTTTTTTACGAAGGCTTACAAG
>Ga0116175_1000964_pt1 | contig 19044 bp, 17 predicted proteins | sample AD_UKC125_MetaG_FD_89802 | JGI IMG/M metagenome (GOLD analysis project Ga0116175, IMG submission 89802) | Active sludge microbial communities of municipal wastewater-treating anaerobic digesters from USA - AD_UKC125_MetaG | ecosystem: Engineered > Bioreactor > Anaerobic > Digestate | place: USA... | reverse complement strand
TCAGTTTCATGGCTGTCGGTTTCATGCGTCTCTGCAGATTCTGCCGGCTCTTCAGATTCCGGTATCTTCGCAGATTCCCGCTGACATCCTGAAACCAGCAGGTACATTGCCAGCAAAATAGCGCATATCACCCGGAATCGCATACTTTCGACCTCCAAACCGCATTGGATAGCTTTATAGGCAACCAGGACGCAAGCGGCATCAGCATGATCGACTCTCCCATTCTTCCCTCAGGATAGCATATTGATAATTGTCCCGCCATTCGCCCCTGATGAAGGAGTTCTCCCTGAAGCACGCTTCCCTGCGCATCCCGTTTTTCTCCATGGTTGTGGTAAACCAGCCTTTGATATGCCGATTTATCGAGGCGCTCCCATTCCTTCTCACCATAATCGTTGTAGAACCGGCGTACCTGTTCAGGATCGAGCATGTCAGGCACCCCGCATCCCGTATTTGATAATTTCAATTATCTCCTCTTCGGTCCGTCCTTTGTCATAATCACCTGTAAGCCGGATATCCCGCATATTTTGCCGATCTCATCGTATGACATGTTGTTGTAAAACCGGAGGATGAGCATGTATCTCGTCTGTTCCCGGAGCGAGTTCAGCATATTCGATACCATTTGCCTGTTGACCAGGTCATCCAGGCGCCGGTTTTCGGACGGAATGCTTTCATCAGCGATATGAAGCCGATTCAGTTCTTCAGTTTTGAATCGCCTGCGCTTTCGGTGATTTTTGCTCAGATTGACTGCGATCCTGAAAATCCACGTGGAAAAGCTCCAGCTTGCATCATACCTGAACAGGTTCATGTAAGCTCTTATGAATACTTCCTGTGCCAAATCTTCTGCATCCTCAGGCGAGATCCCTGTTCTGCATATAAAGCCGTGTATCTTTCTGTAATACCTGTCCACCAACAGACTGAAGCATTCAGTATCGCCATTCAGTACCAGATCTACTATCTGCCTGTCTTCCACACCTGATCCTCCGGCATGTCAAAATACGATTTCATTACTTTATACAAGCAATACCGCAAAAAGGTAACGGTTTTCGGAAATTTTCCATGATATGCCCGGGAAACCAAACGACAATGCCATACAACAGCTTCCCAGCGGCTGGCAGTGCCGATCCACACAGATACGTTTCTTTTACAATGCCTGTTCCCTCACCATCCTGAGATACTCTCTCATTCCGTCCTCTTCATCCTGGCGGTAGGTGAAGCCGAAATGTGCCGCAACCTCAGCAGCCAGTGTATGGAACAGCCCGCACATCACGTCGATCGCTGCCCAGATGTCGGCGTAATCACTGCCGGAATAAGTGGCGGCATACTGCTTATACAGTTCAGGAGGCAGATACTTTTTGAAGTACTTGCCGTTTTTGCCCGCGGAAAGGCTGAACCCGTGCTTTACACCAATGTAGTAGTTTATCATGTCATGCAGTTCATGCCGGACCACTTCATTGAGCATATGCATTACATAGGGGAGTTCATCCCGCGCTATGCCTTTGGCGACATTGTTAAGGCACCACCAGAAGTTGTTGCAGCAGGAATAATAGAAAAGTGGCGACGGAGGCCCGATATGCCAGCACTTATCGTCCGGGACCGGGAGCTGCGGCAGGAACCCCCTCCCGTTGTCCTTGTCGAGCAGGACGACTGCAAGTTCCCCGTTGTCGGTATATTTCCTGCAGTCAAAAGTAAGGTCGATGCGGACTCCATCGGGGAAGATCATCAGGTAAGCGAAAGTACCGTTTCCTTCCGGGCAGCGCATTGCTTCCGGCATCTGCATGATCAGCGGCCTGCCGAAGCGTTCAATGACCCATGCGGGATCGTTCCGGAAAGGCGTCACATCCTCAACGAAATAGGTGATGTCGTAGTCCTGCCACTTGTCCTTCGGTATGGCGGGGTTTGCCCGTGAACCAGACAGCATCACTGCCCGGATGCGTTCATCGGCCCGGGCCACGTCAAGTATCAGGTCCATGACTTCCTGTTCGCTTCGCATATTTCTCCTCCGATCCTTACAGCTTCCGTAATGATGAAAGGATGCTTCCCTGGCAGACAGCCTGTTTACGTGAAGCCCGCAATGCCGGCTGCAGTATCACGAAAAACTGGTCTGCCGTGTCCTGAAAACGGATCTGCCGCATCCGATACTTTCATGTTATCATATTTTGGGGTTCTCAAATACCAATTAAATGATATGATATAATCGTTGTAAAATCATCCGGAGAAGGATACATGCTGTATACCTTGCTGCACGAGGGAGGACACGCTCTTGTTGCAGTCTTGTATGGCGGAAAAATAAACAGGCTTGTTTTAGGCTTCAACGCACATGTTACATATACCGGTGCAAACTTCACCCGGACAGGTGAAGCCCTGATGAACTCAGCCGGAGCCCTGCTTCCCACAGTCTGCATGGGTATCGCCCTGGCAGTATATGACCGCAATGTGAAGCACTTTGTATACCATTATTTATTCGCCTTATTCTCTCTTGCCGTAACAGGCTCATTTGCCGCGTGGGTGGCAATACCCCTCATATCCCTGTTTTCTGCGCCCCCTGCCGGCGATGATGTAACGAAGTTCCCTGAAGTATCCGGAATGGATCCGCTGCTGGTCTCAGGCATAGCTCTTCTGCTGATTATAGCCTTCGTTTACGTTGCATATAAAAAAGGCCTGTACACAAAGTTCAAAGAGCATTTGAAAGCCCCAGCCCCATCGAAAGCAGAAAGTGCCGGTCGGAACAAATTCCTGGCCGTTGGCTTGGCTCTGGCAGGGCTCATCCTGGTATCAGCTGTGCTTGCGGCTCATTTGGCAGCACCTGAGAAAGTGCTTGAACTCAATATTTCAATGAATATCCATGAGGACCGGAAATCCCTGCAGGTGCCTTTCGAAGTCAGGGCAAACAGGCCCTACAGCATACACCTGGACCTGGATGCCGAAGGTATGATCACTGATATACTGATATGCGATGATAAAGGCAACATAATATACCAGAATATCAGCGAATGGTTCGAACTCAGTACCGTTCCCGGTCATCCCGGCCTGAAAACAGGCAATTACACTCTCGTGGCCAATTTTATCCGGGATCCGGAAGCCCTGCTGCAGTATTTTGATGATAAGGGATATGATTTTTCACAGGAACAGATGGACGGCTTCATGGAAGTATTGAAGAAAAAACAGGATGACGAATATGTCCCAGTTTCGTTGTCTGCAGTCATAGAGTAACGGCCGGCGTGAAACCCGAAAACCTCTCCATCACCGCATTCCCGCATGAAATCTACTGCTTCGCCAGTTAAAAATCGCTGATGTGAACAGGTCCAGTGTATTTTTCAGCGTTAACATGCTGTAACTGTCATTCCAAATTTTACTGTTTGTGCTGTTTTCCATTACTGCTGCCATTATAAAGCGTTGTTACTCTCGTTTCTCTTTTTGAATTCCTTTGGAGGTTCATAGGGAGCGATCTCTTTGTAATATTCATCGTCAAAGACGATCACATCCCTGTGCATCGTTCCTTTTGATGAGTCGTAATACCATATCACAAGAGGAGTCACTTTGTACAGTTCATTATTCTCAAGTCCGAAGTAGAACCTGTAATGCGGGAATTTTTCAAGGTATTTCTCCCTGTATTTCAAATATTCGTCGCTTCCGTACTCTATTTGGTGTGCCCGCCCGTGGATCTGGATGTTGTCGATGCATACTGCCACATTGGGATTGACGCTGATGTTCCTGCACTTCAGCGTATCCGAAAAAGAACCGAAGTACAGATCGAACCCGTCCGCATAATATGCCACTACAGCATTATCGACATTATTCTCACCGGCAGTTGCTATATAACACAGCTTCTTTTCAGCAAGCGCCTTTAGAACCTTATCTTTAACATCGCTGTCCCGGATGTTTATCCAAGCCTCTGTTGCTGCGCTCATTAATACAGTTAAATTGCTTTATTCTCATTGTACAATCCCTATGCCAGTTCGTAAATGTCCACTATTTCGACAGGCAGTTATATACCATGCAGTTTCAGCCGGATACAAGCAGGTATTGTCCAGTCGTCAGTTTTAGGCAACACATGTCAAAGCATAGTAAAAAATAAGCAATGAAAAAAAATATGTAAAATAAAACAACGTCTTTGGATTTTCCTGTATAATTATAGTACGGCGATCAAATCCTCATATGTGCAGCCCGGACTCGTTTCGATATCGACACTGGTTTATTGACCGATATTTGCACTAAAGAATCCTTCATATGTTCTTGAAAGCATGTGATACTGTTAGATAAAGGCATGGAGGTGTTTAAAATGAAAAAGGTATCCGCTCCCATCACAAACGACTTCTGCCCCCAGACACTTTTCCTGTACGGCACATACAAGGAAGACGGCACGCCAAATTTCGGGCTGTTCTGCTGGTTCAGCTATTGCTGGGACTCCGGGCTGGGCGTGATGGCCTGCATTGGCGGAGATAAGCTGACAAAGGACAGGATCCGCGCGACCGGCGTATTCTCGGCAAATCTCGTCACCGAGTCGATACTTCCCCTTTCCGATTACTTCGGGAACAAGGAAGGCTACTCGCCCGATAAAATGAGCATCCCGCTCGAGACATCGAAAGGTGCCGTGCTGGACGTTCCGATCCTGGACAGCAGCCCGCTTGCTTTCGAACTTGAAGTTTCGCAGACTGTCTCCCTTAACGACAGCGAAGTGTACATATGCAGGATACGGAATGTCCTGGTCGATGAAAAGCTCGCGGATGAGAGCAAAAGTGTCGAAGAGCGCATACAGGCAATAGCCCCGGTCAGGACGACCTGCCAGACTTATTTTTCCTGGACCGGCAAGGCGCTGGGCAAATGGGGCGAGGTCATGCAGCGGCGTCAGCCATGAGCCTGTCGTTTCAGACATGTGTAAAACATCGTGGCTGTATACGTGACACAGCCATGCCTCCGGCGCAGGAACCGTCCGTCTTACCTGCCTCCTGTCCTGTCGGGATACGAAAATCATGATGCCGGGACGGTTTTCATGTCCTGCCCTTGTCTTGTTACTTGCCGGATCATGGCATATAATAGATTATAGCAGGTCAGTATCCTGTCAAAAATACGCACATCCCGACACAGGAGGTTACCATGAAGTACTATGTAGACGTAAATGCCCCAAGAGACGGCGACGGTTCCATCGAAAGACCATTCAAGAGGATCAGTGAAGCAGCAAAAGTGGCGCTTCCCGGCGACGAAGTGCTGGTAGCACCGGGGATCTACCGGGAGTACGTGGATCCGGCCAATTCCGGCACCGAAGACGCGCGTATCACCTATATCAGCACAACGCCCCTCGGTGCAGTGATCACGGGCGCGGAACAGGTCAAGACCTGGAAGCATTACCAGGGAAATGTCTGGGTCTGCCGCATCCCCAACAGCACTTTCGGCGACTACAACCCGTATACTACACTGGTCTACGGCGACTGGTATTTCGCAGAACCGAACAAGCACACAGGCTGCGTTTACCTGAACGACAGGGCTATGTACGAAGCCACGTCGCTGGAAGAGTGCATCAAAGGCGAGGTTTACGAGCACAGCTGGGCTCCGGAGGAATCCATTTACAAGTGGTATACAGAGCAGGATCCGGAGAACGATGAAACGGTCATTTATGCCAACTTCCAGGGGCTGGACCCGAATAAGGAAAACGTGGAGATCAATGTCCGCCGCAGGTGTTTCATGCCTTCGAAAACCGGCGTCGGGTACATCACGGTAAGAGGGTTCAAGATCACCAAGGCTGCCACCACATGGGCACCGCCGGCAGCTTTCCAGGACGGCATGATAGGCCCCCACTGGAGCAAGGGATGGATCATCGAAGACTGCGAGATCTACCACAGCAAGTGCGCCGGCATATCACTCGGCAAATACCTCGATCCGGACAACGAGCAGTACTTCACCCATAAGCATGTAAAGAGCCCCACCCAGATGGAACGCGACGCGGTCTGCCGCGGCCAGTACCATGGATGGCTGAAAGAGAAAGTAGGCAGCCACATCGTCCGCCGCTGCAACATCCACCACTGCGAGCAGGGCGGGATCATCGGCCGCATGGGTGCCGTGTTCAGCATCATCGAGGACAACCATATACACCACATCAATAACATGTCGGAGCTCGGCGGAGCAGAGATCGCCGGTATCAAGCTGCATGCGGCCATTGACGTGACCATACGCCGCAACCATATCCATCACTGCACGATGGGTATCTGGTGCGACTGGGAAGCCCAGGGCACACGCATTTCGCAGAACCTGCTGCATGACAACCAGCGTCCGCCGCACGCGAAATTCCTGCCGGGCAGCATGATGTCCCAGGACATATTCGTTGAGGTCAGCCACGGACCGACCCTGATCGACAACAACATCCTGCTGTCTGACGTCAGTCTGCGCTGTGCCACCCAGGGAGTGGCCATGGTCCACAACCTTATCTGCGGCTCGTTCACCAGCGTCGGCGGAGGGACCCATCCGCGCTATACGCCGTATCACATACCTCACCGCACGGAAGTGATGGGCTTCATGACCATACTGCACGGCGACGACCGGTTCTACAACAATATCTTCGTCCAGAAGTGGCCTGTGGAGGATAATGCTGCGCACGACGGCCAGGATGCGCATGCTCACCGGGAAAACAGGCTGGTCGGCACGCACGTGTTCGACGAATACCCGACTTATGAAGAATGGATCGCTCAGTTCGACTTCACGAAGCGGCCTGACATGATGGGCCTGGCACCAGCCCATGATGGTCACCTCCCGGTCTGGAGCGAAGGCAACGTATACCTTGGCGGCGCAAAGCCCTGGAAAAAGGAAACGAAATGCCTCACCGCCGAGAACCCCGGCAAGGATGTCAAAGTTGAACTGGTGGAAAAAGACGGCGAGTACTGCCTTGAAACGAACATATACGACTTCATCGGCGATTTCAGCAGCCGGATGATCAATACCGAAGTGCTCGGCAAAGCCTTCGAGCCGGAGCAATACTTCGAAAATCCGGACGGAACACCGATCCGCTTCGACGCCGACTACTTCGGCAACCATCGCGGCATTCGTGTCATCCCGGGCCCGTTTGCATCGCCTGCAGGTTTTGTAAGGTTGACTTAAGGGCGCCGGTAATGCCAGCTAAAGCATGGCGGCAGTCTTTTGAGACATTGGAAACGGTTCTTTGGGAAAGGTTCTATTGAAAAAACCTTCCGGTATTCTGTATACCGGAAGGTTTTTCAGTTTCGCCATTTGTCACAGCAGCTCAGAAGCAAATACCTGGATGCCGTGCCAGGCACCTGGATCGCTACTCAACAAGATCCGTCTCCAATACAGATTATGGTAAACACATGCCAGATAGACACATATTTATTGCGAAATCCTTCTGCATGCTATAAACACTAAAGCTCTATATCAAGAAGTATCGGGGCATGGTCCTGCCTTGGACCGGAATCGATCACTTCCGATCTGATGACCTTGTCCGCGATCCTGTTGCTGACCAGCCAGTAGTCTATTCTCCAGCCGGAGTTATTGATCTTGCTTGTCCTGACGATCTGGGACCACCATGTATATACTCCGGCGATATCACCGTGGATGTATCTGAACGTGTCAGTAAAACCTCTTGCAAGCAGATTGCTGAAGCCCTGGCGTTCCTCGTCGGTAAAGCCGGCTGACTGGCGGTTGCTGTCAGGATGGGCAAGATCCAGCTCTCTGTGGGCCACGTTGAAATCCCCTGCCGCGACCACCGGTTTTATTCTGTCCAGCGACGTAAGATAATCGGCGAATTTTTCGTCCCATACCTGGCGGTCGGCCAGGCGGTTCAGGTTCTCGCCCGCGTTCGGCGTGTAGACCTGTGTCAGGAAAAAACAGTCGAATTCCAGCGTGATTATGCGCCCTTCATAATCCATCGTGCCCGGTGCCCCTATTTTCGGAAATGAAGCAGACGGATCAAGATGATTCTTATATAAAAACATCGTGCCTGCATAGCTCTTTCTGGCCGGCTCGACGGAACTGTTCCACACGATCGCGTAATCCGGGAACTTCTCCCCCAGGAACTCCATGTGCTTTTTTGACGGCCCGTCGCCAGGCAGCTTCGTCTCCTGCAAGGCAATGACATCAGGATCGTGATCCCTGATAGTATCCAACACCTTCCGCGACAGTTCGCTGCGCTCCGAAGTGCCTGTCAGTGCCGCATTCAGCGAATCGATGTTCCACGAGATGAATCTCACAGCGTTATCCTCCCCCGTATGGCTCTCTGGGGTATATGATAACATAAAAAGTGGTGCCTGGCACCACTTTCATGTCACCCTGTCCGACTGCCGTTAACAGTTTTCGTCGGCAAGGCCCTTCAGCAGTACTTTGAACCCTTTATCAAAAAATAACAGATAAATAAAAAATAACAGATAAATAAGCAAACCCATTACAAATGCTAAAATTATATGGTATAATTTAACTGTATGTATTGATTTGAATTTGGAACCAGAGTTGAGCTTTTGGAATATTTACCTAATAGAGTGTAGCTTCAGGGGACCTTTTTCGCTTATATTGCCAGGGGCGCGAAATGGCACCTCAGGCAGGGCAGCAAACATTTTTCTGCGCCTGTGTGATTACAAAGGCCGGAACCAGCAAAAAATCACGGGGACAGCAGTACTTGAACGCAAAAATAAAGTAAAAGGAGTGTGGACATTTTGAAGCACAACAACACCTATCCGATAATAGCAGTCATCTCGCTTATTCTGTATTCTATCTTAAGTTTTATTGAAGAAATTGCTGAAAAAAGCATTCACGCAAGGCTGCTCATTAGCGGGGTAAGTTTCTGCTCATTCATCTTCTCAGTCCAGAAGTCGCGGCTGTACCTTGTACTCACCGTTTTCCGGCAGTTGGAAACAGCTGTTTGCCAGCCGTAAAACAGAATCAAGCTCATCCAGTTTTTTCACATTGTCAATGATCATTATGATCACCCCCGATTATTTGCGCTATCTTCGCACAGTCGACCGGTCATATCATATACGTTTCAGCATGCACGTTCTATGCGCTTAAGCTTCCCCTTCGACAGCCTGAACCCCGATATGTCAAGGTCGTCCATGTTTTCGACGCAAACACTGCTTCCCGTGTTCAGGTACAGGCATGCCTCTGTTATTACCGGCTCATTACGGCTGAAATCAAGTTCAGCCAGCGGAACGACGGCACCCTTCCATTTCAGCATATCGTTCACGCCGGAATCGATCTGCAGGAAGTTTCGCAAAATATTCCTGCCGTTTTCCAGATGTAGCCTGCCTTCTTCATTTATGTTCCACTCTTTGACCGTCCACACGTCAGATTCCGCCGCTTCCCTCAGAACCAGCAGGCCAAGTCCGTACCTGATTTCGCCTCCGATATGGACTTCAAGACCGTTCTCCTTCAGAAAACCTTCGGCCTTTCCGCCATCATCTCCAAGCCCCAAAAGGCCGATCCATTTCAGGTTGGCCTTGTTGCAAATGCCCTTGTCAGCCAGTTCATATTTAGGCCGGGGCAGCAGAATGTCGGTTTCGTGCAGTGACTCATCGGCAGCCGATCCCGTAAGGGGACTTATCGCAGTCGAAACAAAGGTATCGGTATATGCAAACCTGAATTCGTCCTCCGTTATGTTTTCACCAAGGAAAAGCATGCCGTTCCTGTAGGAAGGAGCAAGGATACTTACCCCGTCAAATGAGGGATAAAAGCAGGTTATCGCCGAAAACAGGTCCCGGTTTTCGTCCGGGCCGGCTCCACAGTATAGGTTGTAGCTCCTGGTCAGCGCGCCCCACATGGACTGGCCAGGAATAAACAGTTCCGTTTCAGCCATGACGCCGTAACTGGACTTTTTTATATGCATAGGTTGAATCTGCTCGAAAACAAGCCTGTACCATTTCATCTCAGCTTTCCCCATTCTGTTCCCCTGTTTCATATTCCGCTTCTTTCGCCTTGAGATGATAACGGGCATATACCAGCGTTTCTTCAAGGATTTCCCTGAAAAACAGGAGGTCATTCAAATTCTTGCTTAAGTTTATGAAATAAGCCTCATAGTCGTACACGTCATCCCTTGGTTTTTCAGCCCTGATACCAGGGAATTGGCCGGAACCCTGCCCTTGATCATCGGGTTGCTTTTGCTTCAACTTTATATCGGTATATTGCATCAACTCATTCAATTCCTTTATCAGGATATCAAAAAGGGGTTTTTCTGACTTGACATAAACATAGTATGCATAGACACCGTCATTGCACAAAACTCCCAGGGCCTTCTGGAGCTGGCTTGCTTTTATTTTTTTGCTTTCCAAAATCATACCAGCGATTTTGCTTCCGGTCTTGCATATGACGCTGTCCAGCATTTCGCGATTATTACCCATGGAATCACCGCCTTGTACAATCTTGAGCTCACCCTGTCAGCCGGAAAATGCTCCGGCATGTCACCAGGGTAAGTCCCGGTCTTTTACTGATGTTTCAGCGCAATAAAACCTTCAGCCTGCCGAATCCCCTTGTTGTCATACCGCCAATTCCAAGCGTCTCATAGTAGAAAGCCGTGCCCTCAAGAGCCTGTTTCAACTGATCACCTGAAGGCAAGTCCTTAACCCTTTCATCAACACCGCCCAGCATGCTTTTATCGTTAATCCTTATGCTCCCGTAAAAAACGGTTGCCCGGGGTATTGCCTCCGATGTGAACAGGGCTCTGTCTTTCGCTGCGCCTGTAATAGGGTCTATGGATACGGAAGTCCGTACTTCAAGGTTGGAGTTGATAATCTGCGAAATCAGGCTGTCCGACACGATGCAGACATCTTTCACGCCGATGCCGAACTTATTCAGCAACTCCTTGAATTCCGGCGATGAACCTGCTCCCGGGAGTTCATTTTCTGCCCTGTACGGCAGGTTCAGCCATCCCAGGTTGAACCAGCCTTCATCCTTGTTGGTTGCTTTTTTATGCAGAATTATTGTATCGCCGTTACCGAAACCATCCCTGAACCTGTCAGCATCATCCGGCAACAGGCCGGCATCCTGCAGTATCATGGGAGAAGTTATCCACTTCGGCCCGACCCGGCTGTAAACCGGGAACAACAGAATGTTCAGGTCGCTGAAAAAGAGCATGCCCTGCCAGGATTCAGTATTCTTGGAATAGCCGAACCCCTTGCATACTATGCAGCATCCGCAATGCCCGGTCTCACTGATATTGTCGTCAGAGCAGGTACCTGTCTGCGGGGATTCATCCTGGCCCGCGCACTTTATTGCCGCATACCGGTTGCCTTTATAAAATATCCAGTTATCCCTGTCCTGCACGTCCTCACGGGCATCGGCCATGTTCTGCTCCTCATATACGTTTCCGTTCTTGCTTTCATGACTGGTTCTGAATAAGCCATGTATATCCGGGACCACTTTCCTTGCCGCACGGCTAACCCTGAATTCATCCCTGAACTGGCTTTGCAGGTATAATGCAACGTAGTACCTCCATGTGCCGGCAAGGCTGGAGCCGGGTATCTTGGGAATCCTCGTGACAGGATCCCGTACAATGGTATTGTCCACCCTGCCTATGGTATAGCCGCCGGTCCCTATGTATACCGGGTCAGTTGCCATTGCCCAGGTTTTCAGGTTCATACTTGATACACCCATTTCTATACCTCCCAGACTTTTATCCGATCAAGAAATGCAATCCGGTTTATAAAACCTGTTTGCAACTGCTCAATTTACAGTTGCTTGAGCGCTTTATGCCAGAATTCAAAAATATCAAAGAACAGAACGGCTATCCACCTGGTCTCATCTGTGTTTTTGCTCTTCAGGTCCTCAAAACCTGAAATCTTCAGCATACTGAATAACTTGTCCCTGAAACCGGCATTTTTCGCGACGATTTTCCCGAAAGTGTTCCTGATCAGTGAAACCAGGAAAAGCCTGAAGCTTTCGGCGTTACGCTCATCGTTGCCGATCTCCCATCTTTCATACTTGTCGTAAAGCATTGATATGAAGTTGTGGAACTGCGATGCGGTAATCTTGTCGGAAGCCTGTTCCCCTCCTGTTATAAACTGCCCGAAATCCACGATCAATTGGGCCTCTTCCATTGTATACGGCCGGTTCCGTTTCAGCGGAGGCACGCGCTTGCCATGCCTGTAAAAGATATCGTTCCGTCGTGTATTGGTATCCATGAATTCGAAATCGAATGTGTTGGGATAATAAAGCAATTTTTCATCATCACCGGTAGCATAAAGGAACCTCAGTCGCCTCGGACTGGAATTTTCCGGGTTAAGGAAAAAATCGTAATAATCGGCAGCACTTTCTGCAGGACTTGCATCGGTGCCCAGACCAGCACATGCACCGGTGTACAGTCCGGCACATGTACCGGCATGCGTGTCCAAGCCCTCAGCTTCATCCGCCATTTCATAAAGCAGGTAGAACCTGCCGGCGCCCTCGGAATCCTCGGTGCTCAAAGCTTCCGGTCTGCCGGGCAAAGCTGCATGGCTGTCAGTCAGATCTTCCGGGACGCCCGGTGAAAAACCGGTGATGTCCGGTACAATTCCCTGTCTGTCCAGTACCTGCTTCAGATACCTTGCACTGATCTCTTTCTGCAGGTGCTCCTTTTCCACGTTGTCGTGCCTTATTTTCCTCAAAGCTTTTATGCCCACGTACAAAGGCTTTCTGTAATTCTGTATCACAATACCGGTATGCAGCCGCAGCTTTCCGTATGCAAACCTGAAATTCTCCATGTACAAGCTGCTTATGCTGCGTATAAGGTTCGGCACGTATTCAGCTGGGATAATAAACTGCCAACTGACAGGTGTCGGATCGATTATGGAGAAATACGGTTCATAGGGCTGAACGACAGCATCACGTCTCAATAGCATGATAGATTCCCCGGAAGTGGGATCGTCACAGGGCTTCAACACAAACTCATCCTTACCCTGCGGGGCAGGGGATATCATATAGATTTTGCCTTCCGCAGCTATAAATAGCAGTTCACCATCGCAGTATTCGCGGAAATGGACTTTATCGTTCCATGCAATGTCCCCATTTCGCTTACAGTTTTCATTTTCCCCGCATGCTAGTCCGGCACCATTGTACAGCGGATCATCCCACACCAGGCGCCTGCATCGTGTATCCTCCATTCCCGCCAGTTCTGTTATCCGTTTTTCCATGTCGATAAAAAATCCCTTCGTTGTTTCCCATATCCTGCGGAGCCTTGCAGGCGATGGGTTTTTGCGGAGTATGAACTGGAGCAGCAATGCTGAGAATAAATCAATATCATCCCTTGTCCAGTCCTTCCACAGTATCTTCCGGGCGTCCCAGTCGATTACTTTCCCCAGGCTGCTGTTCCTTACGAAGGCCTCCCATTCATTTCCCATTATCGAACCGAAAAACACCTGCCGAATCCAATCGTCAAAGGATTCGCCATGTATTTTGCATCCGGAAAAGGATTCTTTTGAATAATCAATTATGGAAAAACTGCCTTTTTTCAGATTGTCAGTTTCCGCAATCAGCCTATCGAGTGAAGAAACGTATTTTTCATAGTTCTCTCTCTTAATGAGTCCTTTATTTGGGGCAATAACGATTTGCAGATCTCTTTCCGAATTGCTTAGCTCTTCTAATAAGTGGTCATATATGAATTTAATTATAGCATCGAAATAGCCTTCATTATAGTTCCTGCGTTCCTTTGAATTTTCCGGATAACTTTCTGCTGCTATATTCATCTTAGCCTGAAGGCTGGATGCATTTCTGAAAGCATTACCTTTAATCCTTTCGCCTAATTTAATTTCTGTAAATGCTAAGCTCCGTAGGTATTCAACCAGATTTTTAAGTTCAGTGACTTTTATCTTCAAATCTTCACATTTTTTACCCGCTTCCGCATCTAAATAACTGATCTCGTCTGCCAGTTCACATAACCAGTTATAGTCGTCAGCAAGAACAGGCTCCCCGGTAAAAAATGTCCTGAAAAACACTTTTGTCTCATCAAGGAGTTTCTTATAATCGGCCTCGTTAGTAAGAAAACTGTTCAGCATGTTGCCATTCAGCCATTCATTCAGATCAAACTTCAATGAAACAAGGGCTATCCGGCCGTTTCTATCCTGTAGTTCGGTTGTCCATATGGTTTCTTTATCCGGACTTTTAATCCAGTCAGCCAGCCTGTTGTTTGCCCTGTTGTAACACACATTACAAACCGGTATGTCTTCAGCGTACCTGTTTTTTCTGTCAGACGCTGAAAAAGCCCGCCTGCGGCAAACGGGACAAATGTATGACATGCCCTTACCATCCAGGTAAAAGCTGTCTTTCGGGTAGTCCGGCCTGAGGAAATTGCTCATGGCTTCCCTGAGGAGAAAAATCAAGTTCATCATGCCACGCGAAGGCTTCGTCAGGAAGAGCGACGGGAAAAATTCACCGTGCTCCAGGGCTTCTTCCTTCTCATTCTCCCGGCAACTCTCATTACCTGGCTGGTAAAGTTTCTTTTTGAAAATATCGAGTATTTTTTCTTTTACTTCCCTGAGGTCGGGATGAAGCTCCGCCAGGTAGTTCTGATCGTCCCCGGCCAGGTCCTCGCCGACAAGGAAGTAGATGCCCGTTTCATCGCGATAAATCTCATTTCCCAGGGCATACCGGACTTCTATAAGTTTTTTTATACTTTCATCTATGCGATTCGCAGCATCCCGGTACCATTTTATCTGTGCCGGTCTGAAACCTCTTTCAGCGAGTCCGAGCTTGTCGTACTGGACGCCGAGGATCCTCCACTTTATGTCTGAAGGCAAATCAAAATATCTCCCTATTTTTTCCCGCCCTCGATCATCGCTGCTGATAAGGCACATATCGGCAAGAACTGCCTTGAACATGGAGGCAACCATATAGACCTGATCCCACAGAGTGACGTCATTTGCCTGTAAACGGCTGTCGCTCAGGATCGAGGAATACCATGTCTTTATGTTTTCAATGAACCAGTTTCTTATAACCTCCCAGTCCGGATCGTCATAATCATTTCCCATAAAATTATCTAAGTCAGTCCAGAAACTTTTTCTTCTATCATCCAAATCATCGGTCGAAAGCTCTTTTATACACTTGCCAAATGCATTGGCCAAAAAGATCTTATTCATTTGCTTCAGGGGTGTACCTTTATCTATGCCGGAATTTACGTTTTCGCAGCCCCTAAAAAGAATCTTCCGGGATAAATCTGTCATACTCCTTGACGCCTTCATTATTTCTATAAGAGGAATCTGCTGAAAACCCGAATCCCTGGATGGCAAGACTGCGTCAAGACGGCGGAAGAACTGCTCCAGTCGATCAGATACCTCTTTCAGTTCATTGAAGAAAATTGCCGGATTTTCCGCATAATAAGCACTATAATTGCCGAACTTCCTGTCAACAGTCGTTCCCGGAAAATTCCTTTCAATATAACTCTTCCATGGTCCAAAGCCCGCATGGGTCTTTCCCATATTGAAAAGCAATGCTCCGACTTCGGCTTTCAGTATATCTATCCTGCGGTTTTCCAATGCCTTAAGATTCAGCATTTATCCCACCCCTCAACGCTGATAATTGTACCGCCGGCAATGCAGAATTTTTTCTCCGAAAGTCTAAAGCTGCCCCATCCGAGTTTCGTTTTTGCGCCTATGCCTTCTTTTGCGGTCCTTTCAATAACCTCGCACAGGAAGCCCAGGTCTTCCCCGGCCTGTTTCCACAAAGTGTCAAAGTCCAACAAAACCGCATCATACGGGATATACACCACCTGGAGCTTCCCTATTGCTCCGGCAGGAACCACTTCGTAATTTATCGGGTTCGCTCCCGCCCGCCTCCGTCTGTCATGGGGATTTATAACTTCGAATGATAACTTATTGAAAAATGTCGAATAAAAAATCGCTCTCCCCTTATGAGGCTGCGCAAACACGTTGGCATCCGCTGCTAGTTTTCTCATGTAATCCGCCGGGTCTTTTCTTATAGCGGTCAGGTCTTCTTTTTTCAAATCAAGTCCAAGCCCGAACAAAGCATAGGAAATAACGGCGCCTGTTAAATCTTCCTTTCTGTTTTTCTTTAATGCTTCCAACAATTCGCGGAATTCGTTGGAACCCGTTCCCCAAATCCGCGCAAAACCGGGGAAGCGGCCCAAATCTTCCTTTACCAGCTTTTTCGCAGATGCGGCGAGGGCGCCTTTCCAACTGCTGCCCGTTGCCATTGGAACCTTAAAGACATGCTCCTTCAGTACGTTGTTGTCCAGAAGGTAAAAATCTTCATCATTCTGGCTGAAATACGGGGATTCCAGGGTAATATCGGCTGTTAACACAAAAGAACAGGGGGGCAGCTTTTTTACATACTTCTGCATTTCCCGGGTATCCTTGAATATGCCTGCCCGGTTTTGCGCCAGGCGGCTGACAGGAGTGAATACCAGTTGTTTGCTTCCGGTAAATGATTCCCTGAGGCGTGACAAGCCTTTTACTTTGTTATTCAATCTGGAAGATAGTTTGCAAAAGTTGTAGTAATCACTTAAATCAGATCTGTATTTCAAATCCTCCGGTTTTACGTTTCCCGCCAGTATATACTCGAAGTATCTCCTGCCATCCATCTGTCTTCAGCTCCTCATTTCCCCAAGATGAAGGATATCGGCGATCGAAATAAACCCATATTCCAACCATGCTTTTTCCCGGTCCGTCTCGCGTATCCAAGGCAGGACCTTGCTGCCATGTACCTCCGGGTCTCCTGTTGTGCCAAAGACCAGGTGACGCCTGATTCTATCCCTTTCATCCTTTCGAAGAAAAACTTTTTCCTTTACCAGTTTTTCCATAATAGCCTTTACATCGCTGTCAGCCGCTCCCTGTGCACCCAGGATCAATAACCTGATGTTTTTGCTTTCTGTCTTGTTTGACAACAGTTCATCCTTCCCTGATACTTTATTGATTATCTTGCCAAAGCTGACCGGATTGTCTGTAAACTCAGCATAATCTGAAAACCTGTCATATACTCCGTTGTCGTCCCCAAAGTTCACTTTGACGCGGCCATATCCTTTGCTCCACGCGCCGCCTAAATATCCGTACTGTTCAACAAATTTAAGCAGCGGGAACAGTATTCGGCGGGCCGTATTACTGTCTGTTGTAAAGGTAATGTCAAAGCTGCCGTAAAAAGATTCCGGGAAACGGTGCACAGAGTATCGTTCATTGCTGTGTTTGGGACATTCGTCATTTCTAATGACCGGGTCGGATATATTTGCTTTTGAAATACCTATCCTGGAATCCAGTTTAAGTCCGTTTTTACGCTCGTACTCGATTTTCCTGATCCCTATCATCCCGCACCAGCCGGTACAGCCAAAGACCCGAGCCGGAAGAGGGATTTCCATTTCTGCCAGGACTTCATTTACCAGGTCTGCAGATGATGATTTGACTTCATTTTTCTTAATGAGTTCAACCAGTCTTTCGCTGAATTTTCTATATTTCAGGTCAGCTAACAACATGACCTCGATTTCTGTTTCACCAGTGAAGTTGGCTTTGCTGCCCTTATTACTGTATTTTCCCTTTTTTATCTTTATCGTGTAATCTTCCTTCTTGGTTATTCCACCAAAATAACAGATAACTTCAAACCAGAAACGCAGACTTCCCATTATGGATGAAGCTTTAAGGGGTGCCTTGTTTTGAAACCATGCATCTCCTGCCCTGAGAGGTGTCAGTGTTTCGAAATGTACTGTATATTCGTTTATTTTCATCTGAAACCTCCGAAAATGGTATGTGAAAATTTTACCATATGATGCTCCAGGTTTCAATAATATCCGCTATAAATTAACATTTTCCGACTAATTGCGGGAACACTCTATAACTAACTTAAGAGCCGGCATTTCTCTAATCGTCATCCGCAAGACTCTCGCCAGCGATCGGTTCGGTTGGTTCGACGAGACAAGTTAATTCCAATACCGTAAAAGTATTCGCATAATTGTAAAAGGAAATTGCTGGGTTCTCATGATTGAATAGTCTAAAAACTCGTTTGGTGTCCGATTGTATTGCTGTTCTAGTTTCAATTCCTTATAGGTAGTCTAAAAACACATCTTTAAGTCCGAAAGCTCTTGGGGTAGATATAAGGTTTCAATTCCTTATAGGTAGTCTAAAAACGCACTATGACATGCCCGCTGATACATTGCCGGCCGGGTTTCAATTCCTTATAGGTAGTCTAAAAACGAAATTTGATAAGAAAGGATGATGAAATATGGCAGTGTTTCAATTCCTTATAGGTAGTCTAAAAACTTTGCTCCTGCTGGCAGCCTGTCTGGAGGAGGAAAAGTTTCAATTCCTTATAGGTAGTCTAAAAACTAGGTTATATTAGGTTGGGTTTGATATTGTTATCTGGTTTCAATTCCTTATAGGTAGTCTAAAAACAGAATTTGCCATTTTACCTCCGCATCAGTTGTTTGAGTTTCAATTCCTTATAGGTAGTCTAAAAACATGAACGAATGGGATGCGCCGCTGCCTGCATTCCTGTTTCAATTCCTTATAGGTAGTCTAAAAACCCATTCTCCTTGCATATAGCAACGCTTTTAGAAAATGATTTTGTTCAAATTTTCCTGCCTTAAAACAGCTCATTTTTCCTGTAACCACTGAAACAACAAGGCTTTAATGCATTTTTACATTCCCGTCGATCTCCCGGGGTTTTTGCACTATCGGAGGTCGACGGGAAACTAACTTTATTCCAGAAGAAATCCTCTTTATTAAATTATATTTAAATAAATAAGTTTTGCAAATACTTAGTTACCCCGGATAGCGTCAACAATTTGTAGGAATAAATATCAAACTCCTACTCAATACATTAAGCTTCCGTGTTGAATACCTCTAATTATCAAATAAGCTCTGCTCGTCCTGCCTGCCATCTGCAGAACAGGTATATTGCCTATGTTTTCAAAGCTCTTCATAACCCGTTTACGAATGTTTTTTACTGTTTTCTCGGGGATTCCTGGTTCGTTGTCATGTGTTTTCTTTAATGCTGCGTAAAGGTTGCCACCGTTAAAGATAAAAGCTCTTAAACGGCTCATTTGCTCTGATCCTGTTAAGCTCCAGCCCATTGGACGGCTACTAAGTCTTTCGCTTAAAACATGGCTTACATGGCCTTCTGCACTACAACCAATTACATCAGGAT
>Ga0116175_1000961_pt1 | contig 19064 bp, 30 predicted proteins | sample AD_UKC125_MetaG_FD_89802 | JGI IMG/M metagenome (GOLD analysis project Ga0116175, IMG submission 89802) | Active sludge microbial communities of municipal wastewater-treating anaerobic digesters from USA - AD_UKC125_MetaG | ecosystem: Engineered > Bioreactor > Anaerobic > Digestate | place: USA... | reverse complement strand
TGCACGATCTCCCGCACAATGGCCAGACCGAGGCCAGCTCCCCCGTCGTCGCGCGCCCGGTGCTCGTCAAGGCGCACGAAGCGGTCGAACACCTCCTGTCGCCGGTCCTCGGGAATGCCAGGCCCGTCATCCTCCACGCGCACCACGGCCCGGTCCCCGGCAGTTGTGACCGTGAGGAGTACCTGTTGCCGCGCGAAGCGGGCCGCGTTCTCCGCCAGGTTGGCGACGGCTCGAGTGAGCTGGCCGGGGTCGCCCAGCACGCGTGCAGGATCTGCGCGGACCTGCACCTGCAGATCAGATGCGTCTCGAAGGCGGGCGGCCTGCGCACGGACGACGTCATCGAGGTCGACGTCCACCTCTCGCAGGCCACCGGGCGTATCCGCCATGCGCGCCAACAGCAGCAGGTCGGAGACGAGTTGCCCGAGTCGATGCACATCGTCGGTCACGCTGTCGAGGTCCGCCGGGGAGAGACCGGCGCCAGTGCGCTGGGCGACTTCGAGTGTGGTCTGCAGAGCCGCAACAGGACTGCGCAACTCATGGCTCGCGTCGGCCACGAACTGCCGCTGCGAGCTCATGGCGTGATCGAGGTCGGCAAGCATGTGATTCATCGTCAAAGCCAACCGTCGGATCTCATCCTTGGCTGGCGGCACCGGAACGCGTTCGGACAAGTCGGCCACGCTGATGTCCTCGACGCGAGTGCGGATGCTGCGCACGCTGGACAGAGAGTTTCCCACCGCCAGCCAGGTGGCGACGCCCACAGCGATCAGCAGCAACGGCCCGATCGCACCCAAGGCGATCAGCACCGTCCGCAGTGTGCGTTCCACCGGCTCCAGGGATTGCGCAGCGAGGATGGTCAAACGACCCGACCGGGACTCCACAGGCACACTGGCCACCACATAGGGCTGCCCGTCGATGCTCACCCGGGAGGCGACCTGACCCGCTGGCACGAGCAGCGGCGCCCGGCCATCAGCATCTGGGGATGACACGAGCATCTGTCCGGCTGAGTCGACGACCTGAAAGAGCGTGTCAGTTCCGGTCTCCTGGCGGACGGCGGCTGACGCTGCATCGAGATCGTCGCCGGCCAGAGCCGCCGTCTGCTCCGCGCGCTCCATGGTCGACGACTGCACATCGGCCGCGAGAGTCCGGTCGAGAACGACGTAGACGCCCAGGCTCAGCAGGACGAGGGCCGCTGCCAAAACCAGGACGGCCACGAGTGTCGATCGCGCCTGCACTCCCCAGCGCCGCACGTATCCCCGCTAGAGCGACAAGTGGTCGCGGACGGTCTGCGCCAGCGACTGCGCAACCCCGGTCGCGGTGGCTTCGTCCTGCGCCTCGACCATGACCCGGACCAGCGGTTCCGTGCCCGACTTACGCAGCAGGACCCTGCCGCTGTCAGAGAGTTGCTCCTGCGCAGCGCTCACAGCGTCTGACACGGCTCCACACGTTTCGAGGGCGTTCTTGTCGACGCCGGAAACGTTCACGAGGACCTGCGGCAGCCGGCGCATCACACCGGCCAGCTCCGCCAGCGAGGCTCCTGTAGCGACCATGCGGTTCATCACCTGCAGGGCGGTCAGCAAGCCGTCGCCGGTGGTGGCATGCTCGGTCATGACGACATGCCCACTTTGCTCGCCCCCGAGCACGTAACCCGAGGCGAGCATGGCCTCCAGCACGTACCGGTCCCCCACCGCTGTCTCGACCACGGAAATGGACTCCCGCTGCATCGCCTGCTTGAAACCGAGGTTGGCCATGACGGTGGCCACGACCGTGTCGTGCGCCAAACGTCCGGCGTCGCGCATGGCCAGCGCGATGATGGCCATCAACTGGTCACCGTCCACCAGGGCACCGGACGCGTCGACGGCCAGGCACCGATCGGCGTCGCCGTCGTGTCCGATTCCCAGATCCGCGCCGTGCTCGACGACCGCCTTCCGGAGGTCACCAAGATGTGTGGAACCGCAGTCCCGGTTGATGTTGTAGCCGTCGGGTGCGCAGTGGATCGCGATGACCTCCGCCCCAGCCTCCCGGTAGGTCAGCGGGGCCACCTGGCTGGCAGCACCATTGGCACCGTCCACGACGACCTTCAGACCCGACAAGGAGTCCACAGTCGTCAGCAGATGCGCGACGTACTCGTCGGCACCCTCGGAATCCGAACTGATCCGCCCGACCGCGTCACCCACGGGGCGCTGCCATTCCTCGCCCATCCGGGCTTCGATCTGGGCCTCGATCTCGTCAGCCAGCTTGTTGCCCTCGGCGTTGAAGAACTTGATGCCGTTGTCCGGCATGGCGTTGTGCGACGCAGACAGCATCACCCCGAGATCGGCGGAGCGGGTCTTCGTCAGATACGCGACGGCCGGGGTGGGCAGAACCCCCACGTCCCACACATCGACGCCGGCGCTGGCCAAACCAGCAGCGACCGCGGACTGCAGGAACTCGCCACTGGCCCGCGGGTCACGCCCGACGATGGCACTGCGGCGCTGGCCGACTTCGGAGAGGATATGCGCGGCTGACACCGACAGGTCCAGTGCCAACTCCGCAGTCACATCGCGGTTCGCCAACCCCCGCACCCCATCGGTGCCGAACAGCGCCCCCACAGGCTCAGCGCTTGCTGTACTGCGGAGCCTTACGGGCCTTCTTGAGTCCGTACTTCTTGCGCTCGACCACGCGCGGGTCGCGGGTGAGGAAGCCGGCCTTCTTGAGCTCGGGACGGTAGTCCTCGGCGTCGATCTCCACCAGCGCCCGGGCGATGCCCAGGCGCAGGGCGCCGGCCTGACCGCCGGGGCCGCCACCGTGCAGCCGCGCTGTCACGTCGTACTGGCCGTCAAGGCCGAGGACGCGGAAGGGCTCGGTGACGATCTGCTGGTGGACCTTGTTGGGGAAGTACACCTCGAGGTCGCGGCCGTTGATCTTCCACTGGCCGGAGCCGGGGGTCACACGCACACGAGCCACGGCCTGCTTGCGACGGCCGGTGCCGCCGCCGGGACGGTTGACCGCCTGGCGCGTCGTCGCGACCGGGGTCTCGGTGGTCAGGGTCTCAGTCACAGGTAGTCCTTCCTGATGCGCTACTGCGCGACCTGGGTGATGTCGTAGGGCACCGGCTGCTGCGCGGCGTGCGGGTGCTCGGCACCGGCGTACACCTTCAGCTTGCGGATCTGCTTCTTGCCCAGCTTGTTGTGCGGGAGCATGCCGGCCACGGCCTTCTCGATCACCCGGCGCGGGTTCTTCTCCAGCAGGTCCCCGTAGGTGGTGGACTTCAGCCCGCCCGGGAAGCCGGAGTGCCGGTGGTCGAGCTTCTGCTCGGCCTTGGCGCCGCTCAGCGCGACCTTCTCGGCGTTGATCACGATGACGAAGTCACCAGTGTCCACGTGCGGCGCGAACGTCGGCTTGTGCTTGCCGCGCAGCAAGGTGGCAGCGTGGGTGGCAAGACGACCGAGGACGACATCCTGGGCGTCGATGACGTGCCACTGACGCGTGACCTCGTCGGCTTTCGGGGTGAACGTACGCACGACTTCCTACCTTGATACCTGATGAGCTGTTGCGCTGCCGTGCGGTTGAACACGCACATAGCGGCACATGACCTCTATCAGAGTACCCCACGCCCCAGCGGGCGAATCATCCGGTCACTCGTAGTACTGGACCCCATCCGCGTCCATCGTCACGCGGGTACCCGACTCACCGGCCATGATCGCCGACAGGTTTTCCAGCGCGCCGATGACCGCGACCTTGCCGGACCGCGCGAACGCGACAGCGGCGTCCACCTTCGGTCCCATCGAACCCGCCGGGAAGTCGAATTCTGACAGCGCGTAGGGGTTGGCGCTTGCGATGGCCTTCTGATCCGGCGTGCCGTAGTCGACGAACACGGCCTCGGCATCGGTGGCGATGACCAGCATGTCGGCCTCGATGTCCCGGGCCAGCACCATGGACGAGAAGTCCTTGTCGATGACCGCCTCGACACCGACCAGTTCGCGGGTCCCCTTCTTGTACATCGTCGGGATGCCGCCACCGCCGGTGCAGACCACGACCGCGCCCTTCTCCAAACACCACTCGACCGGGCGCACCTGGAAGATGCGCTGCGGCATCGGGGATGCCACAACCCGGCGCCACTTGTCGCCGTCCTGCTTGACCGTCCAGCCCTTCTCCTCCGCCAGCCGCTTGGCGTCCGCCTCGTCGTAAACCGGCCCGACGAACTTCGTCGGGTTGGAGAACGCCGGGTCATCGGCGTCCACCTCGGTCATGGTCAGCAGAGTGGCCAGTGGCTTGCTGAAGGGCAGTAGGTTGCCGAGCTCCTGCTCGATGAAGTAGCCGATCATGCCTTCGGTCTGGGCCCCCAGCACATCGAACGGGTAGGTCGACTCCTCGTTGTACGAAGACGCCTGCAGGGACAGCAGACCGACCTGCGGGCCGTTGCCGTGCGACACCACCAGCTCGTGGTCCATCGCGACCGGCGCCAGCGCCTCGCACGCGATCCTCACATTGGCACGCTGGCTCTCGACGGTCATCGGCTCGCCGCGCTTCTGCAGGGCGTTTCCACCCAAGGCAACCACAACTCGCATTTACTGCCTCCTGGCTCGATGGTGTGGCATCAGCCTTTCACGGCGCAGGCCGATGTCGCATCTCCACGATCATCGTTCGACCGGACGCAGCGGATCGTTGTTCGGGGTCAGGTAGTCCGCGATCAACCCCAGCGCTGCATTCGTCACATTGCCGTCCTCGGTGGTCTTGCGCCCCCGCGTCCCCATCAGGGCGACCGCAATCCTGCGCTGCGGGAACCACGCCACATTGCCCATGTAGCCGTTGAAGTACGGGTTCTGCCGGCGCCATCCGTTGCCCGCCACCAGTCCCTGCGCGAAGTGGATCCGACCCGTTACCGGCGGGTACCGGCGCACGAGGTCGCGGCGGGAGGCGGCTGGCAGGGTGCGGCCGGACAGAACCTGCCGCGCGATCCCCGCCACATCGTCGATCGTGGCGGTCGCCAGCATCCCGTTGCCCAGACCCCAGGACGGGGACCAGCCGGTGGACTCCTCGAAGAACCCTCGTTCCGGGGTGTAGGCGCTCAGCGCGGGACCAGGAATGGGGGCGAGTCGTGAGAACCGCAGATCGATGTCGCCGAGGACCTCCCGCAGATGGGCCTTCAAGCTCTTCTCGGGGGCGACGGCCCGCACGATCCGACCCAGCAACAGGTAGTTCGTATGGGCGTAAGAGAAGCAGGTGCCGGGTTCACACGCGAACCCCCTGCCCAGCGCGATCCGCTGCAACTGGGCCTGCGTCCACTTACGGAAGGGGTTGCGGTATAGGGCGTCGACGAAGTCCTGGTTGCCCTGAATCCAGTCCCGGTAGCCCGAGGTGTTGTTCATCAACTGCCGCACCGTCACCAGCCGGGCCCGCGGCACGTCGAGCCACCGGGAGATGGGGTCGTTCAGGCGCAGCCGGCCTTCATCGCGCAGTTTGTACACGACCGTCGTGAGCACCGGGATGGTCATCGACCCGATCCGAAAGCGCATCGCAGGGGTCGCCGGAACGCCAACCTGGGAACGGCCGAAGCCACGCCGGACCACGGTGCGTCCGCCGACGTCCACACGGGCGATCAGCGACATCAGCTTTGCGTCCCGACGCTGGTCAGCCAGCACCCGGTTCAGGTGCCTGGTCACCTCAGCCGGCGTCCGACAACCATCAGCAGTACTGATGCGGCCTGCCGGGCAGGGCTGTGCGGCCGCGGGGCTGCCGAGCAGCGTCGCCAGCACGACAAGGGGCAGCAACAGTTTCCTCACGTGGACCTCCCCCGGAAACGCCGGGCTCGTTGGGCTTGGGAAGCCAATTCTTGATCGGGTGGGTACGCCACTTCTACCAGAGCCAGTCCGTGCGCCGGGGCGATGGTGAATCTGGGTACCCGTTGCGCGGCCTGCAGGATTCCGGCCAGTTCGTCCCCGTCCAGGCGGCCCTCACCCACTGCCAGTAGCGCGCCCACGATGGAACGCACCATCGAGTGGCAGAACGCGTCGGCCCGGATGGCGACCTCGATCAGGCGGGGGTCGCGCGGGTCGTTGCGACGCTCGACTCCGAGTTCCAGAACGGTCCGTACGGAGCTGGCCCCAGGCCGCGCCTTGCAGAACGCCGCGAAGTCGTGCTCGCCGATCAGGCGCTGCGCGGCGTCGTGCATGGACTCGCTGTCGAGCCCGCGCCGCCAGACCCACACACCGCCCCGGGCCCGCGGGTCGAGCAGCCCAGAATCGGAGATGAGGTAGACGTACTGCCGGCTCAGCGCGCTGAACCGGGCATCGAACCCGTCGGGAGCTGGCCCGGCGGCCCGAATGCGCACATCGTCGGCGAGCACGGCGTTGAGGCGGCGCTGGGTTTGGTCCGGCCACTGTTCGACATCCACATGGCATACCTGCCCCAGCGCATGGACGCCGGTGTCGGTGCGGCCGGCCACGACAACCCTTGCTTCAGACACTCGCAACACCTGCTCGAGGGCGGCTTCCAGATCCCCCTGCACGGTCCGCCGGCCGGGCTGCTTGGCCCATCCGGAGAACTCGGCGCCGTCGTAGGCGAGGTCGAGCCGGATGCGCATGGGAACGACCTTGCCAGACCAGCGCCCGTCCAGATGTGGCCGGTTGCTCACTAGGTGACAGTTTCGAACGGTCACAGACTGAGCAACGGGCCACATAAGCGAACAACCCGCCGCGAATGCGACGGGTTGTTCGTGCGTTGCCGCTTACTCGGCCGGCTTCGCCTCGGCCTCGGGGGTCTCCTCGACCTCTTCGACCTCAGCCTCGGGGGTCTCGACGACCTCCTCGACCTCTTCCACGACCGGCGCCGCAGCAGCCTGCTCACGGGCAGCCCGCTTGGCGGCGGACTCGGCCTCAGTCACCACGGCCTCGGCCATCGGCTCCACGAGCTCGATCACGGCCATGGGCGCGTTGTCACCCTTGCGGTTGCCGATCTTGGTGATCCGCGTGTAACCGCCCGGACGTCCCGCATAGGACGGGCCGATCTCGGTGAACAACTCGTGCACGACGGCCTTGTCCCGGATCACGGTCATCACCCGGCGCCGGGCGTGCAGGTCACCGCGCTTGGCGAACGTGACCATCCGGTCGGCCAGCGGGCTCAGCCGCTTGGCCTTCGCCTCGGTCGTGGTGATGCGGCCGTGCTGGAACAGGGCGGTGGCCAGGTTGGCCAGCATCAACCGCTCGTGGGCGGGTCCGCCACCCAGGCGGGGTCCCTTCGACGGCTGTGGCATCGGATTCTCCTCGTTCTCGAACAGCTCTTAGAGCTGCTCGTCCTCTGCGTAACTTTGGTCGTCCTCGGCGTAGAACGTCACGGCCTGCGACGGGTCGAACCCGGCGGGGCTGTCCTTGAGGTTCAGGCCCAGACCGGCCAGGGCGTCCTTGACCTCGTCGATCGACTTCTGCCCGAAGTTGCGGATGTCCATCAGGTCGGCCTCGCTGCGGGTCAGCAGCTCACCGATGGTGTGCACGCCTTCGCGCTTGAGGCAGTTGTAGGACCGGACCGACAGGTTCAGGGCCTCGATCGGCTGGCTGAACTGCTCGGCCATGTAGGTGTCGACCTCGGACGGTCCGAGTTCCAGACCCTCGGCCGCGGCGTTGAGGTCGCGGGCCAGACCGAACAACTCGACCAGCGTCTTGCCGGCGCTGGCGACGGCGTCGCGGGCACGAATGCTCGGCTTGGTCTCGACGTCGACGATCAGCCGGTCGAAGTCGGTGCGCTGCTCGACACGAGTGGCCTCCACCTTGTAGGTGACCTTCAGCACCGGCGAGTAGATGGCGTCGACCAGGATCCGGCCGGCCTCCTTCTCGACCATGGAACCGGTGGTCGCCGGGACATAGCCACGGCCGCGCTCGACGGTGAACTCCATCGACAGGCTGGCACCGTCGCCGAGGGTGGCCAGGTGCAGCGACGGGTTGTGCACCTCGACGCCACCGGGAACCTCGATGTCAGCGGCGGTCACCGCACCGGGGCCGCTGGCCCGCAGATACATGCTCACCGGCTCGTCGAGCTCGGTGCTGACCACGATCTGCTTGACGTTCAGGACGAATTCGGTGACGTCCTCGGTCATGCCGGGAACGGTGCTGAACTCGTGCTGCACACCGTCGATGCGGATGCTGGTCACAGCCGCCCCTGGGATGGAGGACAGCAGGGTCCGGCGCAGGCTGTTGCCCAGCGTGTAGCCGAAGCCGGGCTCGAGCGGCTCGAGCACGAACCGGGAACGGGTGTCGGAGACGAACTCCTCGGTCAGGACAGGCCGACTGGCGATCTGCACTTGTGTTCTTCCTCTCGTGGGCGACCGCTATATGACGCCCTAGGGGTGGGTTACTTGCTGTAAAGCTCGACGATCAACTGCTCCTGCACGAGCGTGTCGATCTGCTCACGCGTCGGCAGGCTGTGCACCAGCACCCGGAAGTGGCTGGGGATGACCTCCAGCCACGCCGGGACCTCGCGCTCGCCGGCCTCGGCGTGCGCCACGATGAACGGGGTCATCTCGCGGCTCTTGTTGCGCACCTCGACGATGTCGTTGGGCGAAACTCGGTAGCTGGGGATGTCGACCTTCTTGCCGTTCACAGTGATGTGACCGTGGCGCACCAGCTGGCGGGCCATGTCGCGGCTCTTGGCCAGACCCGCGCGGTACACGACGTTGTCCAAGCGGCTCTCGAGGATGGTCAGCAGGTTCTCACCGGTCTTGCCGGACTGCCGGTTGGCCTCTTCGTAGTAGCCACGGAACTGCTTCTCGAGCACTCCGTAGATGCGCGCGCACTTCTGCTTCTCGCGCTTCTGCAGCAAGTACTCGCTCTCCTTGGTGCGGTTACGGCCGTGCTGGCCGGGCGGGTAAGGCCGCTTCTCGACCGGGCACGCCGGCGAGTCGCACTTCGCACCCTTGAGGAACAGTTTGGTCTTCTCGCGGCGGCAGCGCTTGCAGTCCGCCCCGGTGTAACGTGCCATGTTCTCTACTCCTGCTCAAACCCGGCGCCGCTTGGGCGGGCGGCAGCCGTTGTGGGGGACGGGGGTCACGTCCTGGATGGTGCCCACCTCAAGACCGGTGGCCTGCAGCGAGCGGATCGCCGTCTCACGGCCGGACCCGGGACCCTTGACGAACACATCAACCTTGCGCATGCCGTGGTCCATCGCCCGGCGGGCGGCGGACTCGGCGGCCATCTGCGCGGCGTAGGGGGTCGACTTACGCGAACCCTTGAAGCCGACCTGGCCGCTGGACGACCAGGCGACGACCGCACCTTGCGGATCGGTGATGCTGACGATGGTGTTGTTGAACGTGCTCTTGATGTGAGCGTGCCCGTAGGCGACGTTCTTCTTCTCTTTGCGACGGGGCTTCTTCGCGCCCTTCTGCGGTGCCATTACTTGCCAACCTTCTTCTTGCCGGCGACGGTCTTGCGCTTGCCCTTACGGGTGCGGGCGTTGGTGTGCGTGCGCTGTCCGCGGACCGGCAGGCCGCGACGGTGCCGGATCCCCTGGTAGGACCCGATCTCCACCTTGCGGCGGATGTCGGCCTGCACCTCGCGGCGCAGGTCACCCTCGGTCTGGTAGTTGGCCTCGATGTAGTCGCGCAGTGCGATCGCGTCGGCCTCGGACAGGTCGCGGACCCGGGTGTTCGGGTCGACGCCGGTAGCGGCAAGGGCCTGCTGGGCGCGGGAACGGCCCACCCCAAAGATGTAAGTCAGGCCGATCTCCACGCGCTTCTCGCGCGGCAGGTCGACCCCGACGATGCGTGCCATAGGGCTTGTCTTCTCCTACGTTGTGCGAAGGTGTGTCGGGCGTCATCGGTCCCACCGCCCTGGTGGGTCCCCAGCCTTCACGTCCGGGGGTGGCGTCTGGCAGCCCTATGGCTAGGAGCGCCAGGTTCGGATGACGTCGGGTACCAGGGGTCAGCCCTGGCGCTGCTTGTGGCGAGGGTTCTCGCAGATCACCATGACGCGACCGTTGCGACGAATCACCTTGCACTTGTCGCAGATCTTCTTGACGCTCGGCTGAACCTTCATGCTGACTTCGAATTCCTCACTTGTACCGGTAGACGATGCGTCCCCGGGTCAAGTCGTAGGGCGAGAGCTCCACGACCACGCGGTCATCCGGAAGGATCCGGATGTAGTGCATCCGCATCTTCCCCGAGATGTGGGCAAGGACCTTGTGGCCGTTGTCCAGTTCGACCCGGAACATGGCATTGGGCAAAGACTCGATGATCGTGCCTTCGAGCTCGATCGCGTCGTCCTTCTTGCCCATGCGGGAACCGTGACCTTCTTCTCGGGTTTTGTGACGCAGACATGCTGTTACTGCAGTCCTTGCTGTTCAAGTGTAGGACATGGTCTTGTGGACCGACTAGGGGGGCCTGATCAGGCCATTTCGGTCACTTTCCGGTCACCACGTGACCCCAGAGTGACCGAAACCCGCTAGTCAGCCAGCGCGGAAACCCCGTCGCCAAGTTCCGCCCGTCCCCCGTCGCGCGCCGTCAGCACCCACGGCCCGGTCTCTGTGACTGCGACCGTGTGCTCCCAATGCGCGGCCAACGACCCGTCCAGAGTGACCACAGTCCAGTCGTCGTCCAACGTGGTGTTGGCCGGCGAGCCCAGCGTGATCATCGGCTCGACCGCGACCACAACGCCGGGCACGAGCTGCGGCCCCCGGCCGGCCGGACCGACATTGGGCACGTCCGGGTCCATGTGCATCTCGGTACCGATCCCGTGCCCGACGTACTCGCGCACGATGCCGTAGTCATGAGCGGCGCCCCGCACGGTGCGCTCGACCGCGGCGCCGATGTCGCTCAGCCGGGCACCCGGCCGAGCATGGGCCAGACCGTGCCACAACGCCGAGCGGGTGACATCCGACAACTGCGCAGCGCCGCGTCCGACATGCCCCACGGCAACGGTGACTGCCGCATCGCCATGCCAGCCATCCAGAATCGCCCCGCAGTCGACACTGACCAACGACCCCTCGTGGATCGCGTGGTCGTTCGGGATGCCATGCACGATCGCGTTGTCGATGCTCACGCAGATGCTGGCCGGATACCCGTGATAGCCCAGGAACGACGGAATCGCCCCGGCACCGCGAATCACTTCTTCGGCAATGGCGTCCAACTGCTGCCCGGTGACACCAGGTTCCACCGCTGCGACCACCGCGTCCAGCGCGTCGGCCACGACCAAACCGGCCGCCCGCATCAACTCGATCTGGGCCGGCGTCTTCAGTTGCAGCGCGGGCCGGCGCCGGAACATCAGGACTCCAGCGTGGCCAGCAGGCGCTTGGTGACCTCGTCCATGGTGCCCATCCCGTCGACCTTCACGAGCAGGCCCTTTTCGGAGTACACCGCGACCAGCGGCTCGGTCTGCTCGGCGTAGACATCCATGCGCCGGCGGATGACCTCTTCGGTGTCGTCGGCGCGGCCCTGCTCCTGCGCGCGGTTCAGTAGTCGGGCCACGACCTCGTCGGTGTCAGCGGTGATTTCGATGACCTTGTCGAGTTGCGTACCCAGACTGCTCAGGATGCCGTCCAGCTCGCCGACCTGGGCCAGGGTGCGCGGGTAACCGTCCAGGATGAACCCGTTCGCGGCGTCCGCTTCGGCCAGCCGCGAAGCGACCATCGAGTTCGTCACCTCGTCGGGCACGTACTCGCCGGCCTCCATGTAGCGCTTGGCTTCCAGGCCCAGCGGCGTACCCGCAGCCAGGTTCGCCCGGAAGATCTCACCGGTCGAGATGTGCGGCACGCCCAAAGAGTCAGCGATCTTGACGGCCTGCGTGCCCTTGCCCGCTCCGGGCGGTCCCATGAGAACGATTCGCATCAGCGCAAGAACCCTTCGTAGCTACGTTGCTGCAGTTGTGCCTCGATCTGTTTCACCGTATCCAGGCCGACACCCACCATGATCAGCAGCGACGTGCCACCGAAGATGAATCTCTGCCCGACGCCCAATGCCCCGAACGCATAGAGCGGGATGATCGCGATGATCGCCAGATAGATCGAGCCCGGGAACGTCAGCCGGCTCAGCACGTAACTGAGGTACTGCTCCGTGGGCTTGCCGGCCCGGATGCCGGGGATGAAGCCGCCGTACTTCTTCATGTTGTCGCTGACCTCGACCGGGTTGAACGTGATCGAGACGTAGAAGTACGCGAAGAAGATGATCATCGCGATGTAGAACAGCACGTACAGCGGCTCGGTGCCCTTGCTCAGATTGCGCTGGATCCAGATTCCCCAGTCGGAGTTCGTGTTCCCGCTGACCGTCGCGAGCAGCTGTGGGATGTACAGCAACGAGGACGCGAAGATGACCGGGATCACACCCGCCATGTTGACCTTCAGCGGGATGTACGTACTCGCTCCGCCCATCAGCCGGGAACCGACCATCTTCTTGGCGTACTGCACCGGGATCCGGCGCTGCGCCTGCTCCACGTACACCACCGCGCCGATAATGACCACACCGACGGCCAGGGTCATGACCAGCACGAACGCGCCGCGGGTGGTGTAGATCTCGTAGAACTGTCCGGGCATGCCGGCGATGATCGACACGAAGATGAGCAGCGACATACCGTTGCCGACGCCGCGGTCGGTGATGAGCTCTCCGAACCACATCAGCACGGCGGCACCGGCGGTCATGCACAGGACCATCGTCAGGATCAGTGGGACCGACTGGTTCGGGATCAGGTTCTGGTCGCAACCCTGGAACAACTGCCCCGGCGTGCGGGCCAACGAGATGAACGCGGTGGCCTGCAGGACCGACAGCGCGATCGTCAAGTAGCGCGTGTACTGCGTCATCTTGGCCTGACCGGACTGACCTTCTTTGCGCAGCGCCTCCAGCCGCGGGATCACCACGGTCAGCAGCTGGATGATGATGCTGGCCGTGATGTAGGGCATGATGCCCAGCGCAAAGACGCTCAGTTGCAGCAGCGCACCACCGCTGAACAGGTTGATCAGGCCGTAGAACGAGTTGCCTTGCACCAGCGAGAGGCAGTCACGGATCGCGGTGGAGTCCACGCCCGGTGTGGGGACCGTGGCGCCGACGCGGTAGATCGCGATCAGGCCCAGCGTGAACAGGATCTTATTGCGCAGGTCCGGGGTACGGAACGCTGCTGCGAACTGCGATAGCAAAGATCCTCCTCGCGCGGTGAAGCGCATGCGAAATCAGGCGGTACTGCCCCTGAGGGTAGCAAGGGCGGTGAGCTCGGCGGCGCGGCAGCCGCGACGGCCATGCGCGCGCATTCAACATTGTTTGTGACCGACGCAGAAGCGGCCGTGGTCAACGGTGTTGAACTGGGACAGGGCGCACAACGGCAGGTGGCTTCGCCAGGCGGGTCGAACCCCTCGCACTGCGCGCTCGAAGGATAACTTCTATACCTTTTCAGCACAGTCGCGGGTATCGTGATGCCTGATGTCAGCCTTCGAGTTCGACCCCGCCAAGAGCGCGGCCAACCTGGCCAAGCACGGGATCGACTTCGTAGCCGGACAGGAACTCTGGTCCGACCCCGCCGCTATCGAAGCACCGGCCCGCACCGAAGGCGAACCGCGGTACCTCGTGGTGGGTCGGATCGGGCAGACTGCCTGGGCTGCAATCATCACCTACCGCGGGGAGAGCATCCGCATCATCTCGATCAGACCGGCCCGCCAGGAGGAGGTCGCCAGATATGAAGACAACTGAACTCGACAAGCGCTTCGACGCGGGCGAGGACGTCAGCGACGTCATCGCCTGGGACTCCGCACGCCGGATCAACCAAGAACCTCGGCGGGTCAACGTCGACTTCCCGGCATGGATGGTCAGCTCCATGGACCGGGAGGCCGACCGCCTCGGCATCTCCAGGCAAGCCCTGATCAAGGTGTGGATCGCCGAGCGCCTGGAACGCAAAGCAGGCTGACGCTGCCCCCATTCGCAAACCTCGAGCCGATGCCCGGAAACGCCATTTCGCTCAGGGACCTGGTCTCGGCCCGGGTCATTGGGCTTAGTCGAAAAGGGCCGCCGGGTTCACCCAGCGGCCCTTCGCGAAACGAATCTCAGACGGTAACCGACCCGCCCGCAGCCTCGATCTTGCTCTTGGCCGAAGCCGACGCAGCGTCCACACCGGTGACCTGCACTGCGACGGAGATGTCGCCGTTGCCGAGCACCTTGACGGGCTTGTTCTTCCGGACCGCGCCCTTGGCGACCAGCGACTCCTTGGTCACCTCGCCTCCTTGCGGGAACAGGGTCTGCAGCTGGGCCAGGTTGACGACCTGGAACTCGACCTTGTTCGGGCTTTTGAAGCCACGCAGCTTGGGCAGCCGCATGTGCAGCGGGGTCTGACCACCCTCGAACGAGGCGCGGATGTTGTTGCGGGCCTTTGCGCCCTTCGTGCCGCGGCCGGCGGTCTTGCCCTTCGACGCCTCACCGCGACCCTTGCGGGTCTTGGCGGTCTTGGCGCCGGGTGCCGGACGCAGGTGATGCACCTTGAGCGTCATGTCATTCACTCTCCTCAACCGACACCAGGTGGATGACGGTGTTGACCATGCCCCGCAACTCGGGACGGTCCTCGATCTCAACGGTCTGCCCGATCTTGCGCAGGCCCAGCGACTTCAGCGTCGCGCGCTGGTTCGCCGTGCCGCCGATCGGCGAGCGGGTCTGGGTCACTTTCAGCGTTGCCATGACCTCAGGCCCCCTGTCCGGCGGATTGAGCGCGCAGCAGCGCGGCCGGCGCGACGTCCTCCAGCGGCAGACCGCGGCGGGCGGCCACCTCCTCGGGACGCTCGAGCTCCTGCAGGGCCTTGACGGTCGCGCGCACGATGTTCAGCGCATTGTCCGACCCCAGCGACTTGCTCAGCACGTCGTGGACGCCGGCGCACTCCAGCACGGCACGCACCGGACCACCGGCGATGACACCGGTACCCGGCGACGCCGGACGCAGCAGCACAACCCCGGCACTGTCCTCACCGGTGATGGGGTGCGGGATCGTGCCCTGGATACGCGGGACCTTGAAGAAGTGCTTCTTGGCTTCCTCGACGCCCTTGGCGATCGCGGCCGGCACCTCCTTGGCCTTGCCGTAGCCGACACCGACCATGCCGTCGCCGTCGCCCACGACCACCAGCGCGGTGAAGCTGAACCGGCGGCCACCTTTGACGACCTTGGCGACGCGGTTGATGGTCACCACGCGCTCGATGTACTGCGACTTCTCTGCGCCTCGGCCGCCGTCGCGACGGTCCCGGCCCGAACGATTCTGATTCATGCTTCTCCTAGAACTCCAGGCCGGCTTCGCGGGCACCGTCGGCGACTGCGGCGATGCGACCGTGGTAGCGGTTGCCGCCGCGGTCGAACACCACCTTGGAAATGCCGGCGGCCTTCGCCCGGTCGCCGAGCAGCTTGCCGACGCGTGCGGCCTTGGCGGTCTTGTCGCCCTCGGCGGCACGCACGTCGGCCTCCATCGTCGACGCGGAGGCCAGCGTGTGGCCCTTCGCGTCGTCGACGATCTGCGCCTCGATGTGCCGGGTGGACCGGAACACCACCAGACGCGGCCGCTCGGCAGTGCCGGTGACCTTCTTGCGCACTCGGGAGTGCCGGCGGCTGCGGGCGACTGAACGCTTGGAGCCCGAGCCGAGCTTGGTGATGACGTTGCTCATTACTTACCTGCCTTCCCGGCCTTGCGGCGAATGACCTCGCCGGAATACCGGATGCCCTTGGCCTTGTACGGGTCGGGCTTGCGCAGCTTGCGGATGTTCGCAGCCACCTCGCCGACCAACTGCTTGTCGGTGCCCGACACGGTGAACTTCGTGGGGCCCTCGACGGTGAACGTGATGCCCTCCGGGGCGTCGATCTGCACCGGGTGGCTGAAGCCCAGCGAGAACTCCAGGCCCTGACCCTTGGGCACCACGCGGTAACCGGTACCGGAGATTTCCAGGGTCTTGCTGTAGCCCTCGGTCACACCGGTCACCATGTTGGCGATCAGCGTGCGGCTCAAGCCGTGCAGCGACTTGCTGCGGCGCTCGTCGTTGGGGCGGGTCACCTCGATCTCACCGGCGTCGTTGCGGCCGACCACGATCGGCTCGGAGACGGTGAGGTTCAGAGTCCCCTTCGGGCCCTTCACGGTGACGTCCTGACCCGCGATGTCGACGGTGACGCCGGCGGGCACGGGAACGGGATTCTTACCAATACGCGACATGTCAGGCCTCCGTTACCAGACGTAGGCGAGGACTTCCCCGCCCACACCCTTCGACTCGGCCTGTCGGTCGGTCAGCAGACCCGACGAGGTGGAGATGATCGCGATGCCCAGACCACCGAGCACGCGCGGCATGTCGCCACGCTTGGCGTAGACCCGCAGACCCGGCTTGCTCACCCGGCGCACACCGGAGATGGAACGCTCGCGGTTCGGCCCGTACTTGAGGTCGACGATGAGCGTGCGGCCCACCGTGGCGTCCTCGGTGCGGACGTCGGCGACGTAGCCCTCGGACTTGAGGATGTTGGCGATCCCCTCTTTGATCTTCGAGTGCGGCATCGCCACCTCATCGTGGTGCGCCGCACTGGCGTTGCGCAGACGTGCCAACATGTCTGCGATCGGGTCGGTCATGCTCATTGTCGGTCTACTTCTTTCTCGCCGTGGTTTCCGAAGACCTGCGGCGGTTGGGTGCTACCAGGAACTCTTGGTCACGCCGGGCAGTTCGCCGCGGTGGGCCATCTCCCGCAAGCAGATCCGGCACAGGCCGAACTTGCGGTAGACGGAGTGCGGCCGGCCACACCGGCTGCAGCGGGTGTAGGCCCGCACCTTGAACTTCGGCTTCTTGCTCGACTTCTCGATCAGTGCCTTCTTGGCCATATCAGCTCTCCTTGAACGGCATGCCGAGCAGCTTGAGCAGCTCACGGCCGCCCTCGTCGTCGGTCGCGCTGGTCACGATGGTCACGTCCATGCCGCGGCTGCGGTCGATGGTGTCGGGGTTGACCTCGGGGAACATCACCTGCTCCGTGAGGCCGAACGTGTAGTTGCCCCGGCCGTCGAACTGCCGTGGCGACAGGCCGCGGAAGTCACGGATACGAGGCAGCGCCACCGACATCAGCCGGTCCAGGAACTCCCACATCCGGTCCCCACGCAGGGTGGTGTGGGCACCGATCGCCTGACCCTCGCGCAGCTTGAACTGCGCAATGGACTTGCGGGCCTTGGTGACCTGGGGCTTCTGGCCGGTGATGGTCGCCAGATCCTTGACGGCACCGTCGATCAACTTGGAGTCCCGGGCGGCGTCACCGACACCCATGTTCACCACGACCTTGGTCACGGTGGGGACCTGCATGACGTTGGTCAGTCCCAGCTGCTCGCGCAGCGTGGCCTTGATCTCGTCGTTGTACCGCTGCTTCAAGCGCGGTGCGGTGTTCGCAGTTGTGGTGCTCATTCGACGTCCTTACCTGTCCGGCGGGCCACACGCACTCGCCGGGTCGCTTCGTAGGTGGTGCCATCGGAGCGGCGCTTCTCCACCGGCTCGCGACGCGAGCCCACGCGGGTGGCCTTGCCGTCCTCCACCAGCATCACGTTGGAGATGTGGATCGGGGCCTCGGTGTGCACCAGACCACCGGTCTTCGCGCCCCGGTCGCCCTGCCCCACCCGCTCGTGCTTCACGACGCGGTTGACACCCTCGACGATCACCCGCTGCTTGGCCGGGTCGACGACCAGGACCTTGCCGGTCGTGCCCTTGTCCTTGCCCGCGATGACCTGGACGGTGTCGCCCTTGCGGATCTTCAGCGCGGCCATCACAGCACCTCCGGAGCCAGCGAGATGATCTTCATGAACTTCTTGTCGCGCAGTTCGCGACCGACCGGGCCGAAGATGCGGGTACCCCGCGGCTCGCCGTCACCCTTGAGGATGACTGCGGCATTCTCGTCGAACCGGATGTAACTGCCGTCGGGACGGCGCTTCTGCTTGGTGGTGCGCACGACGACGGCCTTGACGACCTCGCCCTTCTTCGCCGAACCGCCGGGGATCGCGTCCTTGACGGTGGCGACGATGACGTCACCGATGCCGGCGTAGCGCCGGCCCGACCCGCCGAGCACCCGGATGCACAGCAGCTCCTTGGCGCCAGTGTTGTCGGCCACCCGCAGGCGGGACTCTTGCTGGATCACTTCGCCTTCTCCAGGATCTGCACGACCCGCCACCGCTTGGTGGCAGAGGTCGGGCGGGTCTCCATGAGCTCGACGCGGTCGCCCACGCCACACTCGTTGTTCTCGTCGTGCGCCTTCAGCCGGCTGGTGCGCCGCACGACCTTGCCGTACAGCGGGTGCTTGAACCGGTCCTCGACGGCGACCACGACGGTCTTGTCCATCTTGTCGCTGACCACCAGGCCCGACAGGACCTTGCGGAACCCGCGGGGGGCGCCGGTTTCAGCAGCTTGCTCACTCATGCCATGACCTCGTCACTCGTAATACCCAGCTCGCGTTCCCGCAGAACGGTGTAGATGCGAGCGATCTCCTTCTTCACAGCACGCAGGCGGCCGTGGTTCTCCAACTGTCCGGTGGCGGACTGGAACCGGAGGTTGAACAGCTCCTCCTTGTTCTCCTTCAGCTTGGCCACCAGGTCCTCGTCGGTCAGCTGGCGCAGCTCTTCAGTCTTCGGTGCAGCCATCAGTCCTCACTCACCTCGCGCCGCACGATCCGGCACTTCATGGGCAGCTTGTGGGCCGCCCGCTCCAGTGCCTCATGCGCGGTCTGCTCGTTGGGGTAGGTCAGCTCGAACATGTCCCGCCCCGGCTTGACGTTGGCGACCCACCACTCCGGCGAGCCCTTGCCCGAACCCATGCGGGTCTCGGCCGGCTTCTTGGTCAGCGGGCGGTCCGGGTAGATGTTGATCCAGACCTTGCCGCCACGCTTAATGTGGCGGGTCATCGCGATACGCGCCGCCTCGATCTGCCGGTTGGTGACGTAGGCCGGCTCGAGGGCCTGCAGGCCCCAGTCGCCGAACGCGACCTTCGTGCCACCCTTGGCCATCCCCGAGCGGGTCGGGTGGTGCTGCTTGCGGTGCTTGACTCTGCGGGGGATCAACATGTCAGGCCTCCGCTCCGGCGGCCGGCGCCTCGGTGGCAGCGGCAGCAGGCTGCTGCTCGCGCTCCTGACGCTGCCCGCGGTCACCACG
>Ga0116175_1000959_pt1 | contig 19069 bp, 11 predicted proteins | sample AD_UKC125_MetaG_FD_89802 | JGI IMG/M metagenome (GOLD analysis project Ga0116175, IMG submission 89802) | Active sludge microbial communities of municipal wastewater-treating anaerobic digesters from USA - AD_UKC125_MetaG | ecosystem: Engineered > Bioreactor > Anaerobic > Digestate | place: USA... | reverse complement strand
TGGGATAGGTGTGCTGCCCGTGGCTCCAAACAGAAGAGCCATCACCGTACCGCCGACGAATACGCTGAGCATCGTCTTCCAACTGGCGATGCCTGTCCACAACAGGATGACGGCACCGATGGCAATGGCGATGACACTGGTCTCGCCTATTGACCCGGGTATAAAACCGGTTACCATATCACAGATGGAATAAGGCACATTCGTGCCCTGGGCTATCTGTCCGAGAGGTGTGGCACACGTGAAAGCATCAGGCAACTGGTTGCCGAATCCGAAAATAGAATCCTTGGCTACCCACACGGCATCTCCACTCATCTTGGTAGGATAAGAGAAGAACAGGAAGGCGCGGGCTATCAGCGCCACATTGAAGATATTCATACCTGTACCGCCGAAAATCTCTTTTGCGAATATGACGGCGAAAGCGATGGCGATGACCATGATCCACAGAGGGCAGTTGATCGGTAATATCATCGGTATGATGATACCCGATACCAAATATCCCTCCTGTATTTCTTCGTGTTTCCACTGGGCCCAGGCGAATTCGATACCCAGACCTACGATGTACGAAACGATGATCTTGGGCAACACGGCCAGAAATCCGTAGATGAATATAGACCAGAACGAGGCATGAGCCAATACATCACCACCGGCAGCCTTGAAATTCTGATAGCCTATATTATACATACCGAAAAGTAATGCCGGCAACAATGCGATGACCACCATACTCATTATACGCTTCGAATCGATGGCATCATGAATATTTGTTCCGCTCTTGGCTGTGGCGTTAGGCACAAACAGGAACGTATCAAAACCATCGTAGATACTCTTGAAGGCATGCAACTTGCCGCCTTCTTCGAAGTTTGGTTTTATCTTATCTAGATAATTTTTTAATGCACTCATAATTATATTTATTACTGTTGTAATTAAGCATTTTCCTTTCTAAGCATATCCAGTCCTTCGCGAACGATACGCTGAAGTTCCAACTTGGAAGAATCTACAAATTCGGCCAGAGCGAAATCCTCCGGGGCGACTTCGTAAATACCCAGTGCCTCCATCTTATCTATATCGCCGGCAATGATAGCCTTGATCAGATATTCTCCATAGATGTCCATCGGCAGCACTTTGTCGTATTCGCCGCTCATAATGATATGGCGTTCACCACCTTTGATGCGCGCATCGATGGCATACTCTTTCTTCTTACCGAATATCCAGGAGAAATAACTGCGGTTGACTGAGAACTGCTTGAAACGCGGCATGATCCAACCGGCAAATTCATCAGCCTTATCGCCTTCGGGTATGACTGTCACCTCTGAGGTGTGGGCGCCCAGATATCCGTCTTTCCCGCAAGGTCTGCCTGTCAGGACGTTACCGTTGATGATTCTGACATCTCCTCCGTTCAGGTTGTTGTCCAACAAGGTTTCCAGACTCTGACCCACATACATGTCTGCATAAGCGGGGGCCTTCACCTCACTGCCTACCAAAGCGACCATACGGCGCAAGTCGACATGGCCCGTATTCAACAGTCTTCCGATAAAAAGAACAGCTGTCGGTTCTACAGTCCACACCACCTCACCCTTATTGACAGGGTCTATATTGTTAACTTGTACACCTACATTGCCTGCCGGACAGGGACCGTCAAAAACATTCGTCTCTACATCCTTGGCCGAGGTCAACGCCTCCGACGACTGTGTTCTACTGATACCCAAGTACACCTTGGCAATCTTGGACAGGGCGGATAGTCCTGTCTGGAAGTCTTTCTCCTGCCCTTTCAGTTCAAACTCGAAATCGGCGGCCAAAGGCATATCCCTGAATGCGGAAACAAAAATTGCCTTAGGAGTAACTTCAGGATTGGTGGATACTGCATAAGGCAATTGATTGATGTAGCCGAATATACCGGCCTCCAACAACGCGTTTACCACATCATCACCTTTCATGGTGGCAACATTCTTCTTACCATAATCGACCTGCTCCTGAGAAGTATCCGCATCGACAGTGACAGCGAGGACTTTTCTTCTGTCCCCTCTGATGACAGCTGAAACAGTACCGCTGACAGGCGAAGCGAATTTTACGGAAGGGTAATGCTTGTTAACGAACAAAGCATCACCGGCCTTGACCTTATCACCCTCTTTGACAACAACCTTAGGAACGACTCCCGTAAAATCATCGGGAACAAGCGCAAACTTCCCATTTGATTTCAACACCATCTTCGTTTCATTAGCTTTGCCCTTCAAGTTTATGTCTAAGCCTCTACTTAACTTGATTACATTTGCCATAATATATTATTTAAATGGTTTTCACTAGACTGCCTGCAAAAATACACAAAAATTAGCATATATAAAAGAAATTTTGTGTGAAAAGTGATATTATGCGAAGATTTTGTTATAATTTTGTGGCTGAAATCAATTGAATATAAAAGTTAAACATATCATAAACGGTACAATATGGACCATCGTCGGGCTGTATGTTGTACTCTTAGTGCTCCTCCATGTCCCGGTGGTGCAGCGGTTTATAGGTGACGGCGTCTCATCTGCCCTGTCCGACAAATTCGGCACGAAAGTAGAGATAGGTCGTGTGGACTTGGGATTTCTGAACCGTATCATCATTGATGATGTCATGATGCAGGACCAGCAGCACAAACAGATGATCAGGGCATCACGACTGTCTGCCAAGTTTAATGTCATCGCCCTTACGAAAGGAAAAATATCCATATCGTCCATCCAATTATTTGGTTTTAAGGGGCTGTTTTATAAAAGGAATGCTGTCGCCAAAGCCAATTATCAGTTTGTCCTTGACTCGCTGGCATCTAAGGACACAACACAGAAAAAGCCGTTGGACATCCGTATTAATTCGTTGATAATCAGGCATGGCGCATTAACATACGACCGTCTTGACATGCCTCAGACAAACAAGAAATTCAACCCTGCGCATCTCAATATCAAAGATATCAGTACCAGTATGATACTGAAAGCGCTGACCGACGATTCCCTTAACCTGAATGTGAAGAAGTTGGCCTTTTCCGAAAAATCGGGACTTCGTGTCAACAGACTTTCTTTTAAAATTGTAGCAAACAGACAGTCGTCCGTCCTGTCTGATTTCACCTTGCTCTTACCCCACTCCGATATCCGCATCAGTCATATTGACGCCACGTACAAGTATCTGAAAAAGACATTTATCACAGCTTCACTGGAATTTAATGCAGACTTGAGCAGATCTACCATAACCCCCTCGGATATAAGTTGTTTGGTGCCTCAGTTGAAGTCATTCGACAGTCCGGTCACTCTTTCTGCTTCACTATATGGAACGAGCACCCGGATACGCGTCAATTCCATTCATGTCACATCTGACAGAGGGAACCTGTACCTACAGGCGGACGGTTCGGTCAGCGACTGGGATATATCACCCAAATGGTTTGCCAACATCAAAGACTTTTCCCTGTCGGGTAAAACAATCAGTTTTATAAGCAAGAACCTGAACGGCACGGACCTGAAGGTACCCGAAATCGTGAAACGGATGGGAAACCTGAGATATCGCGGCATCATCGGAGGCACAGGAAAGACCTTTGCGACGAAGGCCATCATCAGTACCGGTGTAGGTAACGCGAATATCGCTTTCGGTATGAAGGACAACAACTTCACCGGCAGAATAGAGACGGCAGGCATCAATCTGCAGAAATTACTGGCCGACAAACATTTCGGACAGATAGTCACGAACATCAATATAGACGGTAACGTCAAGGATGCCAAACGGCCCTATATAAAAGCGAAGGGTAACATCAGACATTTCGACTATAACGGATATGCCTATACGAATATCAATATCGACGGTTCATACCACGACAAGATATTTGACGGTATACTGGGGATGAATGACATCAATGGGAAAATCGATCTGAAAGGTGTGTTCAGTACCAATCCGGCGAATCCGCAATTCAACCTGACCGCTGACATCAAGCATTTTAATCCGTCGGCGCTCAAAATAACGAACCAGTTTAAGAATGCCAAATTCGATGTGAACATATCAGCCGATTTCAAAGGGCGCAACATCAACAATGTCAGTGGTTCGCTTGATATCAGCAATTTCTATATGCGGACGAACAACGAAAATAATGATTTCAAGATAGACGGAATACATGTATTGGCCGGTTCGCATGGGAAAGACCGCTTCATCAACATGAAAAGCGACTTTGCCGAATTATACATCAACGGGCAGTATGACTATACATCCATCACTCAAAGCATTACCAATTTCATTGGAAGCAAGTTGCCGACACTTCCCGGACTGCCGAAAATGAACAGAAGACACAATAACAACTTCAAGATAGAAGCAAGAGTAGTAAACAGTGAATGGCTGAATAAGATATTCAACATCCCTCTCCAGCTCAATCAACAGATATCATTGTCCGGGGAGATGAACGACCGTAGGCATACACTCGATTTATTTAGTGACATTCCCGATTTCGTATACAATGGCAATCGATACAGAAACGGGATATTGGATATCACTACTGTCAACGACACCCTGAAATGCAAAGTGGGTCTGAAGAAGGTGATGGACAACGGGCATAGCGTAGACATGTCGCTTGATGCCGACGCGATAAACAATCTGCTGTCGGCCAAGATAGGATGGACGAATCACCGTAAACATCTATATTCAGGTTCATTAAACTCCGTAACCCAGTTTTTCCATAACGAAAAAGGTGAGTCGTCGGCTCATGTGTCATTCTATCCGTCACAAATCATTATCAACGACACGGCCTGGAATGTAGAACCTTCGGCACTCGTATACAGTAAGAACAGACTGATAGTCGACCATTTCGCCATAGAACGCGGTCAACAGCACCTGATCGCTTCGGGCATAGCCTCTAAGAATCCCAAGGATTCCGTTTTCGTGGACCTGAAAGATATCAACGTAAGTTATATACTGAATCTCGTCAATTTCCACGCTGTGGAATTCAGTGGAATGGCCACCGGACGGGCTTATGTGTCGTCGGCATTCTCCGACCCGTCTGCCAGCGCCAAACTGAAAGTGAATCAGTTTAAGTTTGAAAACGGACGTATGGGCGTCCTGTTTGCGGATGTCAACTGGAACAAGAAAGAAAAACAGATAGACATCAACGCCAAGGCCGACGACGGACCGCTGGCACAGACCCTCATCCGGGGAAATGTGTCACCTGCCCGCAATACCATCGACCTCGGGATAAGCGCCAGAGGAACAAATGCGGAATTTATGGAGTCGTTCTGCGGCAGTTTTATGAGTAATATCCAGGCTCATGCCAACGGAGATATCCGTCTGATAGGACCTTTAAGTACCATACAACTGGTCGGTCAACTGACCGTGGACGGACAGATCACGATGCGCCAACTAGGTACCACCTATACGCTCAAGAGCGATACGATAAGAATGATACCCGACGAGATAGAAATGCGCCACGTACCATTTTACGACTATAACAACAACGTCGGTTATATCACAGGTAACATACACCACAAACATCTTACCCGTCTGTCTTACGACCTGAATATCAATGCACACAACCTACTGACATACGACTTCAAGGATTTCGGCGACAATACATTCTGCGGTACGGTATATGCCACCGGTGATGTAGGTATACACGGTAAGAGCGGAGAAGTCACGATAGACATGAACGTAACCCCGGACAAGAACACCGTATTCACGTATAACACGGCAACAGTAAGCACATCGTCCGATCAACAGTTTATCCACTGGAACGACAATACATTCAACAGAGACACGCTACTTACCCACAAGAGCCAACGATTGCAGGAGGAAGAAGATGACAAAGAAGATGACTTGCCCGATATACCGACAAACATCTATCTCAATTTCCTGATCCATTGCAATCAAAATGCGACAATAAAAGTGATACTCGATAATAAGACCAACGACTATATCGCCCTCAACGGCGATGGCAACATACGGGCCACATACTACAATAAAGGTTCTTTCGACATGTTCGGCAACTACAATATTGACCATGGTATCTACAAACTGACGATACAGAATGTGATCAAGAAAGACTTCACACTGCAACAGGGCGGCTCGATCGTGTTCGGAGGCAACCCTTACGATGCAGCAATCAATCTGAAAGCCCTGTACACCGTCAACGCCGTCTCTCTGTCAGACCTCAACATAGGCAAAAGTTTTTCGAATAACACCATCAGGGTCAACTGTTTTATGAACATCACCGGACAGCCCAAAGCACCAAGAGTGGACTTCGACCTGGATCTGCCGACCGTCAACACAGACGAGAAACAGATGATACGCAGTATTATTAACAGTCAGGAAGACATGAACCAACAGGTACTTTACCTATTAAGTATCGGCAGGTTCTATACACAGGGAGCAAATAATGCCGCAACGGAAGAAGCCAACCAGCAGAATCAGACTACACGTACGATGCAGAGTCTGCTGTCGGGAACCATAAGCAGTCAGATCAACAACGTACTAAGCAGTGTACTCAATAATAACAATTGGAATTTTGGTGCCAATATCAGTACGGGAACCGAAGGTTGGAACAATGCCGAATATGAAGGATTGCTTTCCGGACATCTGCTCAACAACCGTCTGCTTATCAATGGCCAATTCGGATATCGGGACAACGCAGCCACGGCAAACACAAGTTTTATAGGCGATTTCGACATCCGTTACCTACTCTTCCCCAGTGGAAACCTGGCCATCAAGGTGTACAACCAGACCACCGACCGCTATTTCACGAAATCGAGTATGAACACGCAAGGTCTGGGACTTATTATGAAAAAAGATTTCAACGGTTTACGCGATTTGTTCGGATTCAAGAAAAGTACAAGCAAGAAGAACAAAAGCGCTAAAAAAGTTAATAAATAATAAAAGTTAGGCGGCTAAATCATATTTTTTATTCCCAATTCTCCTTTCTCAATTAATATGTGTACCTTTGCACCCGATTTTTAAAAATTTATCATAAAGTCTAACTTTATTAATTACAAATTTATTTTTTATTATGTCAGAATTAACAAAGAACGTACAACCTGCAAGTGATTTCGATTGGGATTCATTTGAAAATGGTAGTGCAACAACAAGCGTCAGCAAAGAAGACCAGGAAAAGGCCTATGACGGAACCCTTAACAAGGTAAGCGAAAACCAGGTAGTTGATGGTAAAGTGATCTTCGTCGACAAGAAAGAAGTGATCGTTAACATCGGTTACAAGAGCGACGGTATTATCGCAGCAAGCGAATTCCGTTACAACCCAGACCTAAAAGTAGGCGATACTGTAGAAGTATACGTTGAAAATCAGGAAGACAAGAAAGGCCAGTTGGTACTTTCACACAAGAAGGCACGCCTCAGCAAGAGTTGGGACCGTGTTAACACAGCTCTCGAAAATGAAGAGGTTATCCAGGGTTACATCAAGTGCCGTACTAAGGGCGGTATGATTGTTGACGTATTCGGAATTGAAGCATTCTTGCCAGGCAGTCAGATTGACGTTCACCCTATACGCGACTACGATGTATTCGTAGGCAAAACAATGGAATTCAAGATCGTCAAGATCAATCAGGAATTCAAAAATGTCGTTGTTTCTCACAAAGCTCTTATCGAAGCTGAGTTGGAAGCACAGAAGAAAGAAATTATCGGTAAACTCGAAAAGGGTCAGGTACTCGAAGGAACTGTTAAGAACATCACTTCTTACGGTGTATTCGTTGACCTCGGCGGAGTGGACGGACTTATCCATATCACAGACCTCTCTTGGGGCCGCGTAAACGATCCTAACGATGTAGTAGCATTAGACCAGAAGATCAACGTTGTTATCCTCGACTTCGATGAAGAGAAGAAACGTATCGCTCTCGGTCTGAAACAACTTACTCCTCATCCATGGGATGCTCTTGACGCAGAACTCAAGGTTGGCGACCATGTAAAGGGTAAAGTAGTCGTTATCGCAGACTACGGTGCATTCGTAGAAATACAGCCGGGTGTAGAAGGACTGATCCACGTATCAGAAATGAGCTGGAGCCAGCATCTTCGTTCTGCACAGGAATTCCTGCATGTTGGCGACGAGGTAGAAGCTGTTATCCTGACTCTCGACCGCGAAGAGCGCAAGATGTCTTTGGGTATCAAACAGCTGAAGGAAGATCCATGGGAAACAATCGAGGTTAAATATCCTATCGGAAGCAAGCATACAGCTAAAGTACGCAACTTCACCAACTTCGGTGTCTTCGTAGAACTTGAAGAAGGTGTAGACGGACTGATCCATATCAGCGACCTTTCTTGGACTAAGAAAGTAAAACATCCATCAGAATTCACACAGGTAGGTGCTGACATCGATGTTGTTGTACTGGAGATAGACAAAGAAAACCGTCGTTTGAGTCTTGGTCACAAGCAGCTCGAAGATAATCCTTGGGATGTATTCGAAGCTAAATATACTGTAGGTTCTATCCACCAAGGTAAGATAACAGAGATGCTCGACAAGGGTGCCGTTATCACACTTGATACTGATGTAGAAGGTTTCGCTACTCCTAAACACTTAGTTAAGGAAGATGGCAGTCAGGCACAACTTGGCGAGGAACTGGATTTCAAAGTAATCGAGTTCAACAAGGATTCTAAGCGTATCATCCTTTCTCACAGCCGCACATTCGAAGATCCTCAGCGTGAGGAGAAGAAAGCAGCAGCTAAGAAAGCACATGCAGCAGCTGGTAAGAAAGAGGATTCAGTTAAGATCGAGAACAAGGCAGCATCAACAACACTTGGTGATATCGATGCTCTCGCTCAGTTGAAAGCTCAGATGGAAGAAGGTGACAAATAATCACACGATATCAATATAACAAAAACGCATCCGAAAAATCGGATGCGTTTTTTTATGAGTATACAAGTATTAAAATAACTTTTGTATAGTATCCGTTATATTCTTAATTGCATTTTCTGGTTTGATAGCTTCTTCCTGAGTCTGGCCATCGGGTGTAATACATTCTATTTTTTTAAAACCGGCATCTTTCAACTGTTGTTGTTCCTTTATTTTCCCTGCGATAAGATATACCGGTACAGAGAACTGACGTGCATGCGACAGTACGATACTGGGCAGTTTACCCATCAGCGTCTGACTGTCGGCACACCCTTCACCGGTAATGACGAGATCGGCATCTTTGATGATATCATCAAAATCGGCAAGCCGTAACAACAGTTCAGCGCCCGACTCCATCTTTGCGTCGAAATATTGCAGGAAAGCATACCCCAGACCACCTGCCGCCCCTGCTCCGGGATCATTTCTATGGTCTGCTCCAAAACGTTTCGCCGACATATCGGCAAACTTGGCAGCCCGTTCTTCTATTCTCTTTACTTGTGACGGGGTCGCCCCTTTCTGAGGTGCGAACACCCGTGCGGCACCATGGTCACCCAACAAGGGGTTCTTCACATCCGACGCAAGAGTAAATGAACATCCTTTGAAATCCTTATCTCCGAATTTGGCAGACAGAGCCCATAGCATACCGATACCGGCATCGGATGTAGCACTACCGCCAAGTCCTACGATAAACTTACGAAATCCTCGAAATATGGCATCGGCCAGAATCTCACCCACACCATAAGTTGTCGCTTTAAAAGAATTCCGTGGACACGGGTTGACCAGTTGTAAACCAATCGACTGTGCCGACTCTATGATAGCCGTATCATCGATAGCGCCATAATAAGCCTGAATAGGTCGCATCAATGCATTGTGAGTGCTTACAGCGATTTTTTCACCTCCTGTAACCGCAAGAAAAGCATCCAACATACCTTCTCCTCCATCAGAAACGGGTATTGATACGATTTCTGCATCAATACCCGTTTGACGAAGAGCCTCTTGGACTGCATTTTCTGCCTGAATAGAAGTAAGACAATTTTTGAATGAATCAATTGCCAGTACTATCTTCATTGCATACTATTTTGAAGGGTAAATAAATTTGTCACCCGTCGTCTCTATCAGTTGTTTAGCCACATTCTCCGGATAACCGGGACGTTTGACAGTGGCGCCAAGACCTGTCTTGGTACGTAAGAACTTACCATCCTTTTCCGGCCGCACCGTCATATCATTATATTTTACGATAAGATATGTAGCCAGTTTCTGCCATCTGGTCAACATCTGCTGTGCTTTCTCATTGCTATAGTTGTTGAGGAGTGCAATCGCTTCCTTCGGATTCTGTTTATATACGACTGATGCCTTGTCCTCTATCGACTTCTGATGGTCGAAATAATCCTTTTCTAGAGAGTCGCGTACTTCCTTGACGGAAGGGAACATCTGACAATAACGTGGATAGACCATATTACTTACCCAGTTGCATACCCAAAAGGCATTATTCATATTAAAGGTAACGGCATCGGCTCCCGGCGTATTATAACATTCCGGTTGAACAGTATTACCGCAATATACCGGTGTATAAGCCACCATATTCGCATCATCATTCCCGAACCACAGTACACCACCTATCTGACGTGGCAACCAAGAACGCATCTGACTGACATAAGTAAACCCGGTCTGTTGTGTGGAAGTAGGGCGCTCATTAAAACATTTTTTACCGTCGACACTGAATATCAATGGTGTAGGACGATAGGGCATATTCCATAATCCCTGTCCCATATCCTTATCCAAAGACAAGGCGGAACCTTCGTAATGGTCACGCATGCAGTTCTCCAAATCCTGTACACTTACTTTCCTGTTGGGTATAATCCATAATGGCATAGACTGGGCATTTTCCTCCTTACCTATTACGTAAGGCAAGTATTTGTCCATATCATTATCGAAATGGCGGAAGAAGCTCCAAACACGGGCCTCACAGAAACGGCGACCTTCGAAATCGGGATTCGCGTAAGTTTCGCAAAAACTGAAATCCTTGTCTTTTCCCTTAAACCATCCCTTACTGCGGGCGAACGTGATGCAATCTTTTGAGAACATCACATTTTTCTTATCCTTCTGATTGAAAGTACGGATACGACTCTGGTTGGCGTGTGCACAGATTGCATCATCCGGTATACGGACAGCTACCCAGACAGCACCCTTGCCACCTGGTCCCTTACCCATCATCTCCATAATCCATGCTTCATTGGGATCACAGATGGTGAAAGTCTCACCTTCCGAACAATATCCATATTTCTCTGCCAGCGTAGTCATCACTTTAATCGCTTCGCGTGCCGTCTTCGAACGCTGAAGACCGATATAAATCAGTGAACCGTAATCCAATATAGATGTCGTATCTACCATTTCCTCACGTCCACCATAAGTGGTTTCACCTATCGTGACCTGATATTCATTGATATTCCCTATTACATTATAGGTTTCGGCAGCCTCAGGTATCTCTCCGTGATATTCATTTGTATCCCAGTCGATAATCCTGCGCATCTCTCCCGCCGCATGTTTGCCTGCCGGATAATGGCACAAATGTTGGAACATCCCATAATCGTCTGCGTTATATGTACATAATACGGAACCGTCTGCAGACGCTTTCTTGCCTACAATAAAATTGGTACATGCAGAAGCGTATGTACCAACAGCCAACAATGCGGCTATGATGAAGTATTTTCTCATATTATTCAGTTATTGTTAGCAGGCCTTAAAACTCATATCCAGTCCTTTTACCGAATGTGTCAGTGCACCGACCGAAATGAAGTCGACGCCACACTCTGCATAGTCGCGTATCGTATCGAATGTGATACCGCCGCTGGATTCCGTCTCATATTTGCCTGCTATGATATCCACCGCCTTTTTAGTATCAGCGGTACTGAAATTGTCAAGCATAATACGGTCTACGCCGCCACACTCCATCACTTGTCGCAGTTCATCAAAGTTGCGTACTTCTATTTCGATTTTGAGGTCCAGTCCCTTGACCTTCAGATATTCATGACATCTGTTGATGGCATTGCTTATACCACCGGCGAAGTCAACATGATTGTCTTTCAGCAGTATCATATCAAACAGTCCGATACGATGGTTTACACCACCACCAATTTTTACAGCCTGTTTTTCAAGCATACGCATACCGGGTGTTGTCTTGCGGGTATCGAGCACATGGGTTTTGGTACCTTTCAACCGTTCCACATATTTATTTGTCATGGTGGCTATACCACTCATTCTTTGCATGATATTAAGCATCAACCGTTCTGTCTGCAACAGACTGCGCACCTTGCCGGTAACGATCATTGCGATATCACCTTTTTTCACCTTGGCACCGTCGTTGATAGGCACCTCTACCTTCATTGTAGGGTCAAATCTGTGGAATACCTTTTTAGCGACTTCCACACCGGCCAATATACCGTCTTCCTTGATGAGCAGATGCGACTTACCCATCGCATCTTCAGGTATACAACAGAGTGTGGTATGGTCACCATCACCAATATCTTCAGCGAACGACAGGTCTATCAGCCGTTCTTCCAATTCGTCTACACTTAACATTCTCTTACTTTTTAATATGTTTCAACTTTTCTGTTTTTACAAATAGATACCGAATCCGATACGGAAACCTATTCTTGAATAATCAGAATGGTTCTTAAAACTCTGATCGTAATATATAGCCGGTTCTATGGTCGCCGTATGACTGATAAAGAAAGCATATCCTACCTCTATACCAGGCATGAAATCATTATAGTTGGTATTCGCATGAACCAGTTTCACTCCTGCTCCGAGATAAAGTCCGTTCTGAATAATATAATATCTGCCACCTACACCTATCGATGCATAATCAGGAACATCATCATGACCATAATGCTGATAAGAACCCTGGGCAAGAAGCATCAGATTATCCATACACATATAACCGGCCTTCGCCTGAACGCCCAAGTTCAGATTGTCACTACCGCTGTAATTCAAATCCAATCCAGAGAGTGAAGCGCCCAAATATATCTTTCCTTCCTCAAACTGTGCGTGAGTGGCCATGACGGTCATCAGTCCCACGACAAGCATTAATACCTTTTTTTTCATAATCTTCATTTTAGTTGTTAATATCTACTGTTGATTTATACTTTCTCATCCATGCGAAGAACCATACCAGGGCAGCAACAATGATGACACCTGCAATGCAGTATCCTATATTCTGACTGAATCCAAATGCCTGTTTCGAAACGAAGAGGAATGTTCCGCAAACCACGGTCATAAACAATGCCGGAATCAACGTAATGATAAACGGTTTCTTCTGCTGAACCAAATATACGGTTATTGTCCACAACGTGAATACGGACAAAGTCTGGTTGGCCCATCCGAAATACTGCCATATTACATTGAATCCGTCAGGATTTTCCATCTGCCATATCAATAATAATACAGATACGGCAAACATCGGCAAACATATATATAATCTCTTGCGTATTGTCTTCTGCTCTACATTTAAGAATTCGGCAACTATCAGACGGGCACTTCTGAATGCTGTATCACCACTCGTTATTGGTGCTGCTACTACGCCCAACAAAGCCAATATACCACCGAATACACCCAGCCAACCGTTACAAACGTCTTTCACGACCGTAGGCGCATCAAAAAATTGTATCAGCGTTTTGGGTGCGGCACCATGCGACTGGGCAACAAACTGCTGAACGACATCCGGCGAAACCACTTCTTTCCAACCACCATAGAAGAAGAAATAAGATGAAACGGTAGCCCATATCAAGGCTACGATACCCTCAGTGATCATAGAACCATAGAAGATAGGACGCCCCTGTTTCTCACTCTTCATACAACGAGCCATCAAAGGACTCTGCGTGGCATGGAATCCACTGATTGCTCCACATGCTATCGTGATAAACAAAGCAGGGAATATATGACTGGTCATACCCCATTTCTCCGCTCCCATATTACCAAGACCGTCCCACAGTTCAGGAAGTTTCGGCATCTTGACATACAGACCTATCATCAGGGCGACAGCCATGAACAATAGAGAAAAAGCGAACAAGGGATATATCTTACCGATTATCTTATCAATCGGAAGCATCGTCGCCAGAATGTAATAGACGAATATGACGACAATCCACATGATTCTCGGTCCCCAGATACTCTCAAGGATAATAGCCGGACTATAGACGAATACTACACCGACCATGACCAGCAACAAGATAGAGAAGATAAGCATGATTTTCTTTGTCACGCCTCCCAAATAATCACCGACAAGCTCAGGCAGCCCTGCCCCGTTATGTCTTAGAGACAACATGCCGCTAAGATAATCATGGGTAGCACCGGCAAATATACAACCCAACACAATCCATAAATAAGCGGACGGTCCAAACCACATTCCCATGATTGCACCGAAAATAGGTCCTGTTCCTGCGATGTTCAGAAACTGGATCATAAAGATTTTCCACCCGGGCAGAACAATATAGTCTACGCCGTCGGCATTGGCTACTGCCGGTGTCAGACGATTATCAGGTCCGAAAACATGTTCTACAAAACGGCCATAAAGCATAAAGCCGACAATCAGAGCCAACAGGCTCAGTGTAAATGATATCATCTTATTATTAGTAGTTTAAAATTCTGACTGCAAAAGTAACAAATTATTATGAGAATAAAAAAAATAATGATAACTTTGCACACGAAATATGAAAAAAATTATATGTTTGTTAGTAGCGGTCGCTTTTTATTCCGCTTTCTCTATAGCACAGAATGGTCCCAAAAGTGAGGTGAGGGCCGTGTGGCTCACCACCATCGGCGGACTGGACTGGCCTCATTCTTATTCACAGTCTTCTTTTTCGGCCACCAGACAGCAACAGGAACTTCGTGATATTCTCGACAGTCTTAAGAAAGCGAATGTCAACACGGTATTACTCCAAACCCGTATTCGTGGTACTGTCATCTACCCTTCCAGCATTGAACCATGGGACGGTTGTCTGAGCGGTTTCCCGGGCAGATCTCCCGGATATGACGCCTTACAGTTTGCCATTGACGAATGTCATAAACGCGGCATGGAACTCCATGCGTGGGTTGTAGCCATACCCGTGGGCAAATGGAACTACCTGGGTTGTAAGAATCTTCGCAGAAAATACGGCCGTCTGATACGTAATATCCAGGATGAGGGATATATGGACCCTGAAAGTTCAGTCACCGCCGACCATATAGCTGATATTTGTACTGAGATAACCCGCAATTATGATATCGACGGCATCCATCTCGACTATATACGATATCCCGAGACATGGAAAATCAGGGTTTCTCCCGACAGAGGACGTGAGTATATCACCAATATCGTAAGGAAAGTGCACGATGCCGTAAAATCCATCAAGCCATGGGTGAAAATGAGTTGTTCCCCGGTGGGTAAATATGATGATTTGTCACGATATTGGAGTCATGGATGGAATGCCCGTAACGCTGTGTGTCAGGATGCCCAGGGATGGTTGCGAGACGGACTGATGGACGCATTATTTCCGATGATGTACTTCCAGGGAGAACAGTTTTATCCTTTCGCCATCGACTGGAAAGAACAGTCTTATGGGAGAATAATCGCTCCGGGACTAGGTGTGTATTTCCTCGATCCCACTCAGAAAGACTGGTCGCTTGATGTGATATCCCGTGAGATGTACGCTTTACGGCAGTATGGCATGGGACATACCTATTTCAGAAGTAAATTTTTCACAGACGACACCAAAGGAATTTTCCGTTTTGCCTGTGACGAGTTCGACAGATATCCGTCTCTCGTACCTGCCATGACCTGGACAAGTAAGGTTCATCCGTCCGCTCCCGTTATTCTGGATGTCAGGCACACCCCTGACAGAGATGTATTATCGTGGGATGGTGCAAGGGATTTAAGTGGCACAGCCGCATTCGGCACCAAATCCATTGATTTGTTCTATAATGTCTATGCTTCCGAATCATATCCGGTAGACATCAGTGATGTGAGTAACCTGATTGTCGTTCGTACTCCCTCCAAGAAAGTCACAGTACCTCTATCATGCGAAGAAACGCTGAATTACGCTGTCACAGCTGTAGACCGCTATGGCAATGAAAGCAGTCCGATCCTGTCGGAAAAAGCGGTGGGCAACATATCCGCTCATTTGTTGGCAACTGACGGTTGCCGACTGAGGATTCCTGCGAAACCATCTACGTTGGATGCCGACTTTGTAATCATCAAGTCTATAACAGGTACGATATCGGCCACGATGCCATACGATAGTAACATACTGGACATCAGTAAGATACCGTCAGGATTCTACACCATTCATTCATTGAACGAAAAAGGATACACCCATCGTCTTGGTTCTTTTATTATTAAAAGATAATTATGTCTAACGATTATTTCAGATTCAGACAATTTACGATACATCAGGACCGATGTGCCATGAAAGTGGGAATGGACGGTGTGACTGTCGGAGCTTGGGCTGCATCCGGTTTTTCCGTAGACGAAGAAATAAACATACTGGATATAGGTACTGGTTCAGGACTTATCGCACTGATGATGGCGCAGCGTTTCCCCCTTGCCCACATCACCGCCATAGACATTGACGAACCGGCCATCACACAGGCTGCCGACAATATCAGACAGACTCCCTTCTCATCACGTATCGAAGTCATTCAGACTTCGCTTCAGGAATATCAGACAACTTGTGATAAAAAATTTAATATTATTGTCAGCAACCCGCCCTATTTCACCGACTCTCTGAAAGCTCCCGACAGTCACCGTACCACAGCGCGCCATACCGATACATTATCATATCGGGACCTCATGCATGCCACATACGGTTTATTATCTGAAAATGGTAATTTCACGATAATAATTCCTTCTGAGAGTCTTAACAGTATCAATGAAGAGGCGATATTTGCAGGACTACATCCCTATATGCAATGTGCGGTCCATACCGTTGGGGGGAAAGTTGCGAAACGATATATGTTATCGTTTCGAAAAGAATATATAAATGATATTCTTTTTACAGATTTGTATTTGGATTCGGAGAAATACAAAAGTCTTACAAAAGATTTTTATATGCATTGAAATTTGATTTCATTACTTTTTTTCTTCTCTTTTTTTTAATCTAAGATTTCTGTTTTTCTTCTATGAATTCTTTTTTATTTTCCCCATCCTGTTTTTTTCTTTTCTTTTTTCCCCACCCAAGACCCTCCAATGGATTTTTTTTCACATCACCCCAAGGCCCCTCTTGACTTTTCCCCCACCCAAGGCCCTCCAATGGAGGGCTGTCGAACACCCCTAAATCCCCTCTAGGCGCTAGAGGGGACTTAGCTGAGACAAGCTCAGAGTTTTGGTAAGGCTTACGAAGCCTGTGCCCCTACGGGGTAAGCCTTACTTCTTTACGCAATAGAATTGCGATTTTCTGGACGCAACAAAGTTGCGATTGTTTGAGGTCCGCTAGGTGCGGCCCCTGCGACATTCCACAGCTTAGCGTGAAGAATTTGTAAGATTTTCGAAATCACAATGAGTCTTATTTCTGAGAAGCAGAAATAAGCAACGAATTCTCGGCGTGTGTCTGAGCGGAGCGAGTTAGCAAGAGGATTTCTAAAATATCACAAATTTAGCGTGGCGAGGACGTCGCCACTTTCTCTTGCTTCTTCTCTTCGGTGAAGAGAAGGAGAACCCCCTCGATGAAAAGAAGGAAGAAAACATCCTCTCAGCAAAGAAAGAAGAAGAGAAGAATGAAACACCCAAGCAAGAAGAGAAAGAAGAATAAATATCCTTTAATCAATAAAATAAATGAATTTATTTTGTATTGTATTCAATTTAATTTATCTTTGCAATTGATAATATGAAATTATTATGAATTACGAAGAACTTATTCATGCTCGTGATGCAAAGACACTGAATTTGGGCCAACAACCGATAGGCAGCGTTTACAAGCAGTTGATTGACCGCAAATATACCAATGTCGTCAAGATTAAACCGTCGCTGGTCAACAATTGCGTGTTCAGCGGCGATATAGATTATGAGTGTCAGATCAACCAGACAATCAAAGACCGTCATCAGTTGCATTTCACCCCAATCAGTCAGGACGATAATGTCGTCGCCCTGAAAGTGGAAACGGGCAGTTTCCAGACATTGGAATCCCTGCTCACCACCAATCCGGCTGTTGTGGCTTCGCCTCATTTTATCAACGATACCATATCCGATGTGCTCGGTTTTACCGAAGTCTTGCACACCAAAAAGATATACCATGTGTGTTATGCCCCGTCCACTGTTTTCACGCGTAACGGGAGTAACAGTGTACTTTTCCTTTCACACGGTTCTTTCTATCAGAATCTGAAAGACCGTAATCAACTCTATGGGGAGTTTGCCGAATACGTGGCTCCAGAGGTCCTCAATGGTGGTGAGATTGATGAGCGAACTGACATCTATTCTATCGGAAAATTCATAGAGAGTCTGTTTGTCGTTTCTTCCATGCCGTATCAGTATAAGAAGATTGTAGCCCGTGCCACGCAGTCAGACCCTCTGAAAAGATACCAGTCCGTAGCCGATCTGCGCCGTGACCTGTCTGTAAGAAGTAAACTGTATAAGTCGCTGATCACATTGGCAGCGGCAGCTGTCGTTGCCCTGATCGCTTTGGGCATATTCTGGGACCTGACGCCCACCACTACACCTGTGGAATTTGTCAAACCGGTTCCCCGTCAGGCTACAGACGATCTGATAGACGACGGTTTCGATCCGCGTACCGAACTGGGTGTCGTATCTGCCGACTCAGCCGGTCAACTGTCGCCTGCAGAACAGAAGAAGCAGGCTGAGTATCAGAAAAAGAACGAAGAGATATTCCGCAAACAGTATGCTGTAGCCGCCGCTAAGATTATCAATAAGGTATACAATAAAGAGTATATGGGAGCCAACGAAAAGAAGTTTATCGCCGGCAGTCAGTCCACGCTTGACGAACTGAGCAAGTTGCAGACCGACCTTGGCAACAAGGCTCATCTCACCAATACCAAGAGTCAGAAGATCGCTGCTGATGTCATCGAAGGCATCACGGAACAGAAAATGGATCAGATGATGGGAGGGCAGAGAATCAAATAAATAGTTTTTCTTTTCTTTCTTCTTTTGAAGGATGTTTTTCTTCTTTCTTCTTCTTTCTTTGCTGAGGGGCTTCTTCTCTTTTTTCTTTGCCAAGAGGATGTTTTCCTCTGCCGAGGGGGCCTTCCTTCTCTTCA
>Ga0116175_1000955_pt1 | contig 19098 bp, 17 predicted proteins | sample AD_UKC125_MetaG_FD_89802 | JGI IMG/M metagenome (GOLD analysis project Ga0116175, IMG submission 89802) | Active sludge microbial communities of municipal wastewater-treating anaerobic digesters from USA - AD_UKC125_MetaG | ecosystem: Engineered > Bioreactor > Anaerobic > Digestate | place: USA... | reverse complement strand
GGCGGCAATGGCGCAAACAGCTCACTCAAGCCGATACTTGGCGTGAAATATCGAATTTGAAGCAAGCGCTGCGGCAAGAGCGGTTTGATTTTGTGTTGGATAGCCAAGGCTTGTTTAAAAGCGCGCTGTTCGCTCGCGTGGCGGCTGCGCCGGTAAAGGGTTTGGATGCCGCTAGCGCGCGCGAGGCGGGCGCCAGCTGGTTTTATCAGCAAAAATTTGCCGTGCAAAAAGGCTTGGATGCTGTGCTGCGTAACCGTTTGCTGTTTGCACAAGTATTTGGCTATGAGTTACCGGCTAATTTGAGATTTGGTGTAAAAGTACCGTCGGAAGGTGTGTTGCAGGATTTGCAGTTTCCCTATTATGTGGCGCTGCATGCTACCAGTCGCGACAGTAAATTGTGGCGACAGCAAAACTGGCTGGATTTGATGCAAAAACTACATGATCGCGACGGTGCGCAAATATATCTGCCGTGGGGTAATCCGGCAGAGCAAACGCGGGCGCAGGAGATGGCGGCGACGCTGCCGTTTGCTCATGTGTGCGATAAAATGAATTTGTTGCAGGCGGCTTATTTGTTGCAAAACGCGGCGGGTATTATCGGAGTGGATACCGGCTTGCTGCACTTGGCTAATGCGCTGGATAAGCCGTTGGTAGGAATCTATACCGATACCGATCCGGCCAAAACCGGAGTGCAAACTTCCGCGGTGGCGAGTAATTTGGGTGGTGTTGGTCAAATGCCTGAAGCGGAAGCTGTGTATCAGCAGTTGATGGAGAATATGGCAGCCGGGCAAGAATAATAATGATTCGCCGGTTGAGTTTGTATTTGAATTTTTGGTTTATTTCAGTTTAAGCTGCCCGCAATGGGTAAGGAGTTACGGTATGAAAGCACTGGTCGCGGTAAAGCGCGTGGTGGACTATAACGTTAAAGTGCGCGTGAAAAGCGATGGTTCAGATGTGGATATCGGCAATGTGAAGATGTCGATGAATCCGTTTGATGAAATTGCGGTAGAAGAAGCGGTGCGCTTGAAAGAAGCCGGTAAAATCAGCGAAATTGTAGCGGTTTCATTAGGTGAGAAAAAGTGCGAAGATACGCTGCGTACCGCGCTGGCGATGGGGGCTGACCGTGCTGTGCACGTAGAAACCGAAGTGGTATTGGAGCCGCTGACAGTGGCTAAGTTGTTGAAAGCAGTGGCTGAAAAAGAGCAGCCGCAGTTGCTGCTATTGGGTAAGCAGGCGATTGATGATGATGCCAACCAAACCGCACAAATGCTGGCGGCATTGCTGAATGCACCGCAAGCCACTTTTGCCAGTAAAGTGGATTTGACTGCGGATGAAGTGGTGGCGCAGCGGGAAATTGACGGCGGCGTAGAGGAAGTGGTGCTGAAACTGCCTGCTGTTATCAGCACTGATTTACGCTTGAATGAGCCTCGCTTTGTGAAGCTGCCGAATCTGATGCAGGCCAAGAAAAAACCACTGGAAAAGCTTACTCCGCAAGAGTTGGCGGTAGATGTTACCCCGCGTTTGCAGGCGCAGAAATATGCTGAGCCGGCAGCGCGCAGTGGCGGAGTGAAAGTGGCAGATGTATCTGAATTAGTTGAAAAGCTTAAAGCAGTCAAAGCGATTTAAGGAGCGGATGATGACAACATTGGTGATTGCAGAACACAATAATCAAGCCTTAAATCCGGCTACGCTGCATGCGGTAAGCGCCGCTGCCTGCTTGGGTGAAGTTCATGTGTTGGTGGCTGGTAAAGATGCTGCTGCGGTGGTGGAGCAAGCTCGGCAAGTGGTGGGTGTGACTAAGGTTTTATCGGTCGATGCGCCGCACTATGTGGTAGGACTGGCAGAAGAATTGGCACCATTGGCGGTATCGCTGGCGGCGGATTACCGCTATCTGGCCGCTACTGCAACGGCTGCTGGTAAAAACCTGATGCCCCGCATCGCCGCCCTGCTCGATTGTTCGCAAATTTCCGATTTAACGGCGATTGTGAATGAAAATACCTTCGTTCGCCCGATTTATGCCGGCAATGCGTTTGTAACCGTAAGCAGCAATGAGCCTAAACTGGTGCTGACTTTCCGTGCCACCGCTTTTGATGCGGCTGCCGCGCAAGGCGGTAATGCCGAAGTGGTTACAGTCAACTCTGCTGCCGAGCAAGGTTTAAGCCGCATGTTGCGCCGTGAATTGGTGCAATCTGATCGCCCTGAGTTGACTCAGGCGCGGGTGGTGGTTTCCGGTGGTCGTGCTTTGGGTAGCGCCGAGCAGTTTGATACGGTATTAACCCCGCTGGCTGATGCTTTGGGCGCCGCTGTTGGTGCATCCCGTGCGGCGGTAGATGCTGAGTATGCGCCGAATGATGCGCAAGTCGGCCAAACCGGTAAGGTGGTCGCGCCCGAGTTGTATATTGCGGTGGGTATTTCCGGTGCAATTCAGCATACTGCAGGTATGCAAGACAGCAAGGTGATTGTGGCGATCAATAAAGACCCTGATGCGCCGATTTTCAATATTGCTGATTATGGCTTGGTGGGTGATTTGTTTGAAATCGTGCCGCAACTTACTGCTGCTCTGAAAAACTGAATGTTTCACGTGAAACAGGCCGTCTGAAACATTGATTCAGGCGGCTTTCTTGCTTGAAAGAGTCTTAATGAAACCTTTGCACAACCCCGAAAAAACTTCATTCGCTTCCGATAATTACGCCGGTGTCCATCCTGAGATTCTTGCTGCGCTGGCGGCTGCTAATGGCGGCCATGTTGGTGCGTATGGTAACGATCCTTATACCCAGCAATTGCAGGAAATCATCAAGCGCGAATTTGGTGAACAGGCTGAGGCTTGGCCGGTGTGGAATGGGACGGGTGCGAATGTACTGGCCTTGCAGGCCTGCTTGCCGCGCTGGGGTGCGGTGATTTGTGCGGAATCGGCGCACATTAATGTGGATGAAAGTACTGCGCCGCAAGCGGTGGGCGGGTTTAAGTTGTGGACGATTGCTACGGCAGACGGCAAATTAACGCCGGAATTAATCAGTCGTGAGGCGCATGGCTACGGTTTTGAGCATCGCGCCCAGCCCTTGGTGGTGAGTATTACACAAAGCACAGAGTTGGGTACGGTTTATACGTCTGAAGAAATCCGTGCTATTAGCGCCTATTGCCGCGAGCAAGGCATTGTGTTGCATATGGATGGTGCGCGTTTGGCTAATGCGGCAGCAGCGTTGGGTGTTTCTTTGCGGGAAATCACTACTGATGCGGGTGTGGATATTTTATCGTTTGGTGGCACCAAAAACGGCTTATTGTTTGGAGAATGTGTAGTGGTGCTGAATCCTCGAAAGGTTTCGGATGGCCTCATCTATTTACGCAAGCTGAATCTGCAATTGGCTTCCAAAATGCGTTTCTTGTCGGCGCAATTTATTGCCTTGTTGGAAGATGGTTTGTGGTTGAAATCAGCGCGGCAGGCCAATGCCATGGCGGCAAGATTGGTGCAGGGTTTGCAGCAGATTGAGGGTGTAGCTTTGGTGTATCCGCCGCAGGCCAATGGTGTGTTTGTACGTCTGCCGAACGGTGTGGCTGGCAAAGTGCGTGAACATACAGCTTTCTACGATTGGGACAACGAAGGTACGGTACGCTTGATGTGCAGCTTCGACACGCACGAAGAAGATGTGGATGCTTTGTTGCAAGCCATACGCGCGGCAATTGAGGCGGTTTAAAATGGCTGAGGCTACTACCTTTCGAACCCTAGCCACACCGGCAGAAGCCGAGTTTAAAGACAAAGGCAGCCGCTTTATCGCTTTTGCTTATCCTGTCCGCAGTGTGGCGGAGGTAAAGCCGTATGTGGATGCGCTGCGGCAGGGGCATCATAAAGCCCGCCATTGGTGCTATGCCTACCGCTTGGGTACCGATGGCAACCAGTTTCGCGCGAATGATGACGGCGAGCCTTCAGGTAGCGCCGGGCGGCCGATTTTGGGGCAAATTGATTCGGCGGAATTAACCGATGTATTGGTGGTGGTGGTGCGCTATTTTGGTGGCACCCTGCTGGGCGTGCCCGGCTTGATTCATGCCTATAAAACGGCGACGGCTGAAGTTTTACAAACCGCCGAAGTGGTTGAAAAAAATATTGAAAAATCAGTGTGGTTGCGTTGTGATTATCCGGCTTTGAGTGAAGCCATCCGCATCGCCAAAGTGCATGAAGCCCATATTGTCGAACAGGATTTGCAACTGGATTGTCGCTTGAATATCCGCATTCCGCTGGCAAATTATGAGTGCTGCATGGCTGCTTGGATGGAAACGCGAGCGATGGATGTGGCTGAAGAAACCGTGCAATCCGATGAAGAATAAACCTATTGATGCGGACTGAACCCCAATGCCTGTCTGAAAGATTGGTTCAGACAGGCATCGTGTTATCCGTTATAATAAGCATCTTTCCGGCAGGCTGAAATGCTGCTTAACTCGATGTTTTATCTGTAAAGAAAAAAGGAACGCAGAATGAAATTACTGGTGGTCGGTAGTGGTGGCCGTGAGCACGCTTTGGCTTGGAAGTTGGCGCAATCGCCGCAGGTGGAAACCGTTTTTGTTGCCCCCGGCAATGCCGGTACGGTGCTGGAGCCCAAGCTGCAAAATCTGGCGAAAACCGACCATCAGGATTTAATCGATTTCTGCTGCACCGAGGGCATTGCCTTTACCGTTATCGGCCCCGAAGCGCCGCTGGCTGCCGGAATTGTCGATGATTTTCGCGCCGCCGGTTTGCCGGTGTTTGGCCCTACCCAAGCAGCGGCGCAGTTGGAAAGCTCGAAAGATTTCGCCAAAGCATTTATGCAGAAGCACGGTATCCCTACCGCGCAATACCAAACCTTTGAAAATGCTGAAAAAGCGCACGATTATGTAAACCGAAAAGGTGCGCCGATTGTGATTAAGGCCGACGGTTTGGCGGCGGGCAAAGGTGTGATTGTGGCGATGACTTTGGATGAAGCGCACGCTGCTATCGACGATATGCTGCTGGGCAACAAAATGGGCAATGCCGGTGCGCGGGTGGTGATTGAAGATTTTTTACAGGGCGAAGAAGCCAGCTTTATTGTGATGGTGGACGGCGACAACGTGCTGCCGATGGCTACCAGCCAAGATCACAAACGCCTGCTGGATAAGGATCAGGGGCCGAACACCGGCGGTATGGGCGCCTACAGCCCCGCTCCGGTGGTGACCCCCGCCGTGTACGAGCGGGCGATGAATGAGATTATTCTGCCCACTGTGCGCGGCATGAAGGCTGACGGCAACGAATTTACCGGCTTTTTATATGCCGGCTTGATGATTGATGCCAGCGGCGCGCCTTATACCATTGAGTTTAACTGCCGCTTCGGCGACCCCGAAACCCAGCCGATTATGAGCCGCCTCGACAGTGATTTCGTTGAATTGATACAAGCCGCGTTAAACCGCCAGCTCGATAGCGTTACCGCGCAATGGAAGCCACAAACCGCGGTTGGCGTGGTGTTGGCGGCGGAGAATTATCCCGACAGCCCGAAAAAAGGCAATGCCATCAGCGGCTTGGCGGAAGCGGATCAAATCGGCAAAGTATTCCATGCCGGCACAGCCGAAGGCAATAACGGCGAAATCCTTACCAACGGCGGCCGCGTACTCTGCGTAGTCGGTTTGGGTGATGATACTGCGGCGGCAAAAGCCCAAGCCTATCAGGCGTTGGAAAAAATCCATTTTGATGGCATGCAATACCGCACCGACATTGCCGATAAAGCCATTAAAAAAGCATAAGTAATTGAGTAGAAATATATTTTCAGACAGGCATAGTTATCGACAGCCTGCATAACAGAAAGAAATCCATGAGCGAATACATTTGCCCCGAATGCGGTTCTACCTACGGCTATCACGACGGCAGCAGCCTCGCCTGCCCCGAGTGCGGCCATACTTGGAATGAAGGCGAAAACAGTGGCAGCGATCAGATTTTGGATGCCAACGGCGTGGCGCTGGCAGACGGCGACACCGTGATACTGGTGAAAGATTTGAAAATCAAAGGCAGCTCGCAAGTGATCAAACAAGGCACCAAAGTTAAAGGCATCCGCCTGCAACCAGATAGCGACCACAATATCGGCTGTAAAATCGAAGGCAGTGCGATGAATTTGAAATCCGAATTTGTAAAAAAAGCCTGATTTCGTTAGAGATATTTCCATCAGCGGATATGATGTAACGGTAGCATAACGGCTTCCCAAGCCCTTTGTACGGGTTCGAATCCCGCTATCCGCTCCAAACACGAATGCCTGTCTGAAAATGCTTGGAGATTTTTCAGACAGGCATTTTATCCCCTTAGGGCGAATTTAATAAAAGTAACAGCAAACCAAATGAATATATTTTACGAAGAAAGCGGCCAATTCAAAGTCGCCACCATCGTCCAGAAAAACGACAGCACCTATCAGGTCGATACCCAACATGGCAAGCGCACCAAAGTGAAGGCCAATAACGTCTTCGTTGAATTCAACGAACCTATGGACAGCTTTCTGAACGCAGCCCAAGCCGAAGCCGCCGAAATCGACACCGATCTACTGTGGGAAACCTGCGGCGAGGCCGAATTCAGCGCCGAAGCCATCGCAGAAGACTACTACGGCCACAAGCCCACTGCTACCGAGCTGGCCGCCACCCTGATTGCGCTCTATGCCGCGCCGATGTATTTCTACAAAAAAGCCAAAGGTATCTTCAAAGCCGCGCCGGAAGAGACCTTAAAACAAGCGCTGGCCGCTATCGAGCGCAAAAAGCAGCAGGAAGCCCAAATCGAAAGCTGGGCGGCCGAATTGCAACAAGGCAGCTTGCCGCCGGAAGTCGCTGCCGATTTAAAGCACATTTTGCATGCGCCGGATAAGCAGGCACTCACTTACAAAGCTTTCACCAAAGCGGCCGACGCCCAGAAAATTTCCGCATATGAGCTGGCACGCCGAATCGGCGGCGTGGCTTCGATGGCCGATTTTATGATTGATGGCTTTGAGTTGAAACACTTTCCCAACGGCATCGGCTTCCCCGATTTGCCGCTGCCGGAGTTTGCCGAATGGCCGCTGGCCGAAGGTGTTTCCGCCTTTTCCATCGACGACGAAAGCACCACCGAAGTGGACGACGCCTTATCGATGCAAGACCTGCCTGATGGCAACAAACGCATCGGCATCCACATCGCCGCTCCCGCGTTGGCCATCGCGCCCGGCAGCGACATCGAAAAACAGATTTTCCAGCGCCAAAGCACCGCCTATTACCCCGGCGGCAAAATCACCATGCTGCCGGAAAACTGGATCGGCGCGTTCAGCCTCGATGCCGGCGGCGAGCGCTTGGCGGTCAGCATTTATTTTGACGTCAACGAGCAATTGGAAGTTAGCAATCCACAAACCCGCGTTGAGCGCGTGAACATCAGCGAAAACCTGCGTATCGGCGCAATTGAACCACATTTCAACGCCGAAAACGGGCTGGATGCCGAGGGCGAAGCCATGTTCGCCCACCATCGCGAGCTGGTCTGGTTCTACCGCTTGGCTATCGCCCTGCAAAAACAGCGCGGCAAATACATCGAAGATGCTACGCCTATTTATGATTATGGTATTGAGTTTGCCGACGACGGCAAAGTACGCATCAGCACCCGCGAACGCGGTTCGCCCATTGATACCCTAGTCAGCGAAATGATGATTTTGGCCAACAGTACCTGGGCCGAAATGCTGCACAACGCCGACTTACCCGGCCTGTTCCGCGTACAACCCGCCGGCAAAGTACGCATGAGCACCCAGTCCGAGCCGCATATCGGCATGGGCGTCGCTCACTACGGCTGGTTTACCTCGCCGCTGCGCCGCAATGCCGATTACATCAACCAAAAACAACTCGCCAGCCTGATCGGCATCGGTGAGCCGCGCTTCAAAAACGGCGACACCATGCTGTTTGCCGCTCTGCGTGACTTCGACACCACTTACAGCGCTTATAACGAATTCCAACGCGAGCTGGAAGGCTATTGGTCGCTGGTTTACTTGCAACAAGAAGACATACGCGAAATCAACGCCGTTATCCTGCGCGAAGAATTAGTACGCCTCAACGGTCTGCCGCTGGTCGCTCGCGCCACCGGTATCCCCATCGATTTACCGCCGAAAACCACCGTTAAATTAGCCATTACCGAGATTGATCCGGAAAAGCAGCTGATCGGTTTGAATTATGTGAATGCAGTAATTTAACTAATTGATTAAACAAACAAATGCCTGTCTGAAAAAGTTTTTCAGACAGGCATTTTTGTTGGATGAAAATGGTAAAAAGATATGATATAGTCAATCGAGTAATAAAAATAAAATCATAGTAAAAATAGAGTTTTATCAACGCTATTACACCTATTCTTCAGTATTTAAATGTGACACAACTTATTTGTTGATAGTGAGGTGTCTGTTGCAGCAGCTGTAGGATGGAAAATAGATGTTTTTTATGAAAAGTACACTCAATTAGCTTGAAAAATGGAAAACTGATGAAGCGTTCATATTTTGGAAGCAGTATTGCTGAATTTATAAAAATTGATGATAAAGAAATTTTGGGTAGTTTACTTGGGCAGCATGGGCATCAAACTTTAGAAGTATCGCAAAAGAATGCTTGGCTTAGGCAAATTGCTATTTTGAAACAGCAATTATATGGATTAAACGGGTATGTTTATTTCGAGTTTTCGATTCCACGTATGGGGAAGCGTGTTGATAACATCGTGATTTTAGGCAGTAGGATTTTTTTGCTTGAATTTAAGATAGGGGCTAAAGATTACGATAAATACGCCATCGATCAGGTAATCGATTATGCGCTGGATTTGCGTAATTTTCATGAAGGAAGCCATCATGCTTGTTTGATACCCATCTTGGTCGCTGAAGAGGCCAAGAATGTGGAGAATGATGTTGAATCTGCAATCAATCTCAGGCAAGGGGTAAGACTGAATGCAAATAATTTAGGAGATTTTTTGCAGAAATTCAATGATGATGAGCTTATGGATGTTGATTCTTGGGAGTCTTCCCGCTATAAGCCGACGCCAACCATTATTGAGGCTGCTCAAGCCTTATATCAACAGCATGATGTGGCTGAAATTACACGATCTGATGCAGGGGCTGAAAATTTATCGATTACAGCTCAGACTATTGATGAAATTATTGCCAAAGCTAAATTATACAAACAGAAAAGTATTTGCTTTGTTACAGGGGTGCCTGGAGCGGGGAAAACATTAGCAGGGTTGAATATTGCCAATCAACGTTTACAGGTGGCAGAAGAAGAGCATGCGGTTTTTTTATCGGGAAATGGACCGTTGGTTGCTGTTTTACAGGAAGCATTGGCGCGAAATACACAGGGAAAAAGTAAGGGAAATGCGCTAAAAGAAGCCAAGGCTTTCATTCAGAATATTCATCATTTTAGAGACGAGTATTTAAAGAACGAACAGGCACCTCTTGAAAAAGTAGTAGTTTTCGATGAAGCACAGCGTGCATGGGATGAGCATCAAACCAGTAAATTTATGCGCCAAAAAAGGGGGATAGCAGAGTTTAACTCTTCTGAGTCTGAGTTTTTGATCGAAGTAATGGATAGACATACTGATTGGTGTGTCATTATCTGTTTAATCGGTGGAGGGCAAGAAATTAACACAGGAGAGGCAGGCATAGAAGCTTGGATTTCAGCATTAAATAAAAGGTTTCTAGATTGGCATATTCATTATTCTGACTTAATTGTTGATGAGGTCGGTTATTTGCGAGATGGTTCTTTTAAAGAATGGTTGAAGAATAAAGGTAATGCTCGAAAGAGGTTGCATTTAGCGACTTCTGTTCGTTCCTTTCGCTCGGAAAAAGTTTCTGCCCTTATACATGCGTTACTAGATACCAAGGCCGAGGCTGCTCAGCTTTATCAGAAGGTGTATTCTCAATACCCTATTGTTTTGACGAGAGATTTGCAAACTGCTAAATCATGGCTGAAGCAACAAGCCAAAGGCAGTGAGCGCTATGGTTTGGTTGCATCATCAGGGGCAAGACGCTTGAAAGCATTGGGTGTGAATGTCAAAACTAAAATAGATGTTGCACATTGGTTTCTTAATGCTAAAGACGATGTTCGATCATCATATTTTTTAGAGGATGTAGCGACTGAGTTTGATGTTCAAGGTTTAGAGTTGGATTGGGTATGCATGGCTTGGGGAGAGAATTTTTATCATTGCAATAATGGTTGGGTTTACCAATCATTTAAGGGGAATAAATGGCAGAAAATTCATAAATTGTTAGATCAGCAATATACTCAAAACTCATACCGTGTTCTATTGACTAGAGCGCGGCAAGGATTAGTTATTTGGATTCCTGAAGGTAGTAAAGGTGGTGATATTACACGTCATTCCAAATTTTATGATGGGACTTACCAGTACTTAAAATCGTTAGGAATAAAGGAACTGTAAGCCAACTGCTATAGCGGAAAAAACTTATTTTTACCACAAGGCAGTATATAGAGTAAGCCAGGTGCAGCAACGCCGTGGTAGAAATAAAGTTTTTTCGCTATACTGAAATGAGAGGGAATAGACTATCTTTCCTATGAAATAAAAATGCCTGTCTGAAAGCAAGTGCTTATTTTCAGACAGGCATTTTATTTTGCCGGGAGGTTAACCTAATCCTTACGGCGTATATTGTGGTTTCACACCGTTGGGTAGCAATTGCCACACATAGCCGGTGCTCTTCATTTTACCGGCCTTATTACCGGCCTCGTCGCCGTAGCCCCAGAAGAAGTCGACGCGTACGGCGCCTTTAATAGCGGAGCCGGTGTCTTGCGCCATAATCAGGCGGTTGAGGGCGCGGCCGCTTTCCGGGTGTGAGGTGGCGAGGAACAGCGGGGCGCCGAGGGTGATGTAATGGCGGTCAACCGCGCCGGCGTATTCACCTTTAAGCGGGGTGCCGATTGCGCCGATTGGGCCTAAGTCTTCGCCTTCTTGTTTGCGGAAGAACACATAGCTGGGGTTTTGCCCCAGCACTTCGGCCAGATGCGAGGGGTTTTCCTGCATCCATTTTTTGATGCCCTGCATTGAGGTTTGCCCCAGCGGCAGGTATTTTTTATCCGCCATATAGCGGCCGATGGATACATAAGGATGTTCGTTTTTATCGGCATAACCTAAGCGGATAAACTCGCCGGACGGGGTTTGCAGACGGCCGGAGCCTTGGATTTGCAGGAAGAACAGTTCTACCGGATCTTCGGCGTAGCCTAAAATCGGTGCTTTGCCGTTGAGCGCGCCGCCGTTAATCTGGGCGCGGGTGTAGTAGGGAACGAAGCGACCGCCTTCGACAAAGCGGCCTTTGATGGTGCGGCTGCGTTCGGTAATCGGGAAGTCGGCCAGATTGGCGGTGTAAGTACCGTCGGCGGCGATGGCGCCTTTGTTGTTGCCGGTGGGTTTCACGCGCACGGTGCCGCGGCTGTTGCGGTTGGCGGCGGGCAGATCGACGCTGATGAAGTCACTCGGAATGCCGTAAATTGGGAAACGGGCTTTGCTGGTTTGGCGGGTGTCACCTTTTAAAATTGGTTCGTAATAGCCGGTGATGGTGCCGCCGAGCTGGCCGTTGTCGCTCACTTCCCATGGCGTGAAGTATTTTTCAAAGAAGTGTTTGGCGGAGAAGTGCAGGTTGGGGGTGCGGGCAGCCTGCGCGCAGACGTTCTGCCAATCGGCGCGCGCTTTGAGCTTGGTACAGCCTTGTTTGAACGAAATCAGGCTGTTGGTGAAATTTTGAAATGTCCAAGAAGGCAGTGCGTGGTGGTCGACGGCGCGGTAGCTGACGGTGGTGCCGGACGGGTTGACCACGGTGCCGTGCGGTGCGTGTTGGCCGGGGGGCAGCGGAGCGCTGTCGGCACGAACGTATCCGCCGCTGCTGTCGGTAGGCGTGGTGGTGGGCGGGCGCTTGCTGGTACACGCGGCCAATAAGGCCAGCAGGGCGACGGCGGCAAAACGGGAAATCGGTTGATGATGCATAAATTATTCTCAAATCAATAGGCGGCTTTCGATGGACGGAGCCGCCGGGGTAAAAGTTCATTTGATGGTGTAATGACTTCGCAGACACTTGCTCTGTTGGTTTCAGGCAGGCATTAATCGCTGCACTGGCTGGTGTCATCGCTTTGGTGCTGCATTTCGCCTTCCACCACATAATCGCTGCCTTTGGTGTTGCTGACGATTTGCTTCACCTGAATGCGGCTGTCTGAAAGCTTTTGATAATGCAGTTGGAAGCCAAGCTGGTGTTCGCAGACGGCGCGGAAGCTGGCCACATCGCCGTTTTCCTGCCTATCTTCAATCCGGCAGCCGTCGGCTTCTAATTCTGCTGCTTGCGCTTTGGCATAATCGGCTGCGGCGGCGCGGCTCACACACATCTGTTCCACGCCTTCAACCGCATCTGCGCGTTTGCTTTCGCGTTCCTGCCAGGAAATGCGGTGCGGAAATTGCCACGAACCGGCTTTCACCTCGAACGATTGTGCCAACGGGGCGGCCAGTAGTGCCAAAACCGGCAGAATGTACTTGAACATAAAAGCTTTCTTTGCAAAAGATGGGGGGCATTATAACAAATGCCTGTCTGAAAGAAAGTTTTCCGCTTGGAATCGGCTGCGGTTTTACTTGCCTTTTCAGACAGGCATAGGCTTTTGCAAAATGGGTTGTATCGTAGGATAGGGTTGAGATAACAGGAATCCTTCCCCCATCCCGTTAGCTCAAAGAGTGCGGTTTCAGGGGTTAGGGGAAGGGTGGCTGGTTGAGTAAGAAGAAGCATTGGCTCATCACTCAAACACACCCCATCCTAACCTTCCCCCGCAAAGGGCGGGAAGTTACTGCTCAATCAAGCGCAGTACTCGAAAAGGTATTTTTGCAAAGGTTTCAAAAAATGCCTGTCTGAAAAACTTTTCAGACAGGCATTTATTTAGATAAAACGATTTTAAGCTTCCAGCAAAGTATCGGTTTTGGCCGCCATAATAAAGTCGTTGCGGTGCAAGCCTTGGATGCTGTGCGACCACCAGGTGACGGTGACTTTGCCCCATTCGGTGAAAATGCCGGGGTGGTGGCCTTCGGCTTCGGCCAACTCGGCCAAGCGGTTGCTGAAGGCCATCGCTTGTTTGAAGTTTTTAAACTTAAATTCGCGCTTGAGCTGTAATACGCCGTCGACCACCACTGGTTGCCAATCGGGAATCATGCGCATTAGTTCCGGCAGTTCGGCATCGCTCACTTTGGGCGCATCGGCGCGGCAGGCTTCGCAGCTTTGTTGGGATAATTCGCTCATGTTGTTCTCCTTTGATGATGGTGTGGGTTATGCAATGGCCAAGCTCGGGTGCGGGGCAAACAAGCCTTGCGACATGGCGCGGCGAACGGCGCCCATGATGTCGGTTTGTGCCACTTCAAACAAGGTGTCGATGCTGTCGATTACATAATAAATCGGCTGAATGCGGTCGATACGGTAGGGCGTGCGCAATACATCGGCAATGTTGAATTCGCGGTATTCTGGTTCGCCGCTCAGCGCGTAGATGGTTTCGGCGGGTGAACTCAAAATGCCGCCGCCGTAGATGCGGCGATTTTCGGGATTTTGGCCGACCAAACCGAATTCAACGGTAAACCAATACAGGCGCGCGAGAAAGGCGCGTTCGGTTTTATCGGCGGCCAAACCGAGTTTGCCATAAGCTTCGTTGAAGGCGGCAAACGCCGGATGGGTGAGCAGCGGGCAATGGCCGGCGATTTCGTGGAAAATATCCGGCTCTTGAATATAGTCGAAATCTTCGCGGCGGCGGATAAAGGTGGCCACCGGAAAGGATTTGTCGGCCAGTAAACCGAAAAATCGGCCAAACGAAATCAGCGCGGGCACGGCGGCGGTGCGCCAGCCGGTGGCTGCTTGCAACACGCTGTCGATTTCGCCCAACTGCGGAATGCGGTCGAGCGGCAGCTGCAATTTGGCTAGTCCGTCGAGATATTCTTGGCAGGCGCGACCGGGCAAAGCGGCTTGTTGGCGCACAATCAGGTCGTGCCAGATTTGATGCTCTGAAGCAGGGTAGTCGATAAAGCCTTGCGCATCGGCTTCGCGGGCGAGATAAGTGGTGGTCATCACATTACTCCTCAGTAGATGGTGCTGCATTTTTAATAACAATGATTTTGAAATTTAAATGCTTTGTTTTTTTATTTTGTTTTTAAATATGCCAAATATTAAACTTTTAATGGTATATGTTTGGATATTTCAGGCTAGTTTGGCACTAATATTTTAAAATTGCAACAGGTTTGGATGATGTGGAGGTAGAGATGAGGCAGGAGCGCGACAATGTGTGTTTCGAGTAAACAAAATGCCTGTCTGAAAACTTGTAAGCTTGTTTTCAGACAGCATTTATGATGGAAGCTTATCAAGTGTTAGCAACAGATATAGGCAAGGCTTGTTGTCTTGATAAAAAGATCAAAGTAACTTTGTGAATATTGGGTATCTGCTCATCCCTTGAAATTTATATGGAATAAATGGGTCAACTTCAATAAGGCAATCGTTTGCTATCCGACCAATTCACCATGAAAGCGATGAAAGTATGAAGAAATTTGAAAAAAGCTGGCAAACCGAATATCAAGGTATCGATATTTTGGTGAAGAACGCGTGGAGTTTGGCGCGCACCGCCGAAGCGGTGTATATCAACGGCAAAGAGGTTTTCCACAGAGATGCCCCTATAACATCGGTATCGTTGCGCTCTTTATTTGGAAAGCGCATTGATTGGGAAGAGAACGGCGTAAAAATCACCGTGAAAATCGGCAGCGCTTGGCATTTTTGTGGGGTGGCGTGCCAGGTTTTAATCAACGGTAGCCACTATTATGGCAATCGAGTGGTGTGGGGTGCGGGCTGATGGATTCAAACTCAGCACACCTAAATAAAATGCCTGTCTGAAAGCCGATTATTCGCTTTCAGACAGGCATTGATGTTATTTGCCGATCCATCGAGTATGTATAGTCGCAAAACTATAGCGAAAGTAATAAAGAATTGATACAAGGCAGCGAGCTGCAGGCAGTACAGTAGTACGACAAAGCGAGATAACGCTGTATCAGTTTTTTAGTGCTTTCGCTATATCTTCGTCATGTTCGGATTTGCCCCGAGTATCTCCCGCTTCCTTTGAAAATCAAGATACTCGGGTCAAGCCCGAGTATGACGATACGGTGATGAATGAAGTTATTTGGCTATAGCACCGGCTGTTTGTTGCCCATACTGAGGCGAGCGCGGACCGTACAGAATGCCGCGCGGCGGGCCGGCTTGCAGCAGGCGTGCTCCGGTGATTTGGGCTATATCGAAAGCGCGGTCGCCAACAGAAGCGACAATCTGGTTCACGATGGCGCTGAGCAGCATACCCGCCAAACCTTGATTTTGGTTTTGTTGCTCCGCGGTAGAGGCCGTGGCTGAACCGCTCCACAGCTCTTTACCGCTGCGGGCATCGACCAAGCGGGCGTCGGCGGTGACCCGAGTATCGCTTTGAACCACTTGGTAGCTGGTGCCGTATTGTTTTACCGTGATGTAGAGCACGGCATCGGTGCCGAAAATCTGCCGCAGTTTTTCCAGTTGTACTTCATGGATTTCAGCCGGATTAACCAAGCCGTTTTGCTGGAAGGTTTCGTTGACCACCGCAGCGGGAAACACATAATAACCGGCTTCGGCCAGCGGGCGAACGGAAGCGGTCATCATACCGGCGCTCGCCTTGATATCCGGCGATTCGTTTAGCGGCGGCAACACCAAAATCGATTTCGGATCGCTTTCTTTAAAAGCGGAATAGTCCATCGGCGCGGCGGGTTTCAGGTTGCTACAGGCCGCCAGCAGCAGGGCGGCCGCCAGCGGGATCATTTTGTGCCAACATTTGTTCATTTTTTGGCTCCCGTATAGTGGCGGTTGAGGAAGTCCATAAACACGGCAGACTCAGGAAACAGCTGTTTTTCGGCTTCAAACTGCTCGGCAGCCTGCTGCATTTGGCCGCTGTCGGCCAGCAACAATCCCAGATGAGCGTGTGCGCCCGGTGCCGGAGTTTGTTGTTTGTCGCGTGCGGTTTGCATGTATTTTTCCATACGCTGCAACTGCTGGGTAATCGGTTTGCCATCGGATTTCAGGCGCTCGTACACCGTTTCATTGTAGTCTTTCCAGGCATACAGGCTGTGCGATTGCTGGGCACAGGCGGTCAGCAACAGGGCTGTTGCGGGCAGCAGCCATTGATAAAGGGTTTTCATGAGTGGAATCCTGCTTAACGGTTCGGCTGCCACGCGCCGCTGTCGATGCCGCGCACCAGATGATTAACGGCTTCCCGAATGGCCAAATCCAATACCTTGCCGTTTAAGGTGGCATCATAGCCGGAAGTGCCGCCAAAACCGATCACTTCGCGGTTGGAGAGGGAATACTCACCGGCACCTTGCACGGAATAAACTACTTCGGAAGTACGCACGTTCACCACATTCAACGCCACTTTGGCATAGGCGATTTGGGATTTACCGCGCCCCAGAATGCCGAACAGTTGTTGGTCGCCCACATCTTTACGGCCAAACTCGGTGACATCGCCGGTAATCACATAATCGGCACCTTTTAAGGCTTGTGCGCGGCCGCTGATGCCGGCTTCTTGTTTCAATGCGCTTAAATCGGTGCGGTTAAGTACGTTAAAGCGGTTGGTTTGTTGCAGATGAGTGGTCAGAATGGTTTTGGCTTGGCTGCCCAAGCGATCCTGCCCGTCGGAGAATACGCCTTTTTGGAAGCTGGAGCGGTTGTCGAAATTACCGATGGAAATCGGTGCGCGCACACCGTTGTAAGTGCTGTTATACGATTCGACTTTGGCCACTTCCAAGCTGCGTGAAGATTCGGTGGCGCAACCGGTTGCCAGCAGGCAGAGCGCGGCTGCACACAAAACATTTTTGGCGTTCATGTTGATTCCTTTAAGTGAAAAAAGACTGCGACAAGCGGTGATGCCGGCCGCCCCGTGTAGTGTGTATTTGGGTGTTGCAATGAGAATTATAAATAGAGAAATGCCTGTCTGAAAGAGGTTTAAACGCTTTTCAGACAGGCATTTAGCTTGCCGCAAACTTTATTAAGTTATAGTCGATAAACTTAAAAAATAGCACCTTCGTCATGCTCGGGCTTGACCCGAGTATCTCCCATTTCCCTTGCAAAGCAAGATACTCGGGTCAAGCCCGAGTATGACGGTACTGTGGTTGTAAGTTGTTTTAACTATAACGACTCATCTGCCTGCTCGCTTATGCTCTTAAGCGCGGCTTGGCGCTCGGTAATTTGGCGGACGATTTGTATCAGGTAGTAGGCGCTGGCGGCCAGTAATAACGAACCAATCAAGCCGGTTAGCATCGACAATAGCGGGGTGTCATCCGGTAATCGATTGCTGATTCTGTTGGTTATTGTGCCGATAAGCCAAGCTGCCCACCATTTGGTTACCAAAGAATGGTTGTTGTCGCGTTGATAGGCGCCGTGCAGCCAGATTTCTTTAACGGCTTGATAGGGCAGAAACAGATTCAATATCGGTATAAAAAATCCGCCAACCGCCCAGCCGGGTTTGACTTCCATGCCTTGCGCGCCGAGTGCGCGGGCGTTAGCGGCTGCCCGATATAACCAGCGGCAGAAGAATACCGCCGATACCAAAAACAGAATGCTGCTGAGTACATCCAGCGTCCACCCCAAAAGCTCGACTATTGGGGTGGAAAATGATTCGTATAGCCCCTTAAAGCTTGCCATATCCGCTTGAATGCCCACAATTAAAATGAGTATCCAGAGTGCTAATAAACCTTGCACCATGCTGAGCCACAGCACTATCTTAGCGGTAACCGCAGTAAAGTAAGCGGTATCGCTGTTGTCTTGGTAGACATAGGTTTTGGGTGTTTTCATACTTTGAGCTTTTCCGATACAGGCCTTGGTAAATCCCCTTGCGGCCTGTTTAAAAATGAAGATTATATACTTGGCTCAATATCTTTTCTGCTTCCGAAAGCGGCAAGCTTAAGCATGATGCAAGAGTGTATCTTTCCTGCAAAAATGCCTGTCTGAAAAAACCTTTTCAGACAGGCATTTTATTTTCAAACGCAAAACTGTTTAACTACGAATCCGCGTCAATACTTCTTCCTTACCCATCAGCGCCAATACGGCATCTACGCTGGGGGTTTTGGCGGTGCCGCACACGGCCAGGCGCAGGGGCATGCCGAGTTTGCCCATTTTGATGCCCTCGGCTTCGCAGAAGGGTTGGAACAAATCGTGGATGGCTTCGGCGTTCCAGTCGGCCAGGCCTTCGAGTTTTTCGGCGAAACGCTGCATACGCGCGGGGGCGTCGGCATCCCAGTGTTTTTGTACGTCGGCTTCGGCGGGCGTGCCTTTTTGGTAGAAATAGATGCACTCGTCGGCCAGTTGGTTGAGGTCTTGTGCGCGTTCTTTTACCAGTTCCAATACGTCTTCCAGCGCGGGTTTGTCGGTTTCGTGGATATTGCGCACGGCCAAGCGCGGTTTAACCAACGCGGCCAACTCGTGATTGGGCGTGGCTTTGATGTGTTCGCCGTTAATCCAATAGAGTTTTTTCAAATCCATGCGGCTGGCTGAGGGGGAAACGTCTTTTAAATCAAACCATTCGGTAAACTGCTTCATGGTGAAAAATTCGTCGTCGCCGTGCGCCCAGCCCAAACGCGCCAAGTAGTTGAGCATGGCTTCGGGCAGGATGCCCATTTGGCCGAAATCGGTAATCGCTACGGTGTCGCCGCTGCGCTTGGAAATCTTTTTGCCTTGCTCGTTTAAAATCATCGGCAGGTGGGCGTATTCGGGTAGATGGGCGCCGATGGCTTTTAAGATGTTGATTTGTTTGGGGGTATTGTTTACATGGTCGTCGCCGCGAATCACATGGGTGATGCCCATATCCCAGTCGTCCACCACCACGCAGAAGTTGTAGGTGGGGGTGCCGTCGGCGCGGGCGATAATCAGGTCGTCGAGTGCTTCGTTGGGAATGCTGATGTCGCCTTTGACCAAGTCGTGCCATTTCGTTACGCCGTCGAGCGGGGTTTTGAAACGCACAACGGGGTCGCGGCCTTCGGGAATTTCGGGCAGGGTTTTGCCGGCTTCGGGGCGCCAGCGGCGGTCGTAAGTGGCGGTGCCTTCTTTTTCGGCCTTCTCGCGCATG
>Ga0116175_1000954_pt1 | contig 19099 bp, 10 predicted proteins | sample AD_UKC125_MetaG_FD_89802 | JGI IMG/M metagenome (GOLD analysis project Ga0116175, IMG submission 89802) | Active sludge microbial communities of municipal wastewater-treating anaerobic digesters from USA - AD_UKC125_MetaG | ecosystem: Engineered > Bioreactor > Anaerobic > Digestate | place: USA... | reverse complement strand
CGTATTAGCCTTTCTGTATGAGTCCTGATAGACATTCCGGGGCGAGGCGGGGTTGAGCATGCTGCCATTATTCTGCCGTTATCGTCTTCTACCAGACACATCCTGCATGCACCATATACCGAAAGCTCTGAATGATAGCAGAAAGTTGGAAGCTCAATACCGGCTTTTCGTATTACTTCCAAGAGATTTGCTTCACCAGTAAACGACACTTGTTTTCCGTTTATTTTCATAGTCTTTTCCATGGCTTCTTCCTCCCTTATGGCATCAAAGGGGCATGCATCTATACATGCAAGACACCGCAAGCATCGTGTAATGTCAATTTTATGAGGTTCCCTCGTTTTGCCTTCAATAGCTGATGCAGGACATATTTTCCTGCATTTTCCGCAGCCGCGACATTTATCCGGGTCAATAGCAAGTTGGCCAAGGCCTTTACATACCTTTGAGGGGCATCTTTTTTCAACTACATGTGCCATATATTCATCTTTAAAATATTTCATCGTTGTCAATACCGGGTTAGGCGCAGTCTTCCCAAGGCCACACAAGGAACCGATTTTTACTACTTCGGCAAGCTCCTCTAAAAGTTGTAAGTCTTTTATATTCGCATTACCTGACACTATCTTTTCTAAAATCTCCAGCATCCTTTTTGTTCCTTCTCGGCATGGCACACATTTGCCGCAGGATTCTCTTTGGGTAAAATCCATAAAAAACCGGGCCACTTCTACCATACAGCTATCCTCATCTAAAACTACCAAACCGCCTGAACCCACCATAGCACCGGCAGCCTCCAGAGAATCAAAGTCCATAGAAATATCAAGATGCTCTTCGGTCAAACATCCGCCTGAAGGGCCTCCAATCTGAACCGCCTTAAACTTCTTGCCGTTCCTTATGCCTGCACCTATATCAAATATTATTTGGCGAAGTGTAATACCCATAGGCACTTCAATTAAGCCCGTGTTGTTTATATTGCCTGTCAATGCAAATATTTTCGTTCCGGGGCTTCCGGGAGTACCTATAGTCAGATACCAATCAGCTCCGTTAGATACTATAAGAGGTACATTTGCAAAGGTTTCTACATTGTTTAAAACCGTAGGTTTCCCAAAAAGGCCCTTTTCAACAGTGCGAGGCGGTCTGGGGCGAGGCATTCCCCTAAAGCCTTCAATGGACTGAGTAAGCGCCGAACCCTCACCGCATACAAACGCACCTGCTCCCTTGTTGATATGAATATCAAAATCAAAATTGCTGCCTAATATGTTTTCCCCGAGAAATCCCCATTCATGTGCTTGCTGTATGGCCACCTGCAGTCTTTTAACCGCCAGAGGATATTCACCTCTTACATATATGTAGCCTTCCCTGGCTCCAGATGCATATCCTGCTATTATCATGCCTTCCAGCATCCGATGAGGATCACCTTCCATTACACTGCGATCCATAAAGGCTCCGGGATCTCCCTCATCTCCATTGCACACCACATACTTTATATCCGCATCCTGCATAAGAACCTGTTTCCACTTTTTCCCTGTCGGAAACCCTGCTCCACCGCGCCCTCTAAGTCCGGATTTTAAAATCTCATCGCAGACCTCTTCAGGTGTCATTTCCGTTAACACCTTTGCCAGTGCTTTATAACCGCCACATACAATATAATCTCTTATGTCTTCGGCATCAATTTTGCCGCAGTTTTTCAGCACAAGCCGCGTTTGGCGGCGATAAAAAGGAATTTCATTTTCTTTTAGAAACTCTTTTTTCTCGGCAGAGTCTTTAAACAAAAGCCGCTTAACAGGCTGCTTTCTCAAGACTGTGCTTTCAACAATCTCCTCAACATCCTCGGCCTTTACCTTTACATATAAATAGCCTTTAGGTTCAATTCTAACGAGAGGGCCCATTTCACAAAATCCATGGCAGCCGCTAGAAGATATGCCGACTCCTTCTTTTCCTTCTTGAATTAGCTTTAGATCAGTATAAAGCCCCTTTTTGTGTAAAACTTCTTTGAACTTCTCGTAGACCTCTAGTGAACCGTTAGCAATACATCCGGTCCCTCCGCATACAAGAATACGCATGTGGTAGCCTTGCACCATTTTGCTCAACTCATCATATTTCTCTTGCAACTCATTAACTGTCCTGATCATTGCAGCTTGCCTCCTTTATATCATTAATCAGCTGCCTTACCTTCTCAGGTGTCATGTTTCCATATACCTTGTCGTTTATAACAATCACAGGTGCTAGACCACATGCTCCCAAGCACGAAACAGTCTCAAGCGTAAAGAGCATATCATCGGTCGTTTTTGTATCACCCTTTAAATTCAATATTTCTTTGGTGGTAGATAGGATTTTATCCGAATTTCGTACATGGCATGCCGTTCCATCACAAACCTTTATCAGATTTTTTCCTTTTGGCTCCAGTGAAAAGCTTTCATAAAAAGTAGCAACGCCAAATATTCTAGATGGCGCTATACCCATAGCAGTAGAAATGTAAACAAGAATTTCTTCCGGTAAATAGCGATAAATCTCCTGCACTTCCTGAAATATGCTTATGAGATTTGACGGCTTATAATCATATTTCTCAAGAATCTTGTTTACCTTTTCAAAGTTTCTGCATGAAATATCATTTACCAAATTTAAGACCTCCTTTGTCACGGCATTTTGAAGTCAAATTCATGTATGCTTGTTAATATTTTCACAAATAGGGGCAAAAATAAAAGTTTAAAGTATTATTCACTCATGCCTTGTACCTTTGTTGGATATTATATTTGATTGTTAAAAATTTGTCAATACGCACTGCTATCGGGTTTCAGTAAATTAACCATCCCCTCATCTTATAGAAATATAAGTATTATTTAGATAAGGGGTGGTTAATTTATACTAGGCCGGCCAAACTTTTAAATTATGCAAGCAGGCACTTGTCTTGGTTTTGTCACAGCAGTAATTCCTTTTTTTATTATATCTTATTTACCCGTCCGCCGTGAACTACCCTTCCGGTGACTGTTCCTGACTTTCCAGAATCTTCATCGCCTATGTTCAATGCCCAAAATACAGGAAAACGCTCACTTATTTCGGCTTTTATTATCTCTGGAGCAGCAAAGGCTATAATTTGGAAGTTTAATTTGTCGGCAATCTCAAAGATGGGATCTAAGACATGATTCCCTGATGCACTACCAAAGGGATTGTCCAGTATGAGCACTGTCCAGGGATTGTTATTCCCAAAATGGCGTTTTTTGTAATTCATCAGCATCATTATCACAAATGTGCTAATTGATAAGGTTTGCCCTCCGCTGCCTTCGGGTTGATCGCCTTCCCCCTTGTTTATAGCTTCCCATGTGGTGTAGTAGTAGTCATGGGGTTTGGCATATCGGAATTCATTTTTCTCAGTCATTTTGTAGACCATAAGCGTAGGGTATCTGCCTCGAACAGCGCGAGAAAATATAGCCTGATCACCCATCATCTTTTCGATTATTTCATCTTCTATATCGTCTGTATCTTCATATTCTTTCACAACCTCGGCTATTGATTCAACGAAATAATCTCTTAAGGTGTAAAAGACATCTCCTTCATTTTTAGGGAGCTCTTCCTCTTCCTTAAGTTTCAGCAAAGGAAAGACATAGCCGTTTTCATTGACATAGTTCATGCCTGCCACCATTTCCTTTAAAGATTCCACCATTGCCAAGGCATGTCTTGAGGCCCGTTCTGCCCAAGTGTTCCGAATTTCTTCAGCCTTAGATTTGTCTGAAGATATGCTGTTTATTTCCTTTTGAAAGTGGTCTTTCATGGTGTAAAAAGAAACTAAGTTGCTGTCATACATTTCAATTTGTGTATCTTGAAGGCTGATGAGTATCAAATTCTTAAGTAGATCGTCCTTTATCTCCTTCTTTACTATATCTATAAACTCTTGAAGGTTTTGGCCTGCCTGCTGATGATTTTGCAGCAACTGGTCTTTTGATCTTTTGAATTTATCCTCCCACAAGTCCAATTCCTGTCGGGAATTTTCGCGAATTTTTATCATTAACTCTTCACTAATTTTGCCTTTTTTAAAGTCCAGCTCACTATATACCTTTATGTCGGAAATAACATCTTTAATATTATTTCTGTCTTGTTCTCTTGCAGCTATTATATCTTCGGTCTCGGCGAGAAAACTCTTATTATCTTTTAAGCCTTTGTCTATAAGATATTCTTTTTCATCAAGATTGGCATCTGCCCATATTTGGGTAGATTTGTCATATTCCTCTTTTATTTGTCTTTGAATTTTTGCTAATTGTTTCTGAGCCTCTTCTATTTTGGTTTCAACCTTTACAAGCATCTTCGACAATCGAATAAGTGTTTCGCCGGCTTTCTCAAGTTCACCTTCTATAAAATCCCTCTTTAAAGACAGAGTGTCCGCTGTGCCCTCAATGGGTTCATATTCCTGCCAGTTTTTATCAATTTGCTCCAGATCATTTTCTACATCGGCCAGCTTTTGTTGAACAAGTTCGATATCTTTGTTAATTAAGCTAATATCATTATTTCGAATCTCCATGTCTTTTGAAAGACTCTCCCACCTGGAAATATCCAATGTAAAATCTTCGTCAATTAGTAAATACACAGGTTCTGAAGTACTTTCCACAATTTTAGCTTTAAATCCGGATTCCACAAACTTTGCATCATTGATAATAGCTTTTATTTCTTTTAATTGAGTTTCAACTTGTATTTTCCATGTTACATGATTTTGAACATCTTTATCTTTCAGCCTTCGATACTCGTCAATCTGTTCCTCCAAACGTTCACATCGAAGATTTATGGCTTTTAGTTTTTCTTCTACTTCAATAATTTCCTTTTCCCTGACCCTTATCTGCTGCAAGCGCTCTATGAATTCGGAGAGAATATCAATTTTTTTTGCGGTATCTTGATTTTGTTTCTTGCAGTTATCTAATCTGCAGCCGATTTTTTTCAGGTCTTCCTGCAGTGTGCTGATAGTTTCTTTAAGTTTGATATCATCAAATTTTAGTTTTTCAAGTTCTTCTTCCTTCTCCTTAAGCTTTATATATAGTGCTTCTGAGCTTTCCTTGTCTTGCTGAAACTTTATATCTTTGGCCAAATCCTGTAGTTTATGGATATTTTGGCTTACGGCCTGTAATGCATCTTTTAATTTTCCATCTCTGTCTAAGATATTATTTTTCCACTTAATATATGCTGATGGATTTAAAACCAGTTCCAATTCATCGCCGGCAATGATTTCAAAAGCATATTTACCTTTGCCTTGCATTGCTGAACGGATATATATTGGAACAGATGAACGTAAAAATATATTTTCTTTGAGATTTTCCTTTAAAAGCTCCCAATCCTGTAAATTTGCTATTACAATCCCATGGATAATGGAGGGGAAGTCCTCAATAAGACGGTGTTTATCATCATCTCCAAGGGAGCTTAAAAACTCCGTACCCAATTGGGCATTGATTCCCAAGCCTTTGATTCTATTTTTTATCGAGAGAATATCATTGTTCGGCACCCAATAATCTTCTTGGTTTAAACTTTTATCGATATTGTTTTCCCATAGACTCTGCTTAAGTTGGTCAAGCTTTATTTCTTTTTCCTGAATTAGTTTTTCTAAATCATATAACCTGTCTTTTAACCAACTGTCTCGGTATGTTTCATTAAGTGCATCCAAATTCAGCTCATTTGCAATCCTAAGTTTTAAGGAATCTTCTTGGCCTTTTAGCTTGGTAATTTCCGTCTCTATTTTGTCAATTTCAGATTCCATATATTTCATGTCTTTTTCTTTGCCGTTTTGATGAATTCGACAATCATATATCTTTTGGTTAATATTATCCATGTCTTTTTCTAATTTTTCTATTTCAGTCTTTTCAGCCTTGTCTTGCCCTTTTAGCTCCTCTATAAGCATCTCCGGTAAAATCATTCTCACTGGATCAAATATCCGAGAAAGTTCCTCTCGTTTATTTTCCAGAGCATTTCTGTCGTTTTGGAATTGAATTATTTTAAGTTTTTCATCATTAGCCGCTGTGTCCTCTCTCTTTTTATCTCTTGCAAGTTCATTTATTTTGCCGTTCAAATAAGCCTCATAAGATAAATGATCCCTGCTTATTTTAGACCAGCGGTTTATGGTATTTTCCCATTTACTTCGGATATTAATTTCTAGGGTTTGTATCTTTTCTTCGGTATCTTTGAGATTTAAATCTTTTACGAGCTGCTCTCTTTTATTTATATGGGATTGTTTTTCATCTTCCAATTTGCTCACTTTTAGCAGCAGTTCGCTGATTCCGTAGCGCTTTATGTCAATTTTGAGTTCTTCGATTTTATCTTTTATCTCATTAATCGAGGCATCCAGTGCCAGTTTCTGGCTGGTTAATTGTTCAACTCTCCGGTATTCTCGAGCATATTCCAGGTTATCTTTTTCATATTCTAACTCCCTTATCTGAGCCTGGGTTTTATCCCTTTCATCTTTCCATTTTAAAATATCGTTTTCAATAGTAGTCAGTCGATTGTTAAGTCCGGCATACAGGTTATTTCCTTCTTGAATGGAATTGTTTAAAATCCTTTGTCGCCTCAACCCTATTTCTGTCAGTTGTATCAATGGTTCTATATAGTTTAACAGTTTTCTGTAATCTTGCTCCCGTTCTATAAGTACAGGCAAATTTTTAGTGATACTTAAATTGCTTTTGAATATTCCTTTTAAATTGTCTTGGTCCCCTTCGGAAAAATTTCTCATATTCTCAGTTATGGCAGGGATTATAAATTTGTCAAATACCGTTTTATTGTCAGCGGCACGAGAAAAATAATTCCCCGAGCCCCCTTCCTGTCTATTGATTAGCTTTAATACTTCCCACTCGGAACGATGTATTCCTTGACTTTTAAGATAATTATAGTAATCCGAATCTAATCTCCTAACGGAGCTTTTGGAGTATTTTATAAAATATCTTTGATACTTGTTTATAAATTGTTCAAACTCATTATATTCAGTAACTTTACCGGTTCTTGAATCATAAGCGGGAATGTTATCCAAGGTAAAGATGTCATTTTTATCATGTTCGTATGTATATAAAAAATAGTTGAGACCTGCCCGTTCTTCGGTCTCATCATCATCGTTCAAATTTTGTCTTACGGCAGTGACACATATACCGGTAATCAGCCATTTTTCCGGTATGGTATCCAGTTTCCACTCTATCATTACATGGAAGGTGTAGGGGCGGAACCGGTTTTTTTGATCGTAAAACATGCCGGTAATCTTGTTGCCTCCCTGTTTGCCCCATCGAGTCTCAGGCAAAACGATTTGAGATAGAAGTTGCATAAATACGCCCTTTCCTCCCTGATTTTTTAGAGTGAATAGAGTGTGATCCGGCTCACCGTCTCTTGTTAAATCATATACTGAATTCTCATGATATTTTCTAAAGCCATCATATTTACAGCCCGTTATCCTGATTCCGGTTATTCTCGGCATCAGCAATTCCCTCCTCGGTTCTTTGAATCAAGTCCATTATCTCTTTATATCGATCCCGTTGATGGTATAAATAATTTAGTCTCTCATACAACTCAATTTTAGGTATTATCTTTAATTCATTGACATTGTTAATGATGAGTTTCTGATCGGCTAACGGACGCATGGCTTCATATATGAAACCAAGACGAGTGTTTTTATTCCTCTGCACATCCACATCACCGGTTTTTGATTCCTTGTACATGGAAAAATCATTATTCCAAATATCGTAAATCTCCTCAACGGCGATTCCCCATTCCTCGGCAAAACCATCTTCTTCATCCAACCGGGTTTTCCAGGAGTCAAGCACCTTTGTCACCTGTTCCTCCAGTTTATAATAAGTCACTCCTTCCTCTTCCCACCTCACCCGTATATCATTTTCCTTATCTATTTCCGCAAGGTAAATACAAATAATTATATTGGCAAGATAGAAGTATTTTTTTCTGTCGAGTTTGTATTTGCTTTTCATATGTGTATATGAAGTGGCAAAAATCGAGTCACGGGCTTGGCTTACAATATGCAAGTTCTCCCTGGTGTCTAAAATCCTTAACCCGGCTCCTTGAGCCATAGCTTTTACAACTTCCCTTATTTCAGGTTCCTCCATATAGGAATATACTCGGGCATCAGTCAGTGGCAATATTTTATTTTCAAGCAATGAAAAAAACACCTCAGAACCTTTTTGTAAATGCTCATGAGTAATCAAGGCAAGCTCTCCTCCCTAACTTTATTATTCTAAGTTTGATTTACTGGGCAAAAGTTTAATCTTATAGGGTGAAACATAAAGTTCTTCCCATCTCAGAGGTTCTTTATCCTCTTCATTGACGCTTGATATCCTCCGGCCTATTAGCTTTTTATATTTCGGATTTTTATCACATAATCGCCGAAACAGCTCCAGCCTGTCATCATTTGTTTCTTGTTCTTCAAGCTTTAGTTCTACTTCCGTCACTACAAACATCATAAAAAGCTCAATATTTTTCTTTTGCATAAGCCATTTTTGTTTTTTAAAACTGTCTATATCCTGTAACTCTGTTATGGAAAATTCATTATTTTTCATAAGTTCATCGAATATGTCTTCCCACAGCTCTACAATTATATCCCAATCTGCGGATTTTGGCTGCCAGGTTTCTTCTTCGTCAAAATCCTCATATATCTCTTCATTGGCCTCTGTTTTTTTGATTTTTTGCTCTTCCCAGGCCCATTCTAATGGATATATGAAATCCACCTCGGGAGAAAACAGCGGATTCAAAAGACTTTCTAATACATCAAAATTGGCCAGCCCTTTTTTATCAATTATATTTTGCCAGATATCTTTTTTAAAAGTTAAATTGGAAGTCTTCCAGAAACTATCCGGATACTTAACCCGGATTTCTACTTCAAATGCCATATTTTCCACTACAAGTTTTGCAAGTACATCGTGAAGCGCTCTGGCTACTTCTAGGCTTTCAAATACCTGCTCTGCCTCTGTTCTGGCCTCAGCAGGAAAAGAATTAAGCCGATTCTTCCATGAAAACATATCTTCAAATACCTTCTTCTCGTCTTCAAACTGCCTCTTTATTTCATCTTCACTCTTTCGTCGGCTGTTTTTACTATCCATAAATATTATTTGAGGATTTCTAAGCACATCCTGCCGGTAATCCTTTTCCCGCCGTATAAGAGTTCTTACCCTGGCAATTAAATTACTGACACTGTTTTGAGCTTTATTAAAATTCCCGGATTTTATTAATTGCAGAGTATAGAACTGCTCAATGTCAAACCCAAATTCCTCCAATATTTCCCTGGTTATAAATATAATTTCCTGGGCTTCTTCAGTCAGCATATATACGGTGGAACCGCCCTTTTCCCATTGACTATGCTCCCTGTCGGGTTTTAGGTAGCGAAATTTATATAGCTCATGGGACCTCGTTTCTTCATCAAAAATATAACAGGAAAAAGGATCCTGCCTATTCGGATCCTTATACCATAAAACTCCGTCTACCAGCCGTTCTGCCACCTCTTTTGAGGCCGCAAAATCCATCTCTCTTAATATTTCTTCGGTCATATAGATTAGATCCTGTCTGGTTCTGTTTGGATTCTCTGTTATTTCCCGGCGAAAGATTTTCAAAAGGAGAAGTAGGCAAATCTCATGAGCATAATCGTTTAAATCTCCTACATCCATACCGGTTCCAAGCATCCTAATGGCTTGGGTCTTTTTTAATCGATCTTTTAATCCCTTTTCTACCCTATCCATCTTTACTCACCTTAAAATTAATGTATTAGCTAATTGCAGATAATTCAATGTTCTGTGTCGCATAGGCATGATGGCCTGCTGCTGTTTGGCGTCTTGCCTCGTGTCCGTCAGCTTGTATCCTACAATTTGTCCCTTTCAGGAACGGTCTTTGACCCTATCAAATATTCATAAGTAATAAACTCTTGTGGAATTCTCCGATTTGCATACCACAGTCTTTTTAGATGTTTCACCATTTCATGATAATTATTTTCAGTAAACTCACTTATAACAAAATTTAAATTTTCGATATTCGTATTCTGAGCTTTTTTAATTGGATAAGATTTTCCAAAATCTAACAAATTTTTATATGCATCTAGTTGAAGTGAAATATTTACGGAAGGATATGTTTCCCTTAGGGATTTGTAAATCATATAACCTTCCGGGTCAATATCCCCAAAATAAAAGACCTTTAAGCCGCCGATATCGGCAATCTCATGGATGAAAGCAAAGCTGCTTATTATATCCTTGCCTTGACCGTAAATTATGGCGTCGGGAATAATGCCAAATAGGTCATATCCCTTTGCCGCAGCCCTTTTAAAAGTAAAGAATGTGGAATGATTTTCCAAAATAATTGCGGTTTTAATCTGCCTTACGCCCCTGTTCCAATATGCAAACATCTGGCCGTATTTTTTCATTTTAAGGTCTTCATAAGACAGCTTTAATCTTTTGATTACTCCGTTATCCAGTTCTTCTTTTGGGTCTAAAAACTTCTCATTATCAAAAAGCTCTAAACACCTTTCCTCGCAACTTGCCCACTCTCGCCAGTCTCTGTTTTGCAAAAACTCATATATTCGTAAAATAAATTGCCATTCTCTGTCAGTTTGCAGCCTCGGATATTTAATATATGTACTAAGGTCCAATAAATCGGACAGTCTTAGGATGTCTTCACTCTTCCATCTTGGAGTAATCATATCTTCTGCAATGTACCATCGAAGTTTCAATGGCGGATATTTGCCATTGTATCCCACGGTTTTCATTGGTTTTATATATCCTTCTTGCAGGAGTCTTTCTAAAGCCTCGTATAGGCCATGGTAGCCGCCCTTTTTATGGTAAGCGGAGGATCCTCCTGATTTTTCCAACAAAAACTTTTCAAGATCATCTAAATAAAAACTTTTCCGATTTTTTTGTTTGTAGTCATTCAAAAAGACTTTTATAAGATTGTACATAATTTCCCTTCCCAAATTTCATGGTTATAAAATGATTTTCTCATAATTTGGCAACAATCTTTTTTATCTATAATTGCATACTGCTTTGATTTACATATAACTTTATCACATACTTTTTTCACCACAGCATTTACCCAAGCCTCGCTTTCTTTTTCTTAAAGCTTTTCTTTTTAGGCATATCCGAATTATTTGCCGCTTTTTACAAAGCTCAAATATCATAGTCCCCTTAATGACAATTAAACAAAGAACTTATTAAATATATTATACCATGTAAACTATTTTTATATTATTATAAGGCCGGGTATAGAAAAAATCTTCCCTGGGACGGTTGCATTAATATCCTTCAAAGACATTATACTATACTAGAAAGCTAATATTCGGGTTTTGCTGCATTAAAAAATGGATAACCCTTCTATCTCATATTACAAGGGACGGTTCTTTTGTGTTGTCTGACAACACAAAAGAACCGTCCCTCTGTGTTCTGTTTAATTTTAGAATCAGATTTCTTTTATGGGGGACTTTTTCAGTGGTCTCGAACCGTCCCCCTGTGTTCATGCTCCCTCTGTTTTCGCTCCCTCTGTTATTACTCTAATTATCTGATTGTAGTCCACTTGCAAGAAGTTTTTGCCTTGGCAGAAGGCATGGCTTGTTACCTTAAGGAATATCTATGCGGCACTCTTATTCAGCTTTATAAAATTGTAACAAAATCCTCACAGTTTTTTCAAAATTATGCTCTAAAATATTATTTAGAGATTATGTTCAAAGGAAGGTGAAAAAGATGTCAAGGAGTAAAACCAAAATTTTAGCAGCAATAATTCTTATACTGGTAATCGGTCTTTGTCCGACAGCTTATGGTGCAAACGGTTTAATCATTTATACTCAATATCCCGGAATTTCAGCACAGCCCGGCAATAATATAACTTTTCCTCTTATAATAAAAGGTTCTGGCTTTATAGACATTGCTGTAACAAGTATTCCATCCGGCTGGACAGCTGGAATTTATGGGGAAGGCATGAGGGTTCACCGAGTATATACATCTTCAGATGTTAATGCAGAAGTAGATTTGCGTGTCCAAATTCCTTCAGAGGCAAAAAATGGCAGCTATAATTTAGTAGTTCAGGCTTCAGGTGCAGGCGGCACATCTACTTTAACCTTAAACATCAAAATCGATACCAATGCGGAGGGTGCTGACAAGATAGACGTGCAATACCCTTCTCTTTCAGGGCCGGATACTGCCACATTTAGTTTTAGAGGCACTCTTTACAATAACAGCGGCCGTCCGAGATTCTACACTCTTGGCGCTGATGCTCCCGAGGGCTGGCAGGTTTCTTTTAAACCGGCATACCAAAGCAATCAGATTACAAGCCTCAGTTTAGAGGCAGGCAAATCGCAGGATCTTGATATAGTTGTGCAGCCGCCAAAAGGAGTCAAGGCCGGAAAATATAAAATAACTGCGGCAGCAGTCTATGGAAGCGAAGTTGCAAAAGCAGATTTAGAAGTAGTAATTTCGGGTACTTATCGTCTCAAGCTTTCTACACCTTCTGACAGGCTAAACGCCGATCTTACAGCAGGTAAAGAAGGATCGGTAACTTTAGAACTGGAAAATCAAGGGAGTGCAGACCTGCATGGTATAAACCTTTCTGCAAGTACGCCTACAGGCTGGACTGTTGCATTTAAACCGGATTCCATAGAAACACTAAAAAGCGGAGAAAAGAAACAGGTTACTGCATCTATCACCCCTAGCGCCAAAGCCATTGCGGGAGATTACATGGTGACCATAACCGCTTCTACTGATGAAACATCTGATAGCATAGATATTAGGACGACTATTCATACTTCCACATTGTGGGGTTTTATAGGAGTTGTAATAATTTTTGCGGTAATAGCTTGGGTAGTTACAACCTTCAGGAAATACGGGCGGCGATAGCAATGGATACCCAAACAATAATTGAAATTCAAAATCTGGTAAAGCAGTACGGGTCTATCACAGCAGTTGACAATTTAAATCTTTCGATATACAAGGGTGAAATTTTTGGCTTGCTGGGCCCAAATGGCGCAGGAAAAACTACTACGATATTAATGCTTATGGGGCTTTGTGAACCTACTTCCGGCAGTATCAGTGTAGCAGGTTTAAATCCGGCGCGAGAACCTATTCTGGTTAAAAAAATAGTTGGCTACATGCCTGACAGTATCGGCTTTTACGGGGATATGACCGGCAGGGAAAATCTTTATTATACCGCAAATTTAAACAGGATTCCAAAAGAGGAGCAGGGAAAGAGAATTGATTTTCTTATAAGCAAGGTTGGCCTCAAGGAGGCTGCTGACAGAAAAGTAAGGGAATATTCCAGAGGCATGCGGCAGCGTCTCGGCGTAGCCGATGTGCTTTTAAAGGATCCGGAAGTAGTATTTCTTGATGAGCCTACTTTAGGTCTTGATCCGGAGGGTACTGCAGAACTTTTGGAAATTATAAAAGAGCTTGGCAAAAAAGAAGGTAAAACCGTTTTAATATCTTCCCATCTCCTTCATCAGGTACAGGCTATTTGCGATAGAGTAGGAATTTTTGTAAAGGGCAAGCTTGTTGCGTCAGGCACTATTTCTGAGCTTGCTCAAAAAATAGGCGGCGAGCGGGCTGTGGAAATCAAGGCAACTCCTCTGGAAGATTTTCCCTATGATGCGATAAGCGCTATGCCGGGTGTAGATTCCGTCAGTGTTCAGGATGATATGATTATTATCGATGGTGCAGGAGAAGAACTTGCTCCTAAAATAGTAAAAGCACTTGTTGAGCGCGGCATGAATATTTATCATGTTAAAGTACGAGGCTCAGACCTTGACGACATCTATCGTCGGTATTTTCAGGAAGAAGGTGCAAAAAATGATAAGTAAATTGAAAAACATTTTTGGAATTAATACTTCCGAATCAACTTCCAAGGAAATCCTCGGCGGAATAGATGTAGTATTTTTCAAGGAGCTGGCCGATCAGCTTTCTAGCATAAGATATATTATTTTGTTTGCGCTGATTACTCTTACGGGTGTAGTTTCTTTTTATTCTGCAATATCTAATATAGGGACGCTGACTGAGGATTCGGGAACAAATTTTATTCTTATTCGCTTATTTACAACTTCAGGCACCTCGCTGCCTTCTTTTACATGGTTTTTGTCACTGCTCGGCCCGCTCCTGGGACTTTCTATGGGTTTTGATGCCATAAACGCCGAACAGTCTAACGGAACACTCACAAGGCTGCTGGCACAGCCCATATACCGAGATGATGTTATCAACGGAAAGTTTTTTGCACGGCTTTTTATACTGACTTTAATGACCTTTGCTCTAGGTGGATTTGTGGCAGGTATGGGTATTGTGCTGACAGGGGTCGCGCCGGAAGGTGAGGAAGTTGTAAGGCTTATAATATATTTGCTATTAAGTGTAGTTTATATGGCTTTTTGGGTTGCGCTTTCAATGTTGTTTTCTGTTATTTTCCGGCAGACTGCAACTTCAGCTCTTTCTACTATTGCATTATGGCTGTTTTTTACCATATTTCTTCCTATATTTGCAGGCATGGTGGCAGATACTTTATTTCCTGTAACCGATAAAGCAGATGTGCTGACTCAGCTTTATAATATAAAATTGTCCCAAGGGATAAGCAGGCTTTCTCCTTCAACACTTTACAGCGAAGCTGCGGTTACTATTCTTTCTCCAAATGTCAGAACATTAGGACCCGTCCTCCTAGAGCAGGCATACGGCGCCGTACCCGGCTCATTGCCTCTTGGCCAGAGCCTGCTTTTGATATGGCCACATCTTACAGGCCTTATAGCTGGAACAATGATCATCTTCGGGATAACTTATACACTTTTCATGCGTCAGGAAATACGAGCTTAAAGTTAACTAAAACATCATCGAAGGCACAAATAGTAATGGCCATCCCTTCAAGCAGATAGGGATGGCCTATTATGCATTCTTAAGGCACTTTACTTTTTGAAAGTAAAGCATCTTGCCAAGATTTTATTACTTCAATAATCAGCGTATTATTGGTTTAAGCCCTCTATTCTTTACTTCGGCTTATAATTATTAAGACATAGACACTTATAATTATAAGCATAATGAAGAAAATCAAATATATTACAAATTGTGGGTTATCTTGCAATCTTGTTTTTTCGGTAGGAGAGCTTTGAGCAGTTTTTTCTTTCGGCGCTTGTGATGGTTTTACGAAATAAGCAGTATAAATATCTCCGTCGCTGTCGATTACCGCAGCATCCCCTTTAAGTTTTAAATTAAACGTAAAGTCTTTAAGATACATTTCGGCTGCTGTCAAATTTTCTTCTTTTGGCGCTGTTATAACCATTAAATGTTTTTCACCATTAAAGGGGGAGGTGGTCAACTGGATGGATGCAAGATTTTTATTATAGCCTTCAATCAACGCCATCTTGGGGCTAGACTCAAATTTTTCAAACTTGCCGTCAAACTTTATATAGAGTTTATCATTTAAGTCTTTAATAGCAGCATTGTCTTTCGGTGTTCCTATCACTATTATATTGGCATCTGTCGCCGCAAGTTCTGCACCTTTGACTGCTGACAAATTTTTTACATCTTTTATATTATGTCCCATGAAAGCCACTATATTCGAAGCCATCGTCAGATATTGTTTATCTATTTTATCCGGCAGTACAAGCAAAGTATCATCCAATGATCCGTTTTTTATAAAAATATCCGGATAATACTCAAGATATCTTCCTTCGGCTATTTCTCGGGGAAAGTTAAATGTTGTATCTTTGGATATTAGTGCCCATATTTCTCCGTATCTAAGATTTTTACAGTCAAATCCGTAAGGCTCAAGATAAAAGACTACTTTAAGTTCTAACAAATCGCTGTCTCTGAGCTCTGCGGGAATTTTTACTTTAATCTCGTCTTCCTCAGCTCCCTTTTCGCTTAGGAGCTTACTGGCCAGCGGAATATTGTTAAGGTAAACCGTTACAGATGATTTGTCAAAATCTAATGCGCCTGTATACCTTAAAGGAATATTTATAAAGGAATCCTCTTTTAGCCGGCAATTTTTAGGTAAATTTATCGAAAATGTTGCTTGCTGATAAAATATGCCTTTGATTACCGTATCTTCATAACCCAAATCTTTCAGTGTTATAATATCAGAATTTTTCTCAGCGGCCTTCTCTTCCTCAATTTTTGAAGATATAAGTTGAGTATTTGTTTTCATTTGCAAGACAATATTGTCTAAAGTCAATGATCGGGCGGCTTCAAGCAGCATCTCATCGTTGTCTGAGAGAATATATAGTATACGTTTTGCTTCATCTATAGGGAGTTTAGTTTCTTTTATCATTGCTGCATTTTTTAAATCCGGTAAAGTGCCCCTTATAGGATCAAAGATTTCATTTTCTGTATCGGAAGAATTTCCTATTACTATAAAATTAGCGTCTTTGCTAATGCTTTTTATATCCGTATAGCACTCAACTTTAATATCCGTATTGCTATAAGGAATTCTTTTTCCAAAATCTGCTGCAATCGTCAATGCAGCTGTTATTTGAGCGTCATCAGGATTATCCGGCACCACTATTATACAATCTACCGGCTGATCATCCGAGACTTTCAGATAAGGATACGGATAATTATTTACACCGAAAGTGTCAGGTATTCCTTCATACTCAATATGTATATAGGACTCCTTGCAAACCGTGAGCCAATTGGCAGGATTAACATAATCCATGCAAGGTTCTTCAGTAATTCTATGATATGTAGAAAGCTTTATCGTATTATATCCTTTTACAATTTTGTCTTTTGGAAGAAGTATCTTTTCTGCAGCTTGATAATTGTCTTTATCGCTTAAAGCAAAGCTTTTAATCGGCACATCATTTAGGAGAACGGTTAAAGTAGAATTTTTATAGTTTTTAATTTGGCTTTGATTAAATACAAGTTCAAAAAAGCAATTATCATTTAACTGCCAGTTTTCATCGATAAAGAAAAACAGGCTGTGGCTTCCGAATATGCCTTTTATAGTAACGTCCTCCGGGATAAAGATATTTTTAACTTGACTTTTTTCATTTTTCATAGTTTTAGAGACTTCAAGGGAGGCAGCGGATGCAGGTGAAAGAGATGTTGTTTTAGGCAAAGTAGGAGCAGTAGATTTTTGGGTGAGAATTAGAGTCTCAAAGCCTAAAGCTTCAAGCTGCTTTGCTGCTGATTCAGCTGTTTTTCTTTCCTTGTAGTTTCCCACATACAAGCGTGTTCCCCCGGCTACAGCAAATTTATAGACCGGAAATCCTTTTGCTTTTAGGAGGTTGTAACTTTCCATAAGTATAGTCGCATCTTTATAAAAACCTGCTTGAACAACATAATATGTATTTTGAGCAGATACTGATTGAGCAAACGCAAAACTACTATTTAATACTATGAAAAATACAGCTATTACGCATATCAGTTTCTTCATGGCAGCCTCCTAAAATCTTTCAGTTTTGTACCAGGTATGCTCTCTTTTAAAAATAGCATCTTTAAAATAAGAGTATATACCGGAAATACACACTATAATCCAACACTGACAATAAGTAAGATACATTATCACAATAAGAAAAAAGTTGCTCAAATTGTATTCGCCTTTTTCCATTGTAAGGTTTATGCTTATCTCAAGGATAAAAAGTATATAAGCAAGCATCCAAATTACCAAAAAATTCCCCGGAAGTGAAATTTTAGCGATGCCAAAAAGACCTAAAATAAATACAGCATCTGAGAATATTACCGCAAAAAAGAACAGAAAACTCTCTAAAAACATATATAGAAGATCAATAAGTATGGGTCCCGAGCATTTTGGAAGCGGGAACAAATATTTATTTACAACATATATATTGCCCTTTACCCATCTAGTTCTCTGCTTAAACCAAACTTTGAACGTTTCCGGTTCTTGTTCCCATGATACAGCTCTCGGCATAAAAGCTATTTTAAAACCATTGCCATAGACTCTTATTGAAAGTTCAGTATCTTCAGCTATTGCTTTTGTATCCCAACCGCCCAGCTTTTCTAATAAATCTTTTCTTATTATAAAATTAGTTCCGGGCAAAAGACATATGCCAAATTTTTTCCACCTGCCTCCTTGCATCATCCACTGAAAGCTAAGTGTTTCTATATTTATGAATCTGGTTAAAATATTTGCATCCTTATTTCGAGTTCTAAATTTTCCGATTACTGCCCCATATTCTTTCGAATTTACAATCTCATAGACTAGATAGCGAAGCGACATAACTTCTGGTGTATTATCCGCATCATAAACTACAACATATTCTCCTGTTGCATATTGTAATCCTATATTTAGTGCATTTGCCTTTCCTTTGCCTCCCGTCCTTGCATCAGTCGTTATTATCTGTATATTTTCGTTGGGATATTTTGACTTAATTTCTTCAAGAATAATACCTGTCTCATCCTTTGAATTATCATTTATTACAATCAATTGACGTTTATCTTTTGGGTAATCCATCTTCAAGATTGCTAAAATTGATCTTTCAATAACCTTTTCTTCATTATGAGCCGGCACTAAGATGGAAACCATGGGGTAATTATTTATGCCTTTAATAATATCAATTTTTCTCTCTTCGATTTCCTTAAAAAAACTATGTCCCGCAAAAGCAAGCCATGCATTAAAAAGTAATAAAATCCAAATTGAAAAAAGCGAATACATAAAAATATAGTCTACTGTTTTTAGCAATAATATTACCTCATTCTTTGAATAAATATTCTTTGGCTTTTCTTCTTCTATCTAAAAATATGTAAAGTAGCCTAAGGCAAATTGTAGTTACTAAAATCAGTAATACAATAAATATTCTCCTAAAAATCCTGATTAATAAAGGTTCTTTTAAGGTTTTGACTTGCTCAATTTGAATATTTCCGCTTTGTGAACTGATTATGTAGTTTGCACCTTTTACCCAATTGTTCTCTTGTTTTAAATCAAGAAAATCTATGCCGCGTTTTTTAATTTCAACAATTATAGGTTCGAGTAATTTAGGATCGAGGTATGAATGAAAGTAAAAACCGGCAGTATAATCTCTTACTATAGCAACTTTTTCTAATTCTTCAAAAATATGTTCTTTATACAGTAAATCATCAGGGTCTACGTAACCCAAGTTTTCAGGAATCAAGTTATTATACAAAGATGAATAATGCAAGGTATAAGGATAAGGAGTTGTGGTATATCCTCTGTCAGACGTCTGTAAATGGCCTAT
>Ga0116175_1000945_pt1 | contig 19233 bp, 11 predicted proteins | sample AD_UKC125_MetaG_FD_89802 | JGI IMG/M metagenome (GOLD analysis project Ga0116175, IMG submission 89802) | Active sludge microbial communities of municipal wastewater-treating anaerobic digesters from USA - AD_UKC125_MetaG | ecosystem: Engineered > Bioreactor > Anaerobic > Digestate | place: USA... | reverse complement strand
CGCGAGGTTAGGGGTGTAGGCGGCGGGGTTCGCGTTCGCGAGGGCCCGGTAGAGGGTGGCGGCTTCTTCGGTGGGGGCCAGGGCCTCCTCGCGGCGGCCCAGTTCGGACAACAGGGCGCCGAGGTTGTTCAGCGAGGCCGCGAGGTTGGGGGTGTAGGCGGCGGGGTTCGCGTTCGCCAGGGCCCGGCGCAGGGTGGCGGCTTCTTCGGTGGGGGCCAGGGCCTCCTCGCGGCGGCCCAGTTCGGACAACAGGAGGCCGAGGTTGTTCAGCGAGGCCGCGAGGTTGGGGGTGTAGGCGGCGGGGTTCGCGTTCGCGAGGGCCCGGTAGAGGGTGGCGGCTTCTTCGGTGGGGGCCAGGGCCTCCTCGCGGCGGCCCAGTGCGGACAGCAAGAGGCCGAGGTTGTTCAGCGCCATGGCGAGGTCGGGGGTGTAGGCGGCGGGGTTCGCCTTCGCCAGGGCCCGGCGCAGGGTGACGGCTTCTTCGGTGGGGGCCAGGGCCTCCTCGCGGCGGCCCAGTGCGGACAACAGGGCGCCGAGGTTGTTCAGCGCCATGGCGAGGTTAGGGGCGTAGGCGGCGGGGTTCGCCTTCGCGAGGGCCCGGTAGAGGGTGACGGCTTCTTCGGTGGGGGCCAGGGCCTCCTCGCGGCGGCCCGCGTTCCTCAACCGATAACCCAACGTCGCAAGTAGTCGAGCCCGCTCAGCCGGTGGTGTGGTTTCCTGGACGGCAAGGTGGACATGGCGCTCAGCCACGAGGGCCGCCGCGATATCGAGGTCGACGTGGGAGTGACTCGGCAAGGCGTCGGTCAACGCCTCCAGCAGGGTCACATCGGTCGTCTCGAGAGCAGCGATGCGAGCCAGGGCAGCACCGCCTGCGGCGACGGCAAGGGCCGGTTTTGCCAAAAGCAGCGGATTGAGTGTCGTCGTTGCCAGCGCGGGCCAGCGCGCCGACGCCTCGGCGATGAGGGTCATCGCCGAGACCGTCCACGGTGGCATCCCCTCGCCAGGCGCGGCTGCGGATGCCGATGATCCGCCATTCGTATCCCGCTCGACGAGGAGGTGCCTAATCGCCTCTTCACCCCAGGGGTCGAACAACTCGCGATCGGCGCCCTCGATGACGCTGAGTGCCAGGAAGTCCTCGGCCAGCCGGTCGGGCGCCAACGGTGTCAGCACCTGGCCGCCGGCTGCGGGAGGGTATGCCCGGCCATGGGCCGTCACGACTTCCGCCGCATCCGCCTCGCCCGCCGCCACGGCCGCCCGCACCAGCGCCTCGACGGCCACGGCATACGGCACCGACGGCACCAAACCGGCGACGAACACGGCCCGCGACAACTGCGCTGCCGACACCCTCAACTCGGAATGGCCCTCGATGAACTCCCGCCACCCACTGCGTTCGCGCCGCAGGAGGTACGCCGGCACCTCGGCGGGAGTGTGCGGGGCGGCCTCCCCCTCGGCGCTCGCGAGGACCGCGGCAAGCACGCCCATGAGGATCGTCAGCACGAATCCAGCCGCGCCCACGTCTCTCGCAGGAGGAAGCTGCACCCGGTCGGCCACCGCACCCTGCACCTGGGGAACGAATGCTTCGAGGGCTTCCCCCTGAAGCGAAGCCGGCCCCACCTGCGACCCCAAGGGAGCGAGCGGTACGTGGTTGGCCACCACCCCGAGATCGCCTATGGCCTGCTCGACGTCATCCCACCAGCCGATGTCGGTGCGGGCCAGGAACAGCACCCGCAGCCGCTCGATCCTCGAGTGCACGTTCAGGAGATCGAGGAGGTCCGACACCGGCCACCGCTCGGCATAGTCCACGACCAAGAGCAGGCCCCCGTCGGCGGCCGTCAGCTGTGGGGCTTCGAACTTGCCGAGCGACTGATGCAGCCGGTGCCGCGGCAGCGCCACGGCCCACCGGTCGGCGTGCCGGGCCGCGAACTCGTGCGCCAGCCGCGTTTTCCCCTCCCCGCCGCTACCGGTGATGAGCCGGTATGCCGCGGGCGCAGCGCTGGTGAGCCACCTGTCCAGGTCGGCCAGTTCGGTGGTCCGGCCGAGGAACGGGACGATTCCATAACGCGCGTCGAGCAACCGGCTTGGCCATCTCGCGGCGACCTCGGGTGTGAGTCGCGGGCGGCTGCTCGCAAACGGCTCGATCCGGTAGGCCGGGCTGCCCTCGAAGCTCCAGTTGAACTGGTCGCCGTGCTGGACGGCATACACGGCGCCGGTCGCCTGGTTGTGCTGCACATACGCCGGCCGCTGGTCGCGCCCGCCACCGAGTCCGAACATGTCAACGCCCCTCGGAGTGGCCTGGGCTCTTCGTCAGGTTGCCGTTCTGCACGGCGTTCACCTGCCCGTGTTCCCCTTTGGCTTCGTTGATCTGTATGTCGGTCGTTGACGCGGGCTTGTCGCCGTCGGACGCTGGGGAGCTGCCCATGACAAGCAACTGCAGGGCCCCGACGACAACCATCAACAGACCAACCCCGCAACCAATCTGGGTGGCCCGGCTGTCCAACGTTCCGCCGCCCCAGACCCACCACCCGATGCATACGCCCGCCCCGAGGAGCATGAGCGCTCCGCCAACCGCTCTCCAGTTCACGAAACACATCCTGTCAGGCGCGTGCGCGCGGCGCACTGGCCCTCGCACATCCTCGTCAGACACATCGAAGGAGCGAGACTCGCCGTTGCACCCCACGCTCGACGGCGAGTCTCGCTCCTTCGATGAGCGGCCCAGGGAATGTAGGCGCTGGTCTGCTGTGTGGGTCGGCCTGCCCAGCGCGCGGCGACCAGCAATGCCCCGCTTTCTGGGCTCGGCCGATTTCAGGCGGCTAACTGGCTCTTTCGACATAGGTGGTGATGGCCTCACGCATGACGTCTGAAGCGCTACGGCCTTGGATCGCTGCGATCCGATCGATCTGGTCGCTCACGGCTCTCGGCAGACGGACTTGCCGTCGCGGGGCTTGCTCGCCGGGCTTTGCGCCGGGGTCAATAGAGGGTCGCCCGAGAGCCCGGGCGACCACCGAACGCCCAAATTCGGCTGCGTCGTCACCGCGCAGGGCCGTTGCGCTGCGAGCGGGCAACGTCGCGTCTCGCTCGGCCCATTCGGCCGCAGCCTCATAACTCTTCGTGGGGCACATCTTTACTCCTCATTCATGCGGTCTAGGTGCTTGGGTCGCGCTGCCATGACATGGAAAATCACGATCCGGTTGGGCGGAACGAGTTCGACCATCACCTCCAACAAGGGTGACCCTGGAGAGCGAGGTGGGCCGATGAACAATGTCGGCCGTATTCGAGCCGGGGGGCGAGGGTCGTCGAACTCTCGCTCGACGTATCAGGCGCGTTCGATCGCCCATAGGGCATCTTCACGGGAGAACCCGTGCTTTCCGGCGCTGTCTGTGAACTCGATGCACACGAACCTATTGTAGTACAGAAGGATCGAATCCTCCCGGTGCGGCCGAGCGGGCTCAGCCACGGTCGGCGCCCACGGGTGAGTCGCCGATGATCGGGCCAAGAACCCGAACCCACCCGCTTGTCTCGCATACCAGACGGTATGCCGCGCACTCACCTGTCGCGGACGGCATACCTGCCGCTCCAATGGAATCAACCCCGCACACCGCCGCCGACCGAGCAAACCCCAAGCCCAGCGGCATACGACACCCGAGGAGACCCCCCATGGACGGCGCCCGCCCCGTCGCTGCCCCCCGCGGCACCACGCTCACCGCCCGCCAGTGGTCCACCGAGGCCCCGCTGCGGATGCTCATGAACAACCTCGACCCGCAGGTCGCCGAACGCCCCGACGACCTCGTCGTCTACGGCGGCACCGGGCGGGCGGCGCGCGACTGGCGCAGCTTCGACGCGATGGTGCGCACCCTCACCGACCTGCGCGAAGACGAGACCATGCTCGTCCAGTCCGGGCGCCCCGTCGGCGTCTTCCGCACCCACGAATGGGCCCCGCGCGTCCTCATCGCCAACTCCAACCTCGTCCCCGACTGGGCCACCTGGCCGGAGTTCCGCCGCCTCGAACACCTCGGCCTGACCATGTACGGCCAGATGACCGCCGGGTCCTGGATCTACATCGGCACCCAGGGCATCGTCCAGGGCACCTACGAGACGTTCGCCGCCGTCGCCGACAAGCGCTTCGGTGGGACCCTCGCCGGCACCCTCACCCTCACTGGCGGCTGCGGCGGCATGGGCGGGGCCCAACCGCTCGCCGTCACCCTCAACGACGGCGTCTGCCTCATCGTCGACGTGGACCCCGAGCGCCTCCACCGCCGCGTCGAGCACCGCTACCTCGACGAGGTCGCCCCCTCCCTCGACGAGGCCGTCACCCGCGCCCTCGCCGCCAAGAACGCGCGCCAACCCCGCTCCATCGGGGTCGTCGGCAACGCCGCCGAGGTCTTCCCCGAACTTCTCCGCCGCGGCGTCCCCATCGACATCGTCACCGACCAGACCAGCGCCCACGACCCGCTCTCCTACCTCCCCGAGGGCATCGGCCTCGACGAGTGGGCCGAGTATGCCGCCAAGAAGCCCGAGGAGTTCACCGACCGGGCCCGCGCCTCGATGGCCCGCCACGTCCAGGCCATGGTCGAGTTCCAGGACGGCGGCGCCGAGGTCTTCGACTACGGCAACTCGATCCGCGACGAGGCCCGCCTCGGCGGCTACGAGCGCGCCTTCGCCTTCCCCGGGTTCGTGCCGGCCTACATCCGCCCGCTTTTCTGCGAAGGCAAGGGCCCGTTCCGGTGGGCCGCGCTCTCCGGCGACCCGCGCGACATCGCCGCCACCGATCGCGCCGTCATGGACCTCTTCCCCGACAACGACCGCCTCCAGAAGTGGATGCGCGGCGCCCAGGAGAAGATCGCCTTCCAGGGCCTGCCCGCCCGCATCTGCTGGCTCGGCTACGGCGAACGCGACCGCGCCGGCCTCGCCTTCAACGACCTCGTCGCCAGCGGTGCCGTCTCGGCCCCCATCGTCATCGGCCGCGACCACCTCGACTGCGGCTCGGTCGCCTCGCCCTACCGCGAGACCGAGTCGATGCTCGACGGCTCCGACGCCATCGCCGACTGGCCGCTGCTCAACGCCCTCACCGCCACCTCCTCGGGCGCCACCTGGGTCTCGCTGCACCACGGCGGCGGCGTCGGCATCGGCCGCTCCATCCACGCCGGCCAGGTCTCGCTCGCCGACGGCACCCCGCTCGCCGCCGAAAAGCTCGCCCGGGTCCTCACCAACGACCCCGGCATGGGCGTCATCCGGCACGTCGATGCCGGGTATGCCGAGGCCGACGCGGTCGCCGCCGCCTGCGGGGTCCGGATCCCGATGCGCGAGGGCTGAGTTCGTCTCCTCCGGTATGCCGCCCCCTCGCCGTCGGTGGTCTCCATCTCGGATGCCGCACGCTCGCCGGGAGCGGTCTCATTCCGTATGCCGCCCGATCGACGCGAGTTCGCGGCATACCGGCCCTCCAACGGGCGTCGCCCACGTCACAATCGGGTCGCGGTGGTCACATGGTTACGCATGAAAGGCCGCGGGACGATAGGTTCGACCGTGGTTCCCTACCCCCTTCGAGGAGAGGTCCTTCCTGTGCGCATTGGAGTGCCCAAGGAGTCCCGGCCAGGTGAGGCCCGGGTCGCTGCCACCCCTAAGACCGTCGAGCAGTTGATCGGCCTCGGCTATGCCGTGTTCGTCGAGTCCGGCGCGGGTGCAGCCGCAAGTTACGAGGACGCCGCCTATCAGCAGGCCGGCGCCGATGTTGTCGACGACTCCGTGTGGGGCGCCGACGTGTTGCTCAAGATCAACGCCCCCACCGACGACGAGGTGGCCCGGCTGCGCAAGGGGCAGACGATCATTTCGCTGCTCGCGCCGGGCCTGAACCCCGATCTGGTGCAACGGCTTTCCGAGCGGGGCGTCACCGCGCTCGCGATGGATGCCGTGCCCCGCATCTCGCGCGCCCAGGCGCTCGACGTGCTGTCGTCGATGGCCAACCTCGGCGGTTACCGCGCCGTCATCGAGGCGGCGAACGAGTTCGGTGGCATGTTCACCGGGCAGGTCACCGCGGCGGGCAAGATGCCGCCGGCCAAGGTGCTTATCGTCGGCGCCGGCGTCGCCGGGCTGGCCGCGATCGGCACCGCCAACAGCCTCGGCGCCATCGTCCGCGCCTTCGACGCCCGCCCCGAGGTCGCCGAACAGGTCGAGTCGATGGGCGGTGAGTTCCTCCGGATCGACGTCAAGACCGAGGTCAGCGCCGACGGCTACGCCAAGGAAATGGGCGAGGACTTCAACGCCAAGGCCGCGGAGTTGTATGCCGCGCAGGCCAAGGACGTCGACATCATCGTCACGACCGCCCTCATCCCGGGCAAGCCGGCGCCGCGCCTCATCACCGAGGAGATGGTCGCCTCGATGAAGCCCGGTTCGGTCGTCGTCGACATGGCCGCCTCCAACGGTGGCAACGTCGCCGGGTCGGTCGCCGACCAGCGGGTCGTCACCGCCAACGGCGTGAAGATCCTCGGCTACACCGACCTGCCCGGCCGGCTCCCCACCCAGGCGAGCCAGCTGTTCGGCACCAACCTCGTCAACCTGCTCAAGCTGCTCACCCCGGAGAAGGACGGCCAGCTCACCCTCGACTTCGAGGACGTCGTCCAGCGCGGCGTCACCGTCGTCCACGAGGGCGAAGTCATGTGGCCCCCGCCCCCGGTCCAGGTGTCGGCGGCCCCGGCAGCGGCAGCCGCGCCCGCGGCATATGAAAAGCCGGAAAAGAAGAAGATGTCCGGCACGACCAAGCTGGTCATGGCGGCCATCGGGGCGCTGGCGTTCCTCGGGGTGGCCGCGGTGTCGCCGCAGCCGTTCCTCGGGCACTTCATGGTGTTCATGCTCTCGGTCGTCATCGGGTTCTACGTCATCGGCAACGTCCACCACGCGCTGCACACCCCGCTGATGTCGGTCACCAACGCGATCAGCGGCATCATCCTCGTCGGCGCCCTGCTCCAGATCGGGCATACCGGAAAGTTGTGGATCAGCGTCTTGGCCTTTATCGGCATCCTCGTCGCGAGCATCAACGTCTTCGGTGGGTTCACCGTGACTCAGCGAATGCTCGGCATGTTCAAGCGTGAGGAGGTCCGCTCATGAGCATCACCATGACCCTCATGCAGGGCGCCTACATCATCGCGGGCCTGCTGTTCATCCTCGCCCTCGCCGGCCTCTCCAAGCACGAGACCGCCCCCAACGGCAACAAGTTCGGCATCGTCGGCATGACGATTGCTCTCATCGTCACCGTGTATGCCGCGGTCGCCGGCATCGACGTCGCCCCTCTCGGCAAGAGTGTCGGGGACCGGGCCGGGACCGGCATGGTCGGCCTGGGCCTGATCGCCGGCGCGATGGCCGTCGGAGCCGCAATCGGCATCTGGCGGGCGCGCCGCGTCGAGATGACCGGGATGCCCGAGCTCATCGCCCTGCTGCACTCCTTCGTCGGTATCGCCGCGGTCCTCGTCGGTTGGAACTCCTCCTACGAGACCGCCGAATACCCGGCCATTCACGACGTCGAGGTGTTCGTCGGCGTCTTCATCGGTGCGGTCACCTTCACCGGCTCGATCGTCGCCTACTTGAAGCTGTCGGCGAAGATCAAGTCGGCCCCGCTGGTCTTGCCGGCGCGGCACTGGATGAACCTCGGCGCGATCGCCGCGTTCTTCGTCATGACCGTCATCTACACGTTGACGCCGCACGAGAACGTCATGCTCCGCCAGTCGCTCCTCGGCGCGACGACGGTCATCGCGCTCCTCCTCGGCTGGCACCTGGTGGCCTCGATCGGTGGCGGCGACATGCCCGTCGTCGTCTCGATGCTCAACTCGTACTCCGGGTGGGCCGCGGCCGCTGCGGGCTTCCTCCTCGACAACGACCTGCTCATCATCACCGGTGCGCTCGTCGGTTCCTCGGGTGCGTTCCTGTCCTACATCATGTGCCGGGCCATGAACCGCTCGTTCATCTCGGTCATCGCCGGCGGCTTCGGTGTCGAGAGCGGCACGTCCGCGGGCGACGTCGACTACGGCGAGCACCGCGAGATCAACGCCGAGGGTGCCGCTGCCCTGCTCACCGAGGCTCGCTCGGTCGTCATCACCCCCGGTTACGGGATGGCGACGGCGCAGGCGCAGTATGCCGTGGCCGAGTTGACCCGCAAGTTGCGCGAGCGCGGCATCGACGTGCGGTTCGGCATCCACCCGGTGGCCGGCCGGTTGCCGGGCCACATGAACGTCCTGCTCGCCGAGGCCAAGGTGCCCTACGACATCGTCCTCGAGATGGACGAGATCAACGACGACCTCGCTGCGACCGACGTCGTGCTCGTCATCGGCGCCAACGACACGGTCAACCCGGCCGCCATGGACGACCCGGGTTCGCCGATCGCCGGGATGCCGGTGCTGCGCGTCTGGGAGGCCAAGGACGTCATCGTCTTCAAGCGGTCGATGGCCACCGGGTATGCCGGCGTCCAGAACCCGCTCTTCTTCAAGGAGAACTCGCAGATGCTCTTCGGTGACGCCAAGGCCCGCGTGGAGGACATCCTCGCCGCCCTCTGAGTCGCCTCGTCACGACGGTTGTCGTGAGGTATGCCGTGGCCCCGGTGACGCTGCCAGCGTCACCGGGGCCACGGCATACCGTCAGACCTATCCGTGGACGAGCAGGTGACGGTTGTGATCCGCGGGGCTCACCGGTTCGATGCGCGTGTCCCGATCGCTGGAAGCCCCGAACATCCAGGTCTTCATGAGCACGAACTTGACCGCCGGCGACACCGCCGTCGCCACCGCTACGACGCCCGTTTCGACGAGCGTCGGCGGGTGGAGGGTCAGCCCGTGGAGCAGCGCGAGCGCCCCCGAGGTCATCGCCCAGGTCAGGAAGAACACGGCGAACCCCTGCACCTGGTGCCGCGCCGCGCCCGCTCGCTCGCGCACCCCGAACGTCCAGCGCCGGTTCGCCGACGTGTTGACGATCGTGGCGAGACCGAGCGCGACGACGTTGGCCAGTTGCGCCGACCAGGCCTGCCGGAGCAGCGCAAACAGGCCCAGGTGCACCACGGTCGTCCCGAGGCCGACGAGTGCGAAGAGCAGCGCCTCCCGCCCCAGCCGGCCGCGCCCGGCGACACCGGCGAGCGCGCGGTGAGCAGCCGGCATACCGGCCGGTATGCCGCCCCCACCCGACCCGCGGCCGCCCGCCTCCGACTCCTCCGACTCCGCCGGCGTCGACGGCATCCGGCGCCCGATCCGGGCCGCAATATCCGCGGTCGGCAGGGTGCCCCGGGCGAAGGCCCGGCGCAGTCGCCGAACCCCGCGCAGGTCCTCCAGCGCGGTCGAGACGATGTCGACGCGGCTGTCCGGGTCGTCGCACCAGTCGACGGGCACCTCGTGAATGCGCAGGTCACAGCGTTCGGCGAGGGCGAGAAGTTCGGTGTCGAAGAACCACGCCGGGTCCTCGACGAGCGGCAGCAGTTCGCGGGCCACGTCGGCCCGGATCGCCTTGAACCCGCACTGGGCGTCGCGGAAATGCACCCCGAGGGTGCGCCGCAACAGCAGGTTGTAGGAGCGTGAGATGAACTCGCGCTTGGCCCCGCGCACCACCCGCGCCCCATGGGCCAGCCGCGACCCGATGGCCAGGTCCGAATGCCCGGACATGAGCGGCGCGACCAGCGGCCAGAGGGCATCGAGGTCGGTGGAGAGGTCGACGTCCATGTAGGCCAGGACGAGCGCGTCGGAGGCGAGCCACACCTGCTTGAGCGCCCGCCCGCGGCCCTTGGCGTCGAGGTGGACGGCGGCCACCCCGGGCACGGTGGCGGCGAGGTAGGTCGCGACCTCCCAGGTCCCGTCGGTGCTCGCGTTGTCGGCGATGGTGATCCGGAACGGGTAGGGCATGGTCTGCGTGAGGTGGTCCCGCAGCCGGTGCACGGCCCCGGCGAGGTTGGCCTCCTCGTTGTAGACCGGGATCGTCACGTCGAGGACGGTGGTCATTGCGTTGCCTTTGCGCTGGTGGGGGTGGGGGTATGCCGTTCGGCTCGGTGTCGGGGCGGCCTGCGGGGCGCGCCCGGCCGGGGCGGGGGGAGTCGATGCGTGGGGGACAGGGCCGGGACCGGGCCAGGCCCGTGTGGGCCGGGCCCGGGTGGGCCGGGCCGACGGGGAGCGCCGGCCCGGCCCGGTGGGGCTCAGCTCGTCGTGGACGAGGAGAGCGGTTGGGTGAGGTCGTAGAACGTCGTTCCGCCGATCGTCACCTTGGTGTAGTTGGCCGCGACCCAGGTCGAGATCTGGGTGGCCGCATCGGAGCCGCCGTTCTGGCCGCCGAATCCGCTGCCCGCGAGGAAGTAGTGGATCTGCTTGGCCGCGACGTACGCCTGGAACTGGGCCAGGGTCGGGCTCGGGTCGGACCCGTTGAAGCCGCCGATGGCCATGACCGGGAGTTGGGCGCCGAGTTGGAGGCCGGCCGCGTTCTGCGACCCGATAGCGGCGGCGACCCAGCGGTAGCTGCTCGCGTTCGTCTGGAGGGCCGCAACCACTTCGGAGTTCGCGGTGGTCGCGTTGAGCAGGCCGCCGATCCCGCCAGGACCACCGGTCGTGGTGCTGGTGGTGCCGTTGGCCGTGGTGCCCGAGGTGGTGCCGTTGGCGGTGGTGCCAGTTGTGCCGGTGCTGGTCGTGCCGTTGGCAGCGGTGCCCGACGTGGTGCCGTTGGCGCTGGTGCCGGTGCTGCCCGGCATACCGGCCGGCATACCGCCACCGGGTGCCCCACCGCCGCCACCCGGCATACCGCCCGGGCCGCCCTGGCCCGCGGGACCGGCGGTGACGATGGAACCCGAGTGGGCGGTCGCCACGGTCGAGACGCTGTAGGCCGCGGGCCCGGCGAGGCCGGCGATCAAGGCCGCGCCGACGACGACCGGGACGGCCGCGCGGTGGAGGCGGTCGATGACGAGCAGCAGCAGCGCCGCGGCGAGCCCGACGGCAAGGACCGCGATCCGCAGCCCACCGTAGGACGTCGTGCGCGACAGCAGGACGAAGGACCAAACCGCCGTGATCGCCATGGCGGCGGCGAGGACCGAACGGCCGCTCCAGCGGTCGCGGCGTTCCCACGCCTCGGCCGCACCCATGCCGACGAGGGCGGCGATGGCGGGGGCCAGGGCGACGGTGTAGTACTCGTGGAAGATGCCTTCCATCAGCGAGAACGTCAAGGTGGTGACGACCAGCCAACCGCCCCAGGCGACGTATGCCGCGCGGCGGGCATCGGTGCGCGGCAACCGGCCGCGGAAGGCCAGGCCGACGACGAGCAGGAGCAGCGCGGCCGGCAGCAACCACGAGATCTGGCCGCCGATGCTCGCCTGGAACATGCGCCACAGGGTGCCGGTGCCCGAGTTCGGGCCGGTTTGGGTGCCGCCGACGGAGCCGACCTCGGTGCCGCTGATCCGGCCCAGGCCGTTGTAGCCGAAGGTGAGCTCGAGGAACGAGTTGGTCTGGCTGCCGCCGATGTAGGGGCGCATCGAGGCCGGGATGAGTTCGACGATGGCGACCCACCAGCCGGCGGAGGCGACCATGGCCGCGACCGCGGCGAGCGAGCCGGTGATCCGGCGGCGCAGGGTCGTGTTGGCGAAGAGGAGGTAGGCCAGGCCGAAGAACGGGACGACGAGCATGACCTGGAGGGTCTTGGTGAGGAACCCAAGACCGATGAACACCCCGGTGAGGACCATCCAGCGGATCGAACCCTTCTCGATGGAACGGATCGTCGCGTAGGCGCCGAGGGCCATGAGGAAGGTGAGGAGTGCGTCGGGGTTGTTGAAGCGGAACATGAGGACCGCGACCGGCGTGAGCGCCATGACGGCGCCCCCGATGAGACCGGCGGCGGCACCCCAATGGCGCTTGACCGCGGCATACACGGTGGCGACGGTGCCCACGCCCATGAGGACTTCGGGCAACAGGATGGCGAACGAGTTGAGGCCGAGGAGGCGCACGGACAGGGCCATGACCCACAAGGCCGCGGGGGGTTTGTCGACGGTGATGGAGTTGCTGGAGTCGAACGAGCCGAAGAAGAACGCCTTCCAGCTCGTCGAGCCGGCCTGGACGGCCGCGCTGTAGAAGGAGTTCGCGTAGCCGTTGGCGGTGAGGTTGATGAGGTAGAAGCCGGCGGTCGCCACGAGCAGGGCGATGAGGGCCGGGCGCGCCCAGGTCGGGTCGTCGTCCGGGCCCCGCCAGAGGCGGCGCAGGCGGGTGGTCATCGGGGTGCGGACACCGGCCTCGACGCGTGCGCGCCGCCCGGTGGCGATCCCTCCTGACGTCGAGGCGGAACGCTCGACCGAAGCGGCTGCCGTGGCGGCGCCGAGGGTCGAGGCGATGGGTGCGGTGGACGTACTCATGGGTCCCACGGTTGGCCGTGGACCTATGCGTTCCCTGTGTCGTCGCTACGCCCGGCCGATGTGTGGTTGCCTGGGGGTGGCGCCTGCGCCTGCGCCTGCGCCCCCGGTCACGTCGTCGCGTCCAGCCCCGCCCTCGCCTGCCCCGCCGCCCCGGTCAGGTCGAGTGAGGAGTTGTTGTCGCCTCGCGAGCCTGGAGGCGACAACAACTCCTCACTCGATGCGGCGGGGCTCGTGGTTTCTCGACACGTGGGCCACAGGACTCGCACAGGATCGCGGCCAACGGTTGACGACATGACGACACCTCCACCTTCCCCCGACGCGACCCCGGCCACGCCCTCGTGGGTCACCCCGCCGCCGACCGGCGACACCGCACCCCCTTTCGATTCCTTCTCAGTCCCCCGGTCGGCCAGCGCGGATCCCGCAGAGGGCGACCTCTTTGGCAGCCCGGCCATCCCGTATGCCGCATCGCCCACCCTCGCGTCCCCGGTCGCCGCGCCGCTTGCTTCCGGCTCGCCCGCGAGCGCGTCGCCTGCTGGTGCGTCCGGCACCGTGTCGCCCGCCCCCGCGTCCCCGGTCGCCGCGCCGCTTGCTTCCGGCTCGCCCGCCAGGGTGTCGCCTGCTGGTGCGTCCGGCACCGTGTCGCCCTCCGTCGCATCCCCGGTCGCCGCGCCGCTTGCTTCCGGCTCGCCCGCCAGTGCCTCGCCCGCCCTCGGTTCGCCGTCGGCCGCGCTAGCCCCCGCAGCCGAACGGACCCGGTTGCGGTGGTCGGGCAAGAAGACGGCCGTCGCGGCGGTGTTGGCGATGGGCCTGAGCGGAATCGGTGCGGTGGGGGCCGCCGCCGTGGTCCCTCAGTCCAACGTCTCCGGCCAGGGCGGTTTCGGTCACGGCGGCCCGGGAGGGCCAGGTGGGCCGGGCGGCCCAGGCGGGCCGGGCCAGGGCGGCCAGGGGTTCCAACCCGGCCAGGGCGGCCCGGGCGGACCGGGCGGGGTTGGCGGCTCAAGTACGACGAACGGTCAGTCGGGCTCGGGGCTCCAGTCCGGCCAAGGCGGCCCCGGGACCCTCCCCGCGCAAGGTGGTGCCGCCGCCCCGAGCGCACCGAACGGGTCGACCGGCGGCAACTGAGCGGCATACGAAGCCCCTGACAGCGAAGCAACGCGGAAAGTGGTGTTGTCACGCGGAAGCTTCCGCGTGACAACACCACTTTCCGCGTTTGAGTCTGCGATCGGCGGCGTGCCGCCAGTCGTTGGTGGAGGTGACGGGGTCGCGGCGAGAGTCTGCGGTTCTCCTCGGGCGGTGTCAACAATCGACCAATAGGTGGGTTGTTAACGGGGGACGGTGTCAACAATCGACCAATAGGTGGGTTGTTAACGGGGGCGGTGTCAACAATCGACCTATTGGTCGATTGTGAACGGTGTCGGCAGCGGGGTTCGTCGGCGTGGAGGGCTCGGTCCGCGTTGCGGGTGGGGTTGCCCGGTTTGCCGAGGGGAGCCCACCCAGGGGGAGGCAGGCCGAGGGCCCGGTATGCGCGGCATACCGGGCCCTCGGATTCCTACGGCGCAGCGTCAGGCGTGGACGTTGGCCTTGAGGGTTTCGAACTCGGCGCGAACCTCGGCGGGGAGCTTGTCGCCGAACTGGGCGAGCCACTCGTCGATGAGGCCAACCTCGGTCTTCCACTCTTCGTCGTCGACCTTGAGGGCCTTGGCGACGTCCTCGTCGGACATGTCGAGGCCGGTCATGTCGAGGGCGCCGGGGGCGGGCACGTAGCCGACCGGGGTCTCGACGGCTGCACCGGTGCCTTCGAGGCGCTCGATGATCCACTTGAGGACGCGGGCGTTGTCGCCGAAGCCCGGCCAGAGGAACTTGCCGTCTTCGTCGCGGCGGAACCAGTTGACCTGGTAGATCCGCGGCAGGTTGGCGCCGGCCTTCTTGCCGATCTCGACCCAGTGGTTGACGTAGTCGCCGGCGTTGTAGCCGATGAAGGGCAGCATCGCCATCGGGTCGCGGCGCACGACACCGACCGCACCGACGGCCGCGGCGGTCGTCTCCGAGGAGAGGATCGTGCCGACGAAGACACCGTGGTTCCAGTCGCGGGTTTCGTAGACCAGCGGGACGGTCGTCTTGCGGCGGCCACCGAAGAGGATCGCGTCGATCGGCACACCGTTGGGCTCGTCGTACTCGGGGGCGAGCATCGGGCACTGCTTTGCGGGGGTGCAGAAGCGGCTGTTCGGGTGGCTGGAGAGTTCGCCGGACTCGGGGGTCCAGTCGCGGTTCTTCCAGTCGATGAGGTGAGCCGGCTTCTCCTTGGTCATGTCCTCCCACCACACGTCGCCGTCGTCGGTGCGGGCGACGTTGGTGAAGATCGAGTTGCCCGCGTCGACGGTGCGCATCGCGTTGGGGTTGGAGTGCATGCCGGTGCCGGGCGCGACGCCGAAGAGACCGAACTCGGGGTTGACGGCATACAAACGGCCGTCCTTGCCGAACCGCATCCAGGCGATGTCGTCGCCGACCATCTCGGCCTTCCAGCCGTCGATGGTGGGCTCGATCATGGCGAGGTTGGTCTTGCCACAGGCGCTCGGGAAGGCACCGGCGATGTAGTGGACCTTGCCGGCGGGGGAGGTGAGCTTGAGGATGAGCATGTGCTCGGCCATCCAGCCGTCGTCACGGGCCATGGCGGAGGCGATGCGCAGGGCGTAGCACTTCTTGCCGAGCAGGGCGTTGCCGCCGTAGCCGGAGCCGAAGGACCAGATCTCGCGGGTCTCGGGGAAGTGCGCGATGTACTTGGTGGTGTTGCACGGCCACGGCACGTCGGCCTGGCCGTCGGCGAGCGGGACACCCACGGAGTGCAGGCCCTTGACGAAGCTCGCGTGCTGCTCCTCCATGGCCTTGAGGACGTCCTTGCCGATGCGGGCCATGATGCGCATGGAGACCACGACGTAGGCGCTGTCGGTGAGTTCGACGCCGTACATCGGCACGTCGGCGTCGGTGTGGCCCATGACGAACGGGATGACGTACATCGTCCGGCCCTTCATGCACCCCTTGTAGAGATCGAGCATGACGGCCTTCATCTCGGCCGGGGCGCGCCAGTTGTTCGTGAAGCCGGCGTCGGCCTCGTCGACCGAGCAGATGTAGGTGCGGTCCTCGACGCGCGCCACGTCGCTGGGGTCGGAGGCGCACCAGAACGAGTTCGGCTTCTTCTCGTCGTTGAGCCGGGTGAAGGTGCCGCCCTCCACCAACTCCGTCGTCAGGCGGTCCCACTCCTCATCGGAGCCATTGACCCACACCACCTTGTCGGGGGTCGTGAGTGCGGCCACCTCGTCCACCCAGGCTTGGAGGCCTTCGTGGGTCGTGCCCTTGGTCTGCTCGGTCATCGTGCTGTCTCGTCCTTCCGTGCCCCGGGGGCGCCGGGTCTCGTGGGCTCCGCTCGCCCGCCGGAGGGGCATGTGCGGGCCCTCCCGTGGACCGAGCTGTTGTGGCTCCCACGATACTCCGGGGGACCGTCAGCGGGACCTGTCGGAGATGTGGGATGCGACCCTTTCGGCCCGGCTCGCGAGCGCGCGCCAGGGTCGTGAGAATCGTTGTCAGTCAACCGTATGCCGCGTGCTCGCCTCGTGGTCCCGAGCAACCGGTTGCGCACCTGTGGAGTGGCTCACACCCCGGCCCGGGTTGCGCTCGTCCCACCCGTCTCCCCTTTCCCGCCTCAAGCACCCAACGTCCACTTCGCACCCCGACTGTTCGGGTGCGAAGTGAACGTTTCCCGCATGTACCTCGGCCACTGGCCCGAGGGCCGTTGCCTGAGACTGGACGGCGTGCGACGGGGCGCCCTCGATCGCGATTTCGCCCCAGCCCCAAGTCGGCGGTAGTCTTGTCGACTGTTGCGCTGACCCGCGCGACACTGCGCCCGTAGCTCAACGGATAGAGCATCTGACTACGGATCAGAAGGTTAGGGGTTCGAATCCCTTCGGGCGCGCTTCACTTCGCTCACCGCGTCCGATGGGGCCCACCTTCGGGCGCGCAGAACGGATTTCCGCCGTGATCTGCGGAAGCGCGGCTCCACGCCGCACGCGGCCAACGCACCCCGCTGAGTTGTGGGCTCAAATACTTTCCCCGCACGTGTCCGGCCGACCCGATCGGCCGTGTCAACCCGGGCCCAGCAGCCGACGTCCCCCGGCCAGCAAGGCGGCATCGGAGTCGCCCCGCGACCACCTGGCACCCCGCGCGTGAACTCACTGTCCAACCCACCCCTGTCCATCCCCGACAGCGGCGTGGCCGTCGACCGGCCTGTTCGTGGCCAAGGCCCCTTCACCGGCGCACCAACACGGGCCCGGGCCTGCCACCGCCGCCACGTCCGCTCAGTTGAGTCCGTAGGGTTGGTGTACGACGACCCGGGGTGAGCGTGTCTTGCTGAACGTGGATGCGGTCACCGCGTGGTCCTTGGAGTGATCTGTCACAACCGTCTCGAAGGAAGGCACAGCGATGACCGCTGCCCCCATTATCGACCCCGCGACGTTCCTCGATGAGCACCTGGCGCAGGCCAGCCCGGACCTGATGCGCGAGTTGCTTGGCGCGTTCATCAACGCCCTGTTATCGGCGCAGGCTGACAGCGTGTGCGGCGCCGAGTACGGCGCCGCACCAGCGAGCGGACCAACCGCCGCAACGGGTACCGGCACCGTGACCTGGACACCAGGGCCGGCACGATCGATGTGGCGATCCCGAAGTTGCGCGAGGGCACCTTCTTCCCGGAGTGGATGCTCGAGCGGCACCGCCGCGCCGAGGCCGCGCTGACCACGGTGGTCGCGACGTGTTACCTGCTCGGCGTCTCCACCCGGCGGATGGACAAGTTGGTGCGCACTCTCGGGATCACCGGCTTGTCCAAGTCCAAGGTCAGTGAGATGGCCAAGGACCTGGACGAGCAGGTCGCGGCGTTCCGGACCCGACCCTTAAGCGAGGGCCCGTACACGTTCGTCGCGGCCGACGCGCTCACGATCAAGGTCCGCGAGCACGCTCGGGTGGTCAAGGTCGCGGTCATGATCGCCACCGGCGTCAACGCCGACGGGTATCGGGAAGTCCTCGGGATCCACACCGCCACAACCGAATCCGGGGCGGGCTGGCTCGCGTTCTTCCGCGACCTGATCGCCCGAGGCCTGACCGGGGTCGCACTGGTCACCTCGCACGCGCACGCCGGTCTGGTCGAGGCGATTGGCGCCACACTGCCGAATGCCTCCTGGCAGCGGTGCCGCACCCACTACGCCGCGAACTTGATGGTCGCCACCCCGAAGTGCCAGTGGGGCTGGGTCAAGGCGCTGCTGCACTCCGTGTACGACCAGCCCAACGCCGAGGCCGTGCACGCCCAGTTCGAGCGGATCCTGGAAGGCATGCGCGAGAAGTTGCCGGCCGTGGCCGAGCACCTCAAGGACGCCCGGGCCGACATCCTTGCCTTCACCGCTTTCCCCAAGGAAGTGTGGCGCCAGGTCTGGTCCAACAACCCCCAGGAACGTCTCAACCGAGAAATCCGTAGGCGCACCGACGTCGTCGGGATTTTCCCCAACCGTGAGGCGATCACCCGCCTCGTCGCAGCGGTCCTCGCCGAGCAGCACGACGAATGGGCCGAACAAAGCCGCTAGCTCGGCCTCGAAGTCCTCGCCCGCTGCCGCGCCGTCCTGACCGTTCGCGCAACGGCCGACACCCCTCAGGAGGTGACCACCGACCTGATCGCCGGCGCCCTCAGCGCCTGAACCTCAACACCTCGACGGACACGTCGTCGTCCACCACGGACCCGGACTTGACCGTCCGCTCGGGCATGTCGAACACCTGGGGAGAACCTTAAGGTCGACATGCCCTCCTCGACGCGGATCACCTCAAGGTTCTTGAAGGGCCCAAGCGGCCCTCCGCGCTCTTCTTCCACGCCCGGATCTCGACCGCGGCCTCACCCAACGCCTGGGTCAGCTCCGCGACCTCGGCCTCGAGCTGCTCCTCCCTGGTCGAGGGCCCCGGCCGGCCCGCGGCCAAGGCGGTCTTCCGGCCTCAAGGAAATCCGCTTTCCAGCGGCCGATCGACTGCTCGCTGACCTTCTCCCGGCGGGCCGCTTCAGCAACCGTGACCTCGCCAGCGATCACGCTCAACACGATCCGGGTCTTCTTCTCCACCGGAATAGAAGGTGGTCTTCCCATGTCCGACTCTCCTTCAGGACCGACTCAACAGCCCTGCCACAAAGTCTGACGCGCGACAACAGCTACCTCGTACCCAACCAGATCGGCCACGTCGTGATCGTCTACTACCCCGCCAAACACCTGACCGTTGAAGCCGGCGGAACCAAGGTCGGCAACTACGACTACAACCAATGGGCCAGCCACCACATCTACGAACTCTGGCGCGTCGGCGCCACCCAATGAGGAACCGCCATGAGCCACGCGCGCGACGACAGCGGCACAACCGCTAACAGTACCCGCCGTGCGATTCCTCTCCGCGACACCACGCAGCCCACTCAGCGGGAGTGCTGAACATCCTGACAGCGGAAGCCGGTCCCTCTCGGTCGAGCAGGGTCTGGCGGGTTTGGGCTCGTTCGGTATCGGTGGGTGCCAGGGCCGCCACCTGCTGCGCGATCACTGCAGCGACCCTTGGGCGGGCGGTGCGCAGCCGATTAAGCAGGGCCTGGCGGGTTTGGGCTCGTTCAATGTCGGTGGGTGCCAGGGCCGCCACCTGCTGCGCGATCCGTGCGGCGACCCACGGGCTGGCGGTGCGCAGGCGGTCGAGGAGGGCCTGGCGGGTTTGGGCTCGTTCAATGTCGGTGGGTGCCAGGGCCGCCACCTGCTGCGCGATCCGTGCGGCGTCCCCCGGGCTGGCGGTGCGCAGGTGGTCGAGGAGGGCCTGGCGGGTTTGGGCTCGTTCGGTGTCGG
>Ga0116175_1000942_pt1 | contig 19256 bp, 10 predicted proteins | sample AD_UKC125_MetaG_FD_89802 | JGI IMG/M metagenome (GOLD analysis project Ga0116175, IMG submission 89802) | Active sludge microbial communities of municipal wastewater-treating anaerobic digesters from USA - AD_UKC125_MetaG | ecosystem: Engineered > Bioreactor > Anaerobic > Digestate | place: USA... | reverse complement strand
TGGCACAGAACTCGGGTACTTGGTCTGGCGGGTCTTGCTACTCGGACTCACGGTAGTTTCGATCTTCCTCATCGCCTGGCGGAAGGTGGGGCGAATCGCTGCTGCGACTGCGGCCTTGGTCGTGGCGACGAACACCACGGTGCTGGTGACCCTTGCGGATTTCTACCCAAGCTCTGCCGTCATTGCTGGTTTCTCGCTCCTTGCAGGCTTCGGCTGCTTGACCGCGACGATGACTGGGCAGAAGGTATGCCAGTTGGTCACTGCAGGTGTCGCAGGGGGAGCCGCTGGTTGGCTGTTGGCGACGCACCTCGGCACGGTGGCGGCTACATTTGCGGCGTCGGTCACGCTTTTCGCGTACCTGATGGTTCGATGGGGAAAGCAGTCCTGGCGTCCGATCCTCTGCTTCTGCGCAGGCGCAGCGGGTGTGTTCTTAATGTTCCAGGTGTGGCTCCAAGCGGTATTTCCAGGGCGGAATTGGTTCTTGGCGAACTACGCCGCGACCACCGAGATTGATTGGAGTTTCTTCCACGAGAAGACCCTCACCTGGCTCTGGACCGATCCCAACTTGCTGGTGCCACCGATCGCCTTGGCAATTGGGATAATTGCTGGTGCTCGAGCGTCGCGGTTGCAGCGAGAGATTCGAGTCGCTACTTGGTTCCTGGCAGCAGCGTCACTTGCCGCCGTCATCCAACAATTCGTCTTGGGCGGCCAGAACCTCCAGCTGCCTTACTACTACACGCAGATCTGGCCGTTCGCCATCCTCGTCCTCGCCTTAGCAATCATCTCCTTGGAGTTGAGCTCGGGCGAAAGGATCGCACTGTTGGTTGTTGCAGCAGTGCTGCTGCCGGTCGCCGGGATGGCGAGCTTCGTCTTCGCATGGTTTCCGTTTGGGCTCGTACTGGCCACGGCGGTGCTGGCCGCCTACTCCGCTGCGTTTTGGATTTCTGGCACTGGTCCCGCTGGTGTAGGCCTACAAGTGCTCACCGTAGTGGCCTGCGCGGTGTGCCTTTGCGGGATCCAAGTTCTGCAGAATGGGCTGGGACCGGTGCCAGGACTCGTGATCCCACGGCAGAGCCCGCAGCAAGCGTTCGCGCAGCCCCAATCGTGGGTCAAATCCGACTTCGCGCTCGCCTATCAAGTCGAAGGCTGGGTACTTGCGAACACCCCTGACAACAAGCGGGTGGCGACTTGGACAGGCAACACTGTCCAGGCACTGCAGGGCTCGACATTCGTCGCGGTCGATAACAGCGCTATGGCTGGATTCTTGCTTGAACCCAATCAGCTGCAACTGAAGATTCTTCGTAAGAGACAGCCGGAAACCTTGGCCTTTACCGCTGCAACAACTCAAGATGCGCGACTGTTCATCTCTCGCATCCCCAAGGCAGTCGCAACCGCGACTGTGTACGAATGCAAGGACTTCCGCGAAGGCGAGCTGCGCGTTGGGACTTGTTTGGCCCGCCTCAGCTACGAGAAGTAGTGCCGCCGAAGTTTGCTGCTAGTTACCGGCTTTCTTTGCTACTGCTTGGAACACCGGCCGCGGTAAATGACGTAGTGCTGACATCAAGGGCCGCACCGTTTTTGGGGCCCAGACAAGGGGCTTACGCTGCCGGATCGCCTCCACGATGACGACTCCTACTTCCTCGGGCGTGGTTGCGAGCGGCGCAACCGGAAGGCCCTCGGTCATCTTGGTATGAACGAAACCGGGCCGAACCACGATGACATCAATTCCGGTCCCCTTGAGTGCATCGGAAAGGCCCGATGACCAGGAATCCACACCCGCTTTTGTGGATGCGTAGACGTAGTTGTCATAGCGAGAGCGCTCTGCGGCGACCGAAGACAGTACGACTAATGAACCGTGACCCTGATCGCGGAATCTCTGGACAACTAGGGTCCCCGAGATGACGGCTGCCGTGTAGTTGACCTGGATCAGCCGTTCGACGCCCACGACATCTTCGAGCGGTGAGACATCGTTTCCAAGGAGGCCGAACGCGCTGATCACACAGTCGATGGCGCCGTCGGCGAAGGCGGAGTCGAGCATTGGTTGAAAGGTCGATGGGTCCTGCGCATCGAAGTGCAAGATCGTGACATTGAGTCCCGGGATCTCGGTGAGAAGTCGCTGCTTGGAGACTTCGCCACTCTCGACGGATCGGACTGCGAGAAATGCGTGAGACAACCTCCCCGCCTTTGCGAGTTCCTTGACTGTTGCCAGGCCAATCTCGCTGTTTCCGCCGAGTAGAAGGACGCGCTGAATTGCGCCTAGTCCGTCACGCATTGTTCCTCAATTCAGGTTAGTTAGATTCCTAGTCTGGTTGCTAAGTCCGACGTAAACGTCCCTGCCGGGTCGAGTTCGCGCCGAGCCTCCTGCCATTGCCCGAGGCGGGGATACATGGTCGATAACAGTTCTGGACGAAGACGTGCATCCTTCGACAGGTATACACGCCCGCCAACTTCCGCGATCTTTTCGTCGAGTTTGTCGAGGACTCTGTCGAGACCATCAATCCGCGCTGGAATGTCGAGCGCCAAGGTCCAGCCCTCCATGGGGAAAGACATAGGCGCTTCATTCGCCGGGCCGAATCTCTTCAGGACGGTGAGGAATGATGCACCACCGGTCGCGCTGATCGCACGAATGGATTTCCCGATGAGTTCGGCACCATCATCGGGAACAACAAACTGATACTGAACAAACCCCGGGCGTCCATAGATGCGGTTCCATCGGCCGACCATGTCGAGGGGATGGAAAAAGTCTGCGAGTGACGTCAACATTGGGCTGGCGCGCTTGGGAGCCTTGCGGAACCACAACTCGTTGAATGCTGCCACTGTCGCGCGGTTGAGCGTGACTGCCGGCAGGTTGACGGGGATTTCGACTGAATCTGGCAAGCCGAGGTCAAACGGGTTGACGTTAGCGGGTATGTCGGATTTCTCCGCGAAATCGCCGTGCGAAATCAGTCCTCGACCGAATCGCTTTCCGCGGGTGGTGGTGTCGACCCAGGCGACGCTGTAAGGAACGTCGGCATCGATCGCGGACATATCCGACATGAGGGAGTCAAGGTCGCCAGATCGTTGAGTGGTCGCCATGATCTTCGCCGATGGCACTGCGCTCAACTGGATCTTCGCACGCAGGATTACTCCCGTCAGACCCATTCCACCGATGGTCGCCCAGAACGTGCGCTCGTTGCTGGTTGCACTCGCGGTTTGAAGGGAACCGTCAGCCGTTACGAGAGTCAGTTCGCCGACGTGTTGCCCGAAACTGCCGACTGCGTGGTGATTCTTACCGTGGACGTCAGAGGCGATCGCACCGCCTACGGTCACGTATCGGGTGCCGGGAGTGACTGGTACAAACCAACCGCGGGGGGCCAGCATCCGAATCAGGTGATCGAGACTTACGCCCGCCTCGACTTCGACAACGCCACTGATCGGATCGAAGCTCAAAATCCGGTCAAGATGCGTTGTATCGAGTGTCAGTCCACCACCTACCTGGGCCGCATCGCCGTACGAACGGCCCAGACCGCGCGCAACTATCCGTGACGAGTTCCGAACGATCGAGCCAACATTGTCCACGAGGTCGGGCTGGGCGACGGACGCCAGAATTGGAGACGTTCTTCCCCAGCCAGAGATGACTCGGCGTTGAGCCTCGATCACCGCTGCAGCACCTGGCCTACGAAGAGTCCGAGCCACAGAACCCCAAGGATGAGGAGGCCCTTGTCGGCAAACAAAGCATCTTCAGGTGCTTCTACTTCCGCGGAATCAGCATCCTTTGCGTACCGCATCAGTGCCAACGTGAAAGGAATGACAGATAGCGCGGCAAATGGAAGGTCGGAGGTGTTGCGGGCATCAATTTCGAAGGCCCACAGGATGTACCCGACGAGGGAAATCGTGGCCGAGATCGACAGCAGGATCCGAAGGTATCCGGGCGTGTACTGGTCGAGTGCTTTGCGCGTCTTCTTGTCCTCCTGTTTGTGCGAAAGGATTTCGGAATAGCGCTTACCGACGGCCATGAATAGTGCGCCGAAGCCAACCACGACGAGGAAGGCGTTTGAGATCACAACAGTCGCTGCGACGCCGCCCGCGATCGCTCGTAGCAAGAATCCGGCCGCAACACACGCGATATCGAAGACCGCCTCGTGCTTCAACTTCCAGACGTACAGGGCCTGCAAAACTAGATACGAAGCTATGACAACCGTCAGGCCGGCATTCCCAAGCCCAACAGGAATGGCCAGTGATGCGAGCGCGGCGATCACGGCCGCGGCAAGGGCGGCGCGTGGAGACACCTGGCCAGATGCGACAGGCCGATACCGCTTCTTCGGGTGAGCTCGGTCTTCCTTGACGTCTAGGACGTCATTGACCATATATACGCTGGACGCGGCCAGGCTAAAGCAAACAAACGCAATTGCGACCCAGCCGAGAACGTACGGCTCGAGGAGAACGCCAGCAGCCAAAGGTGCCGCGACAACTAAAACGTTCTTGAGCCACTGTTTGGGTCGAGCTAGCTTTATCAGACCAGTCACGGGAGCGGGGTCCACCCTGTGTGGGGCTTCGGTTGCAGTGGATTGCACCTGGGAATTGTCTCACGATTAACGTCGGACCGACGCCAACCGAAGCAAGAGAGGCCGAGATCTGGCGTCGCGGTCATGGTGAGTCGGCGGCGAGTCCCACTTCTATCGCCGAACAACTGAGAGGGATTGCACGCTCACAAGATTCGGTGACGCATTCAAATACTCGGCAAGAATCAATTGGTCGCGAGGCAAAGTCACAGTGACTTGAGGATCGGTTTCATTTGAAGGGGCGGCGGCGCTCACGAGTATTTGTGACTGGCGTTTCCCACCCCGAATCGCTAACTGACCCGCAGGGATGGCCTGACCTGCAGGGGCTCCGGATAAGCGGAACGTCAAGGTGTACGTCCCCGCTTGCAGGCGAATTCCGGCCGTTCCATATGCCGGGAGCATCGGTCCGACCGCAACACGGACAGACTTCCGCTGATCTGAGTTTGGACTCTCCCGATTTGCAGGCGAGCCACGCACCTTGAGGTAGTCCGCAGGGAATGTGGACGCTTGAGAGACTGATGGAAGCGCGGAAAAGGCGCCGACCACTGCGCACACGGCGATGCCGAAGAGTGCTGCGCACGCTAGGAGTTTTCGATAGCGCACCCTTCTCCCGATGAAGAAGCCAGCGCCAACAATCAACGTGAGCGCACATAGCCACACCCAGTTGCGGACCGAGCCAAAAGCCCAATCCATGCTGTACCAACCCGGAAAAGAATTGCTCGACCCAGGGAACATGATCCCGTACGCGGGAAGCAGAAGATCCAATGCGCTGCGATTGAAAAGGGAAGGTACCCGATCGACATCGACATACCGGTAGAACAGAAGGAGTTGAAACGCCACGCCACTGGCAATGACTACCCAGAAGGCTCTCTCCGACCATCGGGAAAGAGCGGCCAGGCCTGCAACGCAAGGACCGAGGAGAATCACTGCCGACGTCCATGCGAAGCGGCCAGAAAACGAGCCACCGCCGTAGTCAAGTGGGTGCATGGCGTTGAGAACGAGCATTGAACTTGCGCCGATGAACATTGCGCCCGCGGTAATCCGATCTCTCCGCCATAGGGGTACAAACCCAAGCAGGCCGAAGATTAGAAGTAGTGGATTGTTGAACAGAATTCCTTGATTCTGATCGAAGAGCAGGCCAATCGTCCGCTCGATAACGGCGGGCGTGAATTCGATATCTGATGGTTGGCTGGGGCTCAGGGCGCCAATCGCCAAGGTGTTGTACCCCGCAAGCAGCACTAGGCTTACCGCGGGTACCAGAATCTTGAGCAACACGGCCTTTACTGATGTCCGATCTTGCAGAACCCGAATGAGTGCCGCAATTCCGAGGACAATCGCGATGAACATAAATTTGATCTGTAACCAGGGAAGGATCGCGACGGCGACGAACGGCAGCCAACGTCGCGGCCCCTTACCGCCCAGCAAGCCCGCGCTACCCGCGAGAAACAACACACCTGCAGGAATGTCTGGGTACAACTGCGTTGCACCCGTGATGAATGGCATCGCAAACACTGCGGCGATGACACTGCCGACTTGAATCCGAATAACGGAGGTGAAGTAGCTCGCGAAGCTCCAAGCCGCCGCGGCGCCAGCCGTCGCAATCAGAATCATTGTCAACCGGGCGCCGACTAGTCCCGCGATGGTTGTTGGTCCTGCGAGCAGGGCTGGAAGTCCCAGTCCGTGGATGCTGTAGAGACCGTTTGGGCCAGCAATAAGTTGTGTGTTGTCCGTGGTGAGCGCTGCTCCTGTCGGGGGTCCCGCGGCCCAAAGGTCGTGGCCTGCAAATTCCCGGGCGTATGCCTGTGAAAGGTCAAACCACGCCAAGTGGCTGACTGACTGAGAGAGGATTGCGTAGTGGGGCTCATCACCATTGGGTGGGTACCCGTTCTGAGCATTCCAGGCCGCAAGCAGGGCAATACATACGACCGCGAAGAGAACCAACACCGTAGCGGCAGCGACCCAAGCGCGGAGAGAGGACTCCCTAGCGCCGCTGATGACCAAGTGGCCCTCCACCATAGGTTCGGAATCGTTCAGTAAGCCGTCTAGGCCTGGGTTAGGGGGGTCAGTCTACGAACGTGGAATTCGCCAGCGAGAAACCCTGCCGCTTCGCCGACCCTCAAGAGTTGAATCGACGACACCCTGGGCATAGTTCCGCCAGTTCGGCAGTGCGGCAGTATCAATGGCTTCACGGAGAGAAGCTGCGCTCTGACGATTTCCAAGTTTTCGCATCGCGTTGGCGATAGCCGCGCTGTTGTCACCAGGAATCCGCGATGCCCCGACGCCATCGCAGATTTCGGCGGCAGGTTGAACTCCCATGTAGGAGACAGGACACCCTTGTCGGATCGCCTCCAAGACCGGGATTCCGTATCCCTCATCTCCACAGCTGAACACGCTGGTTGATCGGTCGTAGATCCGCTGGATTTCGTCATCGGTTGGAGAATCGATCCATTCCACATCAAAGCCACGTGCCTGTGCTGCAGCCACCCGCTCGAGGATTGGGCCGGAAGTTCCACTGCGACGCCCTGCTAAGACGAGTCTTGCATCGGTCATTCCTGACTCGATGAACCCATTGATAATCATGATGTGGCGTTTGCGTGCCTCCAGAGAGCTCACAACGCTGAACTGCGTGCGTTCCGGTACTGAAGAGTGACGCACGGGTACATGATCACCGCCAGGGGACGATACGTAGGAAGCCAACTGTGGATCCCTACGTAGTCGCCGGTGCAAGATCTGATCGGAGTACTCACTGATGGAAACTGTCACGTCGGCTGTTGCCAGCCGCCTGAAATATTGGGCGACGTCCCCATAGCCAGGTCCCTGCGGATAGTCATTCGGGTGGGTCTCTGGAAACGCATCGCACACGACAGCTGACACCGTGACGCCAACGCGTTGAGCTTGATCGAGTCTGCGGAGGAATTGCGGGCTATATGTGACTTCGGGTAGCAGCCATGCATCGACTCGTTTGAGCAGCTGCGAAGTAGAACCAACGGGTGCTGAGTTGGCCTTGAAGGTCGCTCGGACCATGGCCGGCCACTCCGATTTGGGCGCAGATGTCTGAAAGAGGTCGCTGATCGTTGCCGCAGCGACTCCTGCCGGAATCGACCTCAGGTTGTCGGCGCGAGTCGACGAATACACAAAGAGGGGTTCTGCGGTGGCGGGCCAGAACTTCGCGATACCCCAGATCAGCCGCTGAATCCCGCTGGCGTAGGGGTCATTGGCGAACTGACTAATGTCTATTGCGATCTTGGGCTTCTTAGCCATCGATTAACCCGATCGCTTGGGCCAATTCATGGGCATAGCGGGACACAGAGAAGTCCGCGACGTAGGCACGGCGTTCGTCTTCGACGCGGGACTCTTCAGGCCGTCGGTCAAGCCAGGCGAGGATCTCTTCCGCCAATATCAACGGGCTGATTACAACGGGGAGCGCCTCGACGAAGCTTGGCGTATCCATGTCATATACAAGTGGTTCACTGGCCAAAGCGGGCATTCCAAAGGCTGCGCAGTCTACGAGCGCTCCGCTAATTCCCAGAAGATCGTTTGAACGAATCTGCAGGCCCAAGTCACCGCCGAGAAGGTAATCGCAGTAGGTCTCCCTTTCAACGCGACCCGTGAGATTGAGCCGGTCGCCGATTCCGGCGTCGCTTGCCCGCTCGATGAGCGAGGTTCGAATGGGGGGTGCAACCGGACCGACGAAGTGCACCCGCGTCGGGAAACCCCACTGGTTCAACCATCCAACTGCCTCGATGATGAGATCTGCCTTCTTCGTTCCAGTATCCACGATGCCAACGCACACCAGGTTGAGTTCGGAATCTTTGAGGCCGAGCCGTTCACGGCTGGCGATTCTGGCAGCAGGTTCGGTGGTTGTTGGCAGCTTGTATGGAACGAAGCAGATTCGGCGCGGTGAGGTCCCAGTCTCAACTGCAGTTCGTTCAGTGGCTATACGGCTATGAAAGATCAACGGTTGTGCCGCATGGGCGATCTCCCAGTAACAGGTGTCACCTAGCTCGTCGATATTCATATGGAGAGTTGAGACATCCCCGTCGGATACGAAGTTTCGACCGTTCTTGTTCATGAGGCTGGCGGCACCTCCCGTGCCGCGAAGGTGGGCGTAGAAGTCGATCATCCTCGTGTCATGTGCAAGCGCAGCTCCGCCGGCGTCTTCGAGAACACGAAGCATGGGGAGGTGGAAGTGGCTGTTTCCTAGAACGGACAAGAAGGCGTCGTGTTCGCGGACCATTGACGTAGACAGTTGTGGCCGCTGCGAAGACATCGCGGAACTCGAGGTTTCGGGCGCGGCGTAGATCGTGAGGTCGCAGTATTCCCGCAGAGCCGGCAGGGTGAACTCCGAGTAGTCCGCGACACCGGAGTGTTGCGGCGGCCAGGGTGTGATCACGCCGAGGGCAGGCTTCGTTCCTCTGAGCCACAGGACAGGCTTCACAGGGCTTGCAGGGGATTGCTCGGATTGATCCTCAGCCTTCTGGCAGGCTGCCAGAAGGACCGATTCAAGGTCACGGTGGTCGTGGCTGCCAATGGCTGCGACTTGATCAGCGAAGACAGCTTCGCGATTCTTCAGCACGCATTCGAGTGCGGACGTCAGGGACAGAGCGTTGTCGGGATCGCCAAAAAAATCGCCAGTTCCTAGTAGCTCGCGGTGAGCCTCGATGTCCGAGACGACCACTGGGACTCCGAGTCCGATCGCCTCGATAACCGGCAACGACAATCCCTCGGATCGGGATGGGACCAGAACCAAGTCGCTGTTCGAGACGTACTTCTCCAGAGTTTCGTCGTCGATGGCCGAGACGATGAGGAGGTCATGGCGATTGAACCCAGCCTTGGCAGCATCTCTGATCGCGCCAGCTGGATCGTATGAATGGCCGATGAGCGCGACCTTCACCCGACCGGGCATACGTCGCGAGAGGATGGCACATGCCTCAAGCCCTGTCACATGGTTCTTGCGGTCGTCGCCTCCGCTGAACAGAACGATCAAGGTCTCGTCATCACCGGACTTTGGAGTGCACAGTTCAGGGGAATTGATGCGCAGTGCTTCGGGCCACGCGACTGTCGCCTTCGACAGATCAACATCTACTTCCGCGGCTGCGTCCATGGTGCAGTGGGAAATGGAGATCAGCTGGTCATAGTGCGGCAGCGACGACAAGCCCGCCGTGTAGAGCACACGGGCCGACTCTGACGACAGATATCGTTCAGGAAACTGCGCGGGAATGAAGTCGTAGACGATCGCGATCTTGGGAAGTGATTCGGAGAAGATCGGAACCAACGGTGCGATTGGCGCAGTGAGCGGGGAAGGTTGGACAAAGAGACCGATGCTCGAAAGATCCTTTGGAACGTGAGTCCAAACGGTGCCCACACGAGCGATTTCGGGTTCGAGATCGGGAAGCCGAATCGACGTCAGGAAGATGAGCCGGTCGGGAGTAGTGACCAAGCTGATCGCTTTGATAACTGCACGGGTGTAACGACCGATCCCTCGACGTGAGTAGTTCGGATCCTGGACCGATCGGGCATCGATGAGGATGCGGTCTCCCCTGCCGGTACCGGCCGGCGGCTCAGGTGGCAGGTCGTGCAGTGCGACCATGGCTTGGCACTCAGCAAGGAGTAGTCCTGCAACGTCATTCGCGCCGTCGAGTCGGACGGCAAGCTGCTCTTCGTTGTCGAGGTCATGGGAAGCGAGAGATTCGCGGCAATCGCGTGCCTGAAGTTCAGACAGGGTGGGGCGGAGTTGGGAGAAACCCTCCGCAACCTGCCAGGGCGTGATGTTGCCGGTCTGAGCGTCAATTCCATGCTGACTCTGTGAGCCCACCTGCAATTTCGCTTTAGGGGATGCACGTTTGATCCGCGAGATTGAGCCCTTGGCCGCACGGTTGACGAGGTATTTGGGATCCCGCAGGTTTTTTCGCTGCCGCCGAAGCCTGGCGTTGCTGCGAGCCGCTTTCTGCTTGATTCGCGTGAGTTCGGCACGACTAGCAACCCGTTCTGCAATCGATGCCTGTACTTGCCATTCAAGCTCGATCCGATTCCAGGTCTCCTGTTCTAAAGCGGCGTGGATATCGTCGATTCGTTCGGCATCGACAACCTGCTTGATACGGACGTAGTCATCGAGAGCACAGGCGGGGTAAGAAAGTCGGTCCGCGAATTCCGGGTGTTCGGCGGAAACGTAGTACATGTTTAGGCCGTCGAACAGGGTGGCGGTGTAGCCAGCGTCCGTAAGGTGGTGGCCAAACGTGTGGTCAGTTCGTTCGCTGCTGTTTGGTCGTGTTGCCTCGACCACAACGACCCAGGGCCGCCACTTCTGAAGGTTAGCGCCTTGCAGCACACTTGGTTCGAAACCCTCGACGTCAACCTTGAGGAAATGAATGGGATCTTCGGGGGAGATGACATCCGACAGGATCGAATCAAGGGTACGCATTGCGACGGTGCGGCGCGTTTCTGCGAACCCCAGTTCTTTGGCTCGGTCTGCTTCCACTTCCTGCGTTGTTGAGAGCCCTGTCTCAGGGAACTCGAAGAAGGTGATCTCTCCCTCTTCCGCGCCTGCGACGCATCCGACAACGGTGTCCTCTGGCCGAGCAGTTCGCAAAGCCGCCGCGTAGGAACTCACGGGCTCGATATGGATTCCGCGCCAACCGCGCAGATAGAACGGGAGCGTGACGGAATCGACGATGGGGTCGGCGGCACCAACGTCGACGTATCTGCCGTTGTTGATTTTGGAAAGTGCCCGCCACAGAATGACGTCCTCACCGTTCTGCGCATATGACACAAAACGATCGCCATCGACAGTCGGCGGCGTCATGCCGCTAGCGACACTGCCGTCCGACATTGACACTCCTCGTAGATCGCGATCAGCGTGGGTCACGGAACTGCAGTGTTACGCGCGCATGTGGTGGGCGCGCACGAGAGCCGATGACACTTCTTACAACCTTATCAACGGGCAGTTCCCTGCCCCGGTAGATTCACGCTTCTCACCTAAACTCGCGATTGCCAGCAACATCAGTGGGATTCAGCTGAAGCTTCTGGGCCCGTCAACCATGCCCACGTTTCCGCGGCGTAGTCATCCCAGTTTCCGCTTTCGCGATTGAGTGCTTCGGTACGAAGCTTCAAACATTTCGCGTCGTCGGTCAACAACTGCCGCATTGCACCGATGACCTCGCGCACGTTCCGCGGATCCACCATTGCTGCCCCGCCCTGGGCACCAATCTCCGCCATGGACCCGAAGTTGGACAGCACAACCGGTGTACCCACCGAGAGTGACTCGGCTGCGGGCAGACCGTATCCCTCGGCGAGAGAAATGAAGACGGAGAACAGAGCCGTCCGATACGCGCCCCACACGGTGTCTTCGTCTGCGCGGGAGACCACACTGACAGGACGACCTTCCTGCTGCAGTCGCTCGAGCTCGGTATTGAATTCCTTCGCGTTCACTTCGTTCCACCCGATGAACAAGAGCTTGAACTCAAGACCTTCAGCCCACAATGCGGCTGCCGCTCGCAGAATCGTGATCTGGTTCTTTCGGGGTTCTATTCGCGACACTGAAACGATGAGGGGCCCAGATCCGAGAGCCACGAGGTCTGCGACCAATTTCGGCACAGCGTTGTCAGTGCTAGCTGGAGGAACGGCGGGCAGGAGGTGTGCTCTCACCGATGGGACGGGGAGGCCCAAGCTCGCGGTGCCCTGACCGAAACCTTCAACCTCATTGCGAGCAGTTTCGGAGATGGCCGAAATCCTGTCGGCCGCTCGAAGTACCGGGACATAGTTCGAAAGCATGACTCTGCCGCGCTCGTCGACGGCTTCCGGCATTGTCTGTCCGATGAAGTCGTAGAAGACTGCTGACAGTCTTGTTTCTGTCCACCCTGCGAGCGCATCAAGGCACAATGAACGATTGAGGTTCGCACAGAGCTCGGGCACGATCATTACCGTGTGAATTGGAACTACGATTTCCGCAGTCGCCGTGTCAGGTGCAGTGAGTTTCCCTGAATCAGTACCTGGCGCATAGTTGGTGATCCGCTCTTGCTCGTTGAGCTTAGCTGCGCGGAAGGTTCTCGCCTTCGTATCCCAAACCACGAGGACGACTTCGTGGTCCGACATCCATCGGGAGACCGTTTCCCGCACGACCCGTTGAATTCCGGAGTGGACTTCGGTCTGTGCCGTGGTGGATACATCGACGGTCACATCGTCGACAAATCGGATATCGGCGCCGAGGCTCCATGAATCGGGTGTCCGCGCGTTTGCGTCCAACAAACTCGCGATTGCGTGCTCGGCGCCGTAGACCTCGAAGTCTGAATCGAGAAGACGCAGGTCGTTCTCCAACGGATTGCGACCAACGATGGCCACGAATGTGAACCAATAGAGCTCGCGGCGATCCGAAGTCTGCTCGAGTGCCGTCCGCAATTGCGAGAGCACCGTATCAAGGTCGACCAGGGTTGAAGATTCGTAACCAAACCTTGTGAGGACCGATTTGGTGCGACGAATGATCGCTTCTTCGCGCATCGCGATCTTCTGGCTATCGCCGTTTGGGGCGCCAGCAGCGCCGCCGTCATTCGCATTGCGCGGCTTCACCTTGACAGCGATGCGGCGCGCCTTCTTCCTAGCCCTCCACCAGGTGGAGGACTCGATTTCGGCGCGCTTTCTACGTTCGAATTTGAGCTGTTGCCAAGAGTCTCTGGTCACCCGTTTGCGTTGGCGCGCACTATCCGGGTTGCTGAACGTCTGCTGGAAACGGTCATGCCAAGAACCCGCGCTGTCGCTGCCCACGGCTGCAGCCCTACTCCTTGACGGAGTCGAGCAGCAGCGCGGCGACGTCGAGGACCTCGATGTCTTCGCTGGCCGCACCTTCTTGCTTGCGTTGAGTGGTGCCGTCGTTGAGCATGACGTTGCAGAACGGGCAACCCACCGCGATCTTGGTCGCACCAGTGCCGATCGCCTCGTCGGAACGGTTCACGTTGACGCGTTCGCCAATGGTCTCTTCCATCCACATGCGTGCGCCACCGGCGCCACAGCAGAACGACTTCTCGACGCTGCGTTCCATCTCGACGAGGTTGACGCCGGGGATGGACGCGACGAGCTCACGCGGCGGCACGTAGATCTTGTTGTGACGTCCGAGGTAGCAGGGATCGTGGTACGTAACCTTCTCGTCCACGGGCTTGACCGGCGTCAGCTTCTTGTCGCGCAGGAGTTGCGCAAGTAGTTGCGTGTGGTGGACGACCTCGTAGTGGCCATCGAGCTGCGGGTATTCGCGGCCGATGGTGTTGAGGCAGTGCGGGCAGGTGACGACGATCTTCTTCGCCTTGATCTCGTTGAGCACCTCAACGTTTTGCATTGCCTGCATCTGGAAGAGGAACTCGTTACCTGCGCGACGAGCAGGGTCACCGGTGCAGGTTTCGCCCTCACCGAGGACCATGAACTCCACGCCCGCGACGTTCATCAACTCGGCGACGGCCTTGGTGGTCCGCTTCGCGCGGTCTTCATAGGCCCCAGCACAGCCGACCCAGAACAAGTACTCGACATCGTCCGGGATGACGTCTTCGCCGTCCATACCGAATACGCGAACATCGAAGTCAACCTCTTCGATCCAGGCATTACGCATCGACGCGTTCATGCCCCACGGGTTGCCCTTCTGCTCAACGTTCTTGAAGAGACCGTTGAGTTCTGCTGGGAAGTCCGATTCGATCATGACCATGTTGCGACGCATGTCGACGAAGTGGTCGATGTGTTCGATGTCGACCGGGCATTGCTGAACGCAGGCGCCACAGGTCGTGCATGACCACAGCGCATCCTCGTCGATGACCGGACCCTCATGTGAGCGGTGACCCGATGCGTCGTAGCCATCGGTCGCACGGTGTTCGTCGCCCTCGCGTGAACCCACCAGTGGCCGCTCGATTTCAGCAGCAACGGTTGCCCCGACTGAGGTGAGCACCAGTTCGTTGCGCTCGCCCATCTCGTCGCGGTTGCCCTTGGTGGCGGTGGCCAGCAAGTAGGGAGCGGCCGAGAAGAGGTGGTCGCGCAGGTCCATGATCATGAGCTTCGGGCTCAGGGGCTTGCCGGTGTTCCATGCGGGGCACTGCGACTGGCAACGCCCGCACTCGGTACACGTCGCCATGTCGAGCAGGTCTTTCCACTTGAAGTCGTCGATGCGACCGACACCAAACGCGGCGTCGTCGGGCGGATCCTCAAAGTCGATTGGCTTGCCGTCGACGTAGATCGGCAGCAGCGGGCCGAGTGCGTTCGGACGACGGGAGTACATGACGTTGATCGGTGCCACGAAGATGTGCAGGTGCTTGCTGTGCAGCACGATCAACAGGAAGACCAGGATGACGCTGACGTGCGCCAGCACGAAGATGGTTTCGATCCATTCGTTCGCAGTCGCGCCGAGTGGGTTGAGGATGTTCGCAACCCAATGCGAGGCGAAGGCGCCGTTCATGTCGCCGAAGTTGTTGACCTTCGCACCGCGGTACATCAGCAGCGTGAAGACGACCATGAAGATCATGAACAGCACGAGCCACGCGGCACCGGTGTGCGATCCGAAGAACCGGGAGTAGCGGCCTTCCTTGGCGGGGTTGTTGCGAAGGCGGATCAGCGCGAAGATCACGATTCCGACGAGCACCAGGCAGGCGAACAGGTCTTCGGCGAAGAGCACGATCCACCACTGGCCGATGATCGGGAAGAAGAAATTCTCGATGTAGAGCTCGCCGAAGGCCTCAACCACGGTGATACCGAGGACGATGAAGCCCCAGAAAGCGAAGACGTGGGCGATGCCGGGAATGGTCCAGGCGAGCAGCTTCTTCTGGCCCAGCACCTCGACGGACTGCGTTTCGAAGATGGTCGCGGCCTCGGGAGACTGCGGACGGTTCGGCGTTGGTTGCCCCGATTTCTTGATGATGCCGTACAGCACCAGCACGCGTCGGGCAGCAAAGGCCAAACAGGCAATCGCAATGATTGAACCGAGCACTGCTCGGAGCAACATCATTTGGTGCTCGTCCACCGGAACTCCTTATTAGGCGGGCATTTCCCTCGTCGGAGAATACGGCAGGGGTGAACGGGCGTTAGTTTCTGGGCCAGCGAGTTGTGATCCCAGTCGCGCGGTCACGAACCGTAGTTGTGGATGGCCAGTTGGTATATCTCTTCGCTTTGAATCGCCATGGCGTCCAAGGAGAAGCGCAGCAGGAAGTCGCGACGAGCCGCATCACTCATTAAGCGTCGCCGTTCGGGGTTGGTGACGAGTTCCACAACTGCGTCCGCAAGCGCCTCGCGATCGCCCGGCGGAACGACGAGACCGGTGACGCCTGCGTTGATGACTTCGGGCATTCCGCCCGCGTCGCATCCAATGACTGGAACACCGAAACGCATCGCTTCGACGAACACCAGACCGAAGGATTCGAATCTGCTGGGCCCGACGAAAAGGTCGGCGGAAGCGATTGCTTCATTGCGCTCGTCATCGCTGACCTCGCCACGGAACTCAACTCGATCGAGGCAGGCCGCAAATTCCGGCTTGGCTTGGTACACCTCGCGATAGGTCTGGTTGCCCTTTTTGGCGTCTGGCTTGTCCGTCCCGATGAGCACGAACCGGGCCATGGGAGCCCGCTGAAGAATTCCGGGGATTGAATCAAGCAGAACGTCGATGCCTTTGCGGTTCTCGAACCGTCCTACGAAGAGGATGACAACCTCAGGCTCAGCTTGGGGCTCCGTCGCACTGACTGGCGCTGCGGCAGGCTTCTCGATGTCAGCCATCCCGAGCGGCGCGACGACGGTTCGGTCATCGTCAAGCGTGACGCTGTATTCGGTCGCGATCTCCACTTTGATGGCGCGGCTGATCGCCCGGAGCGCGTTGGACTTGAGGAGCAATTGCGTTTCTACCGCGAGCATTGGGGTGCCGACGTTGCGCCACCATTTCTTGCTCAACTCGCGACCCGACGTATTTATCCAGAGCTGGAGGCTGGTCTGGAGGCTAGTCACGAGGGGGAAGCGGCCATCTTGCAGCACCGCAATTCCCTGGCCTCGCGAGATCGGCGCCTCAACAACATCGACGGACTGATCCTGATCAATCCGATTCACTTCTGCCAACGCGGTCGCGGACCAATTCCAGCGATCTTGTGGCATGCCGACTTCGCGAGCAAATGCGGTCCGTGCGACATCAGAAGTCGGCAACTGGTGAACCCAAACGCCAGACTCGTATGAGACTTGCGCTGTCGTGGGTTCTGGGTCGGACACGATTTCGGCTTCGTCTTCGCGCGGGGCTTGCGTTACCACGTGAACCCAGTGACCTCGCGAGACCAGCGAGTGGGCGAGGTTCGTCGTAAGTGTGGCCAACCCGTCGTTGACGTCTGGCGGGTAGGCCCTTGAAATGAGCGCGATGTTCAGCGGACGTGGGGTTAGTCCGTTCCTATCTGCGAGTCCGGTGTCCAACTGCCGGATCGGAAGTCCTGAGGTGCGTATCGGGAACGCTTGCACTCGTGCGCTCGGCCGAATCAAGAAGCCTGCGTTTGACAATCTCCACATGAGATCGCCGAAATCTGGCGAGAGGTCTGCTCCGACCTCCCATAGAGCGGTGACGCGGAATCCGCAGTTCCAGTCATCAACGATTGGGACGAGATTGGAGCCGGGAAAACAGAGATGGTCTAGGTCGGGTTGCAGGGTTGGCCGGATAACTCCCTCGCGGTCCAGGACACACCCAGTGGGGGTCGTCCCACCTACGGCCGCAACCTCGGCGTCCCGCAGTTCATGGCTGAGCCGTTCGATCCAGGTTGCCCCGCCGACCTTGTCGGCGCTCATGAACAAGATGAGGTCCGCACGACATTCCTTGAGGGCAGCCAGTCGCGCAAGCACGTCATTTCTGGGGCTGAGAATGGCCCGCACGCCTGGTGGGAGACGGTCGAGCCAGTCGTTCGACTTACCTGGAGCCGCAAGTACGAGCACATCGAACGGTTCACCGAATGTCTGTTGCTTGAGTGCAAGCAGGGCAGCACTCGGCAACTCGACACAGTCGCGCGCATCGATCACGACGCAGACAGTCAGCGGGTTCACAACGATTTGGTCTGGCTTTCGATTGCTGCAACTCGCCGAGCGATCTGTCGAAGCCCCTCGGGCACGGCGTTCACGACGTTTTCCGAGTCCCGTTGCATCTCAAGTTGCGTCGCTTTGACCTCGGAGAGGGCCGCGATCAATTGGTTAAGTTGTTCCGCGAGCACCCGCTGTTGCTCAATGATCAACTTTTGGTTGGCCTGGACCACGCTCTCGGCATCGCTGATCTCGGGCAGGTGATAAACGCCGACGGCAATTCGTGTGGGCCTTCCCAGTACCCGGCTGTCCGCAGCTTGGTGGGCCATGCGCTTCAGCGATCGACGGAAGGAACTGGGCTGCTGACCAGCCATACAAGTACTCATTTCTGCCGAGGAGGTGTCTGGATTACTCACGATACCCAAGGGAGACCCGGTATTTCCGTTGCCTTGGGCGCTGCTATTAGCGCGGTACGGGGAGGTACACGGGTGGTCAGGGGCAGAAATATCGATATGAGCTGCTTCTTCTGGGCAAAGTTGAGCCGAATGGACTAAAGATTACTGCTCCAAGACTTGACAAGGTAGATGAGCCAGTGCCAAACTCGATGTAACCCAAAATTTCCCGGACATCCCGGCTAATCACACGGATACATAAAAGGAGCAAGACATGGCACGTGCAGTAGGTATTGACCTCGGAACCACCAACTCCGTGGTTGCAGTTCTTGAAGGTGGCGATCCAACGGTTATCGCCAACTCAGAAGGCGCTCGTACGACTCCCTCCATCGTGGCTTTCGCCAAGAACGGCGAAGTTCTCGTCGGCGAGGTCGCCAAGCGCCAAGCCGTTACCAATGTTGACCGCACGATCCGTTCCGTCAAGCGCCACATGGGTACAACATGGGACCAAGAGATCGACGGCAAGAAGTACACCGCACAAGAGATCAGTGCGCGCATCCTCGGCAAGCTCAAGCGTGATGCAGAGGCTTACCTCGGTGAAGACGTTGCCGACGCCGTGATCACGGTCCCGGCCTACTTCAATGACGCCGAGCGTCAGGCGACGAAGGAAGCCGGCGAGATCGCAGGCCTCAACGTCCTTCGGATCATCAACGAGCCGACCGCCGCTGCACTGGCATACGGGCTCGACAAATCAGACGAAGAGCAGACGATCCTCGTGTTCGACCTCGGTGGCGGAACATTCGACGTTTCGTTGCTGGAAATCGGCGACGGTGTCGTCGAGGTCAAGTCGACCAGTGGTGACAACAAGCTCGGTGGCGACGACTGGGATCAGAAGCTCGTTGACTACCTCGTGACCCAGTTCAAGGCTGCGCATGGCATCGACCTGACCAAGGACAAGATGGCCATGCAGCGTCTGCGTGAGGCCTCGGAGAAGGCGAAGATCGAACTGTCGAGCTCCAACCAGACATCGATCAACTTGCCGTACATCACCGTTGATGCGGAAAAGAACCCGCTGTTCCTCGACGAGACGATCACTCGAGCCCAGTTCCAGCAGATGACGCAAGACCTACTGGACCGCACCAAGAAGCCGTTCGAGCAGGTCATCAAGGACGCAGGTATTTCCGTCGGCGACATCGACCACGTTGTGCTCGTTGGTGGATCGACGCGTATGCCGGCCGTCACCGATTTGGTGAAGGAACTGACTGGCAAGGACCCCAACAAGGGCGTGAACCCAGACGAGGTCGTTGCAATTGGTGCAGCACTGCAG